>Ga0185307_1000095_pt1 | contig 62047 bp, 59 predicted proteins | sample LHCtaG_FD_128010 | JGI IMG/M metagenome (GOLD analysis project Ga0185307, IMG submission 128010) | Hot spring microbial communities from Little Hot Creek, USA to study Microbial Dark Matter (Phase II) - LHC4sed_matched (SPADES... | ecosystem: Environmental > Aquatic > Thermal springs > Hot... | reverse complement strand
TCTAATTGTTCATAAAATTGATAAGCTTCAATCTCAGATTTTATTGCCTTTGGTAATATTTCTAAGGGAGTTAAACTTTCACCCATTTTTCCTCCTTTTTTAAAATTATAAGAAGTAAGATTTAAAAATCAATCGGTAAATAATTATTCCATTTCTAAACTGAATTCCCGAAAGTCAAACCAGAAGCCCGTTTTGGTTAAGGAATCAATTTCTGCTTGGATTAATTGGTAATGGCTTTCTTCAATTTCCCTTAATCTTTTCCAAATCTTTTGGGCAATTTCGTCTTTACTTTTTTTCTCCTGTTCGCCATAGAAGTCAATTGCCCTTTTTTCTAAATTTAAGGCTACCTGTAAGGCATTCAGTTCGTTAACATCGGCTTCCTTTTTTTCTTGAGGTAAGACCGGTTTTAAATTGGCAGTAGTCTTTTCAATTTCGGTTTTCGGTAATTTTATTTTTTTTAATTTGGCTTCTTTTTTAAAATGGGCAAGTTCTTCTTCTAAGATTTTCATATGTTCAAACTCATCCATTGCCAACCGGATAAAAAGGTTTTTGGCCGCAATATTTTCAATCTGATAGCCAAAACGGAGATAGGTAATAAGCCCTTCTTTTTCTAATTCAATCGCCAAAGAAAAGATGTTTCTCATTTTAACTCTTCCTTAATGGTTTTTAATTTTTTAATATGATTTTTTTCTTCGTTAATTAGTTGTAAAACTGTTTGTTTGTCTTCTTCGGCAACCAAGTTTAAAATTTCGTAATAAAAAAGTAGGGTTTCCCTTTCAAAGGCTAAGGCTAAATTGATTATTTCTTCGTCATTTTTGGCTTCCCTCATTAGGTTAAAAACCTTATCTTCTCCACTAAAGAAATGGGAATCGGTTATTGCTGATAAATAGGGTTGAACTTCCTCCCAAGAATAAGGCAATTTGTAGGGGCTGGTTTTTAATTTCTCATTAATGTTTTGGAAGGTTTGTTTGTGTTTTAGTTCTTCCACCGCTAAAAAGTTAAAAAGTTCCTTTAACTTTTGGTTTTTATTTTCTTCTGCCAATTGGGAATAGATTTTATAACCGGTCTCTTCAATTTTAATTGCCATCGCCAACACTTCGTTTAAAGAATAAAAAATCATTTTTCCTCCTTTTTAAAATATTCTTTTCTTATCTTTAAAAATCTTTGCCAATTTTTGTGCCTGGAAAAATTCATTAAGTAAGCGATTAACATCGCTTACCTGGGTGCCACTGCCCAAAGCAATCCTTCTTTTTCTACTGCCATCAATGATTTTGGGGTTTTTTCTTTCTTCTTTAGTCATTGATAAAATTATCGCTTCTATCTTTTTAAGTTCCTTTTCATCAAAATTTATATTTTTCAATTCTGGAACCGGTAACATTCCCAAAATTTTCTGAAGACTGCCCATTTTTTTAATCATTCTTATCTGGTTTAAAAAATCTTCCAAATCAAATTCGCCTTTTAAAAACTTCTTGGCTAATTTTTCTTGCTCTTCTTTACTAATAGTTCTTTCTACTTTTTCCATTAAAGTTTGGATATCACCCCTTCCTAAGATTCTACTGGCAATCCGCTCCGGATGGAATTCTTGGAGGTCTTCAATTTTCTCACCAACACCAATGAAAATTATCGGTGCTTTACTTACTGCTCTGAGGGAAAGGCAGGCACCACCTTTAGCATCGCTATCCATTTTGGTGACGATTATGCCATCAATGCCAATTTTTTCATTAAATTCTCTTGCCTGATTTACCGCATCCTGACCAACCATTCCATCTACCACCAAAAGATTGTAATTGGGCTTTATTTTTTCTTTGAATTCCTTCAATTCTTTCATTAACTCTTCATCAATGTGAAGCCGACCAGCAGTATCAAAGATCACCAGTTGGTTATTATTTTTTTTAGCAAATTCCAAGGCTTCTTTGGCAGTTTGAATAATATCTTCTTTTACTGGAATAAAATCAGCTTTAACCTTTTCCGCTAATAGTTGTAATTGTAAGGAAGCAGCAGGTCTTTTGGGGTCGCAGGCAACTAATAGGGGTTTTTTCTGTTTGTAATAATAAGCCAATTTTGCTGCGGTAGTTGTTTTTCCCGTGCCTTGAAGACCAAAGAGGCAAAGGGTATTAAGATTACCAGTTAAATCAAGTTTTACTGGTTTTTCGCCCAATAATTTTACCATTTCTTTATACAATTCAACTATTACTACTTCTCCGGGTTTTAAGGAAGAAGTAATTTTTTCCGATTTCAATTTTTCTTCTAAGGAGCGTAAAAATTCACCAACCACTTTGTAATTAACATCAGCATCCAAAAGTAATATTCTTATCTCTCTTAAGGTGTCAGTAATCTCCTTTGGCGAAAGGCGACCATAACCTAATAATTTTCTTTGTAATTTTACAAAACGGTCAGCAATAATATCAAACATTTTTAATTTTTTTGATTACTGCCGAATAATCTTTTTCTTTAAAAATGGCACTGCCCACAATTAATTTGTCAGCACCAGCCGTAATTAATAATTGGCTATTTTCCGGACCAACTCCACCATCTACCGAAATAGTAATTTTTAAATTTTCTTTAGTAATCAGATTTTTTAAATCCTCAATCTTTTTAATCACTTCCGGCATAAATTTTTGCCCTCCAAAGCCCGGAAAGACACTCATTATTAATATCTCGTCAATTTCTGAAAGATAAGGAAAGAGTTTTTCAATTGGTGTTGGTGGATTTAAGGCAATTCCACATTCTAAATTTTTTTCCTTTATTTTTTTAATCGTCTCCTTAAACTCTTCTTGATTTTCTATCGCTTCGTAATGAAAAATAATTCCTTGGGAACCATCACGAAACCAATCAACCATTTTTATTGGCGAAAAGACCATTAAATGGGTGATAATTGGTTTGGTGGTTATCTTTTTTAAGGCATTAAAAATGGGAGTGCCAAAACTTAAATTAGGAACAAAATGACCGTCCATCACATCTAAATGAAAAGAATCGATACCGGCAGCTTCCACTTTTTTAATCTCTTCTTCCAATTTTAAAAAATTACAATTTAAAATGGAAGCCGAAACATGCATTAATCACTCCCTTTAGAGACAATTATAATAACGGAATCTCCCTTTTTAACCAAAGTTCCTTCTTCCGGATATTGAAAAATAATTATACCTTTTTTTTCTTTACTTTCCGTCTCCCTGATTTCTTTAATGTAAAGGGAATATTTTTCTAAAATCTTCTGAATATTTTCTAATGTTAAACCATAGAGATTAGGCATTGGAAAAACCGGTGCTTCCTTGGTAGCCCAAAAAATTTTAATCATACTTCCTTTGCGAATGCGGGTATTTGGTGGTGGTTCAATGTTGATAATTTTACTTTCGTATTCTGGAGAAAAGATGGTTTCTATTTTGGGTTTTAAGCCATACTGCTCTAAAAGTTCAATGGTCTTTTCTAAGTCACTTTCATAAATCTCCGGAACACTTATGAATTTTGGTCCTAAAGAGACCATTACTTTAACCTGCCGTCCAGTTTTTATTTTGGTATTGGGTTCGGGAATTTGTTTAAAGATTTTTTCTGCGGGGAAGTTGTTTTCTTCGTAAATAATCTTTTCGTCCAATTTTAATTTCGCCCTTTTTAATACCTCTCGCGCTTCTTCCACCGTTAAACCAATAAGATTCGGCACCTTAGTTTCGGAAGCAGTTTTAACAAATGCCGGTAAAATTAAAAAACCGTAAAGGAAAAGATTAACTAAAAATCCCAAAAAAATTGCCACTATTATTATGAAAATTTTAATCGCCAAACGCATCACCGGTTTTTATGCGGTAACCATTAATAAAATCTATGTCAGTAATAATTTTTTTTCCACTTGGTTTTAATTCTTTAATCCTTAAAAAGGAATCAGCACATTTCACATAAAGACCTTTCTCGTAAACCAAAACTTCACCCGCAGCAAGTTGGTAATTATGAAAATTTCTGTTAACCACCTTTTCACTTTTCAAAATTAATAACGGTTGATTACGGAAAAGAGTAAAAGCTCCGGGTGTTGGCGAAAAGGCACGGATTTTATTAAAGATTGTTTCTTTTTTTTCTTGCCAGTTTATCTTTCTTTCTTCTTTTTTAATTTTGGGAGCATAGGTAGCCAATTGATTATCCTGGTTAATAAGGGGTTCGTTTTTTAAATATTTTTCAATCGCCTTTATAAGAAAATCGGCACTTAATTCTTTTAATTTTTCTTTAAGAGTACCATAGTTATCATCTTCTTTAATTTCAATCTTCTGTTGATAGATAATCGGTCCGGCATCAAGTTCTTCATTAAGAAGAAAAGCCGTTAAGCCAGTTTCTTTTTCACCATTAAGCAATGCCCTTTGAATAGGAGCCGCTCCTCGGTATTTGGGTAAAAGGGAAAAATGAATATTGATTATCCCCTTTTCAAAAATTTCAATAATCTCTTTTTTTAATATCTTTCCGTAACTTATCAATATTCCTAAAGTAGGGTTTAATTCGCTTAATAGTTTTTGAAAATCTTTATCATTGGGATTTTCTGGGGTAAAAATTTTTAAATCCAATTTTTCCGCTGTTTCTTTAAGGGGATTAGGCAGAATTTTTAACCCCCTTCCCTTAGGTTTGTCCGGTGAAGTGATAACACCAAGAATTTCGTAATTGTTTTTCAATAAAGCTAATAAACCGGGAATTCCTAAATCGTCGCTACCAAAAAAGATGATTTTCATTTCAGTTGATTAAGAATAAATTTCTTTCTCAATTCTGATAAGTGGTCAATAAAAAGAATACCGCAGAGATGGTCGTATTCGTGAAGGAAACAGCGGGCTAAAAGCCCCTTACCTTCTAAAATAGTCTCTTTCTCATCTAAGGAAATACCTTTAATTATTACCCTCTTTGGACGAACAACAATTTCTCTCACATTAGGAATAGAAAGGCAACCTTCATAATCTTCAACTTCGCCATCTTTTTCTACGATTTGTGGATTAATCACCGCTAATATCTTCGGTTTTTCTTTGTCACCGCTAAGGTTCACAATAAAAATTGATTTTAAAACCCCAATTTGATTAGCCGCTAATCCCAAACCTTCATAGAAAAAAAGAGTCCGTTTCATCCTTTCTACCAATTGGAAAATCTTTTCGTCAATCTTTTTTATCGGCAAAGCCTGCTTTCTTAAAAGCGGATGGGGATAAATAAGTAATTTTGGTTTTTTTTCCATTTTATCCTGATTTTTTGTAAGCGATTGATGATTTTTCAATTTCAATCTTGGTGTTTTCATCAATTTTTAGGATAAATGTTGTCTCTTTGATATCAGAGATAACTCCGTGAATTCCACCAGTAGTTACTACTTTATCACCCCTTTTTAAACTGTTAATCATCTCTTGGTGTTTTTTTTGCCTTCGCTGTTGGGGAATTACCAAAAGAAAATAGAAAATCAAGATAATTAAAATTAACGGTAATAACGAAGCTAAAGGATTTACTTGGGTTTGTCCCTGTTGGGCATATAAAGAAAACATTTTGACCTCCTTTAAGTTAAATATAATTTTTTTTCTTTTATATAATTATAAACCTTTTCCGGTAAAAAATATTTAAAAGGTTTATTGTTTCTAATTCTTTCTCTAATTTCACTTGATTTTATCGCTAATTGTGGTACTTCCAAAAATATCAATTTATCTTTAAAAAATTGCTCTTTTTCTTCTTTGGCTAATTCGTAACCGTATCTTAAAAGAACGCCAATTTTTACTTCTTTTAATATTTCTTCTGGTTGGTGCCAATTCTTAAATTCTAAAAACTGGTCTGAGCCGATAATAAAAAATAATTCTGCTTGCGAATAAATTTTTTTCAATTCTCTTATCGTATAAATACTGTAAGAACTTTCAATATTATAAACTTCGGCAATCTTTTTTTCAATATCAGAAAGGATAAATTTTTCGTTATTTTCAATTGCTAATCTCACCATTGTTAGCCGTTCTTCAAAAGGGGTAGTGGTGGTTTTATGGGGTGGTGAATAAGCGGGAACAAAAACCATTTTTGATAGAGAAAGTAAAGAAAGTACTTCATCGGCAATTATTAAATGACCAATATGGGGTGGGTCAAAGGTGCCGCCAAAAATCCCTATTTTTTCCATTGGGAAAGTAATTTTTCGGCTTTTTCTTTCAATTGCTTATCGCCCTTTTGAATAATTTCTTGTAAATACTCTTCTGCCTTTTCTTTTTCATTATTTCGGTAGTAGATATTTGCCAGAAAATATAAGGAAGACCATTTAAAGGGAGTTTCCGAAAAACTGTCTTTTACATATTCAAAATAAATCTTAGCCGCATTAAATTCATCATTTTTGTAATACAAAAAGGCAATATCAAAAAAACCTTTGGCAATTAAAGAATCAATGGTAAAGAGGTGAGCTTTAATATCTGCGGAAAATTGATTGTCAGGAAAATTTGTTTGGAATTCTCCAAATCTTTCTTTTAATTCTTCTAAGCTGGTTAAATTCTTAGTTTTTCTTAAATTCTTTAAATCACAAAGTAAAATTTTGTATAAAGCCGTTTGGTAATCTTCCGCATAAGGAAAAGTTTGGGTATAGAATTCGTATTCTAATTTTGCTTGGAAAAAATCACCCTTTAGAAAATAACATTCGGCTAAAAGAAATTGGGATTTAACAATGTAATTTGTGTGGGGATATTCGTTAACGATTTTACTAAAGTATTTTATCGCTTGGTCATATTTTTTTTTATCCATTAATTCGTTAGCTTTTTGGAAAAGTTCTTCTACATTTTCTTCTCTTATCAATTTTTTAGAAGCGCAATTATGGAAAATAGAAAAAAGAAGAAGAATAAGCAAGATTTTTTTAAACATTAACTCTTTTAATAAATTCCTTTATCAGCATTGTCAATTTTGGTTCGGTTTCGTTAGCAATTTTTAAAATTTCGGCTAAATTTACCGGTTTCAAATTATCTGGTAATCCCATATCAGTGATTACTGAAAAGCCAATAACTTTAATCCCAACTTGGCGAGCAACAATTACTTCCGGCACCGTCGACATGCCAACAGCATCGGCTCCTAAAATTCGGAAAGCTCGATACTCAGCAGCAGTTTCTAAATTCGGACCCATCACTGCGATGTAAACACCTTTTTTTATGGGAATTTTTAAATCCAAAGCAACTTCTTCGGCAATTTTGATAAGGTCTTTATCATAACAATTATACATATCAGGAAATCTTGGTCCAAAATCAGGGTCAATTAAACCGCGTAAGGGGTTATCACAGAGAAAATTTATATGGTCGCAGATAATCATAATATCGCCCGGTTTAAATAAAGGATTTAAACCACCACTCGCATTAGAAACCACCATAATTTCCACACCCAGTGCTTTCATTACCCTTACAGGTAAAGTAATCTCAAACATTGAATAACCTTCATAATAATGGAAGCGACCTTGAAAAGCACAAACCTTTTTCTTATGGATATAGCCAAAAATTAACTGACCTTCATGGGTGACCACAGTAGGCATTGGAAAATTGGGAATTTCTGCGTAAGGAATCATTTTCACCACTTCAATTTCCTTTGCCAGTTTTCCTAAGCCGGTGCCTAAAATGATGCCAATTTTGGGTTTAAAATCAATTTCTTTTTTAATAAAATCAACCGCTTCCTGAATTTTCTCCTTCATAATCCTTCTCCCATTCTTTTAAAAAATTATTTAAACCTTCAATTAATCCTTTTAAATGAGAGAGAAATATTTTTTTCTTTAAAGTTAACTTGTTTAACTCATCATTTAGTTTGGCTATTTCTTTTTGGGCGTTCATCATTATTTCTTTGGCTTCCAATTTAGCTTTTTCTAAGATATTTTCTGCTTCTTTTTGAGCATTCGTTTTTAAATCTTCAACCTGCTTTTGGACGGTCATGAGGGTTTCTTTTAATAACTTTTCTTCTTTTTGGTAATTTTCTAATTTTTCCTCTAAAATGATAATTCGGTTAAGAAGTTCGTCTCTCTCCTTGATTTTTTCTTCTAATTCCTTAGCGATAAATTCTAAGAATTCCTTGACTTCTTTTTTGTCATATCCTCGAAAACGAATTAAAAAATCCTTTTTTCGGATATCTAAAGGAGTTATTCTCATATAATAATTTTAATTACCTCTAAAAGAGAAGTCAATTTTTAAAAATAAAAGGCGGAGAGGGAAAATCAATTCTCTCCGCCTTTCTTCTTTATTTATCGTAGAATAATTGCTTTGGCAGTGATTATCTCTTTGTTGGTTTTTATTTTAATAAAATAGACGCCGGTAACAACTGAATTGCCGTTTTTGTCTTTTCCATTCCAAATAAGAATTTTTCCTTTTAGGTTTTTCTTTTCTATTAATAATTTACCAGTCGCATCGTAAAGCGAAAACTCTTCGGCATCTTTTAAAATAAGCGGAACTCTTAAAAGATTGTTAATTTTGAAATTTTTGAAAGTGATTTTTTTATCTTCTTTTATCTTGGTGGAAATGTGAACCAACATCTTCCACGCCCAGAGAGAATTGTGACCAACAGTGTAGATATATCCATTCTCATCGGTTTCTTGATAAAACCCAATACCTTCGGGATAAGAGCTCGGGGCACCGGGATGGTTGAAAGTAGCATTAACCTGAAAAGTATTTGTATTAGTATCCACAGCGATATAACGGGTGACGAAAGGACTTTCTTGATCATTGGCCCATAAACGATTAGGAATCATTCGGTCTAAAGTAAGGTCAAAGAACCAATAACAAGTGACCGGTCCGGTATTAGTTAGATTTCTTAGTAAGGTTCCTTCTTTGGTCATGGTGTAGATCGTATTACCGTAAATTTGCGAATTAGCAACCCAAAACTTAGAGCCATCCCAATCCATTCCTCGACACCTAAAACCGCTGGGAGCGTTAAAAGAGCGAACATAAGTACCGTTAGCCGAATAGACTTCAATATGTTCGGGCGAAGGATAAAATACCGAAACAAAAATAGAGTCATCAACTTTCACAGCACTCATGGCGTAAGAAGTAGTATTACCATTGAAAGAAGAGAGTAAAGCGCCGGTTAAACGATGTCTTTTTTGGACCTGGAAGGGTAAGTTATATTGATTTAAAACAATATAAATAGTATCATCATAAACTTTTAATCCGGTCCAAGCATCACTACTACCAATAGCTGGCAAAGGAAAAGAGTCGGCTTTTATCCAAAGAGAATCTAAGTTTTCTAAGTTATTATTGTTATTAGTTTGGAAAGTAGCGCCGAAAAGGTTAAAGTTTTCATTTTTGTCGGATAAAAAGATTTGATTTTCAGCTGCTAAAAGAAAAAAAGAGAATAAAAAAATAAAAAAATGTTTAACTTTCATTAAAATCCTCCTGATTAAGTTAACCTTAATTATAAATTAAAAATCATAAAAAATCAAATGTTAACATTTGGTTGAAAAAGGTAACATTTATTCTATAATTTATTAATGAAAATTTTTCTTTTAATTAGAAAAATCTTTTCTTATTTAATAATTATCGCTGCCTTTTACTTCATCTTCCGAAATATTTTGGGAAGTTGGGGAGAGATTAGAAATACTTTTTTACAATTAAATATTTATTTAATCATCTTTTCTTATCTTTTGCTTTTTCCTTCACTTTTTTTATATGTTTATGCTTGGCAATTAATTATTAAGGAAATTGAGAAAGGGAAGAATCTTGATTTTTTTTCGGCCTGCGGAATAATCGCTGTTTCTAATTTAGGTAAATACGTTCCCGGAAAAGTTTGGTTTGCTCTCAGTCGACTTGACTTGGCAAGAAGATTTGGTTTGGAAGAGAAAAAGGTTTTTTTAAGTATTTTATTAGAAAGTTTCTATCTCCTTTTGGGTGCTCTTTTTTATTTTATCTTTTTTTTAAAAAAATATTATATTTTTTTAATTCTTTTTCTTTTTGTTCTTCTTACCCCTAAAATTTTTAAAGGATTTTTTAATTTGCTTTTAAAAATATTGAGAAAAGAAAAAGTTGATTTTTCGTTTTCGCTAAAAAAATCTTTTTTGATTTTTCTTTTAGATATTTTTGTTTGGTTTTTTCAGGGAAGTGCTTTTTCGCTATTGGTAAAAGCCGTTTATTTTAAAATAAATTTTGTTCATTTTTTTTCTTTAATTGGGATTTATTCTTTATCTTGGATGCTGGGTTTTTTGGTTCTAATTGCTCCTGGGGGTTTAGGAGTGAGAGAAGGGAGCATGATGATTTTTTTGAAGAATATTTTGCCCGTTGGGTTAGCTTCCTTGATTGCAATAATCTCGCGGATTTGGCTTATTATTCACGAACTTTTAAATTTTTTAATTTTTGGTTTATTTTTTTTGACAAAAATAAAAGAAAAAGATATAATTGATTATGAAAAAAATTGAGGAGAAAAAATACCAATTAAAAGAAAGGTTTGTTATTCTTATCTTTTTTTTAATTCCTTTCTTTTTATATATTGATTTTGTCTTCGGTAAAAAAATGCTTTTTGGCACTGACTGGCTTCTTGGCGGTTTGCCTAATCGAGAATTTATTGCTAATTATTTAAAACAATATAAAGAAATTGCCCAATGGCTTCCTTATATCTATTCTGGTTTGCCAACCGTTGCGGGTTTTTTTGCCGATTTGTTTTATCCAACAACTCTTTTTAGAATTTTTATTCCCACCTATGTGGTGTGGACCTGGACTTTTGTTATTCATCTTTTCCTCGCGGGATTGGGTACTTATCTTTTTTTAAAAGAACTGGGTGTTAGGCAGTTTTTTGCTATGGTTGGTGGTATTGGTTATTCCTTAGCTTTACCTTTGGTTTCTTTAGCTTATGCCGGTCACGACGGCCGTTTAATCTGTTCTTCTCTTCTGCCTTTAGTATTATTTTTTTTCTATAAGGGATTAAAAGATAAAAAATTGTATTATTTTATTTTTTCAGGTACTTTCGTGTCTTTACAACTTTTTTCTGGACATATCCAAAAGGTTTATTACACAGCCTTAATAATGTTTTTTCTTTTCCTTTTTTATTTTTTGAGAGAAAAGAAAATAAAAATTTTAATTTATGTTTTAATAATGACAATTTTCATCTTATTTTTTGTGGCTATTCAGTATTTGCCGATTTATAAAAATCTCCCTTACGGTGCCCGCGGTGGTGAAAGGGGATATGAGTTTGCTACTTCTTGGTCATTGCCGCCGGAAGAAATTTTTGATTTATTAACACCGAATTTTTCTGGTGGGTTGGACTTTTATTGGGGACGAAATCCCTTTAAACTTCATAGTGAATATTTTGGTGTACTCTTTATTTTGCTTTTCTTTTTAACATTATATTTTTATTTTAAAAAACCTATTGTTAAGCTTTTCTTTATTTATGTTGTCTTTTCTCTTTTGATGGCTTTTGGTGGCCACACACCTTTTTATTATCTTCCTTATTATCTTCTACCCGGTGTGAGTAAATTCCGTGGCCCAGCAATGATATTTTTTACTACGGCTTTCAGTATTATTGTTGTTGGTATTTATGGTTTATCCTTACTTTCTTTAGAAAATTTTAAAGAAAAGGATTTAAAAAGATTAAGAAAATTTTTGATAACTTCTTCTTTAATTATGGGTTTTTTGACTCTTTTTTCCTTACTTTTTAAAGAAACTGTAATGAACTTACTTATTTCTATTAGTAAGATTTCTCAAGAAAAAATAACAAATTTAGAAAATAATTACCCAAGAATCCAAAATGGTTTTCTTTGGGCTACTTTTCTTTGGGTTATTTTTGCGTTTTTAATTTATAGTTTTATAAAGAAAAAAATAAAATTGCCAATTTTTGTTTTTATTATTTCTGTGATTTTAATCTTAGATCTAGTGAAAAATGGTCGGCGCTATATAAAAAGTGTCGATATTCCGGAAATTTTTTATGCTCCCGATGAAGTTGTTAGTTTCTTACAGAAAGATACATCTTTATATCGGGTTTATCCTTTGTTTTATAAAAGGGCTGATGACGGTCTTTTAATGTATCATAATATTCAAAGTGTAGGTGGTCATCATCCTAATCCTTTACAAAGCTATCAGGAATTTGTTGGACTTCCTTCCACAGTGATTTTTTCTAACCCTCCGCACCTTTATTATCCTAATTTTTTAAATTTATTGTCAGTTAAGTACTTAATTGTTCCTCACTTACCCGAAGATTTATCGCCTTATGATGAGGAAACTAAAAAATTAATTAGTAATTTGAAAAACTTTCTTAATTCGGCGTTTTTGAAAAAAGTTTTTAGTGGTCGGGAGTACGCGATTTATGAAAATTTAACATTCTTGGAGCGAGCCTATTTTGCTCCTTATTTTTCCATTGTTAAAGATAAAGAAACGATGTTTGCTATCTTGAAAAGAGAAGATTTTGATCCTAAGAAAATAATTTTATTTTATGAAAAACCATTGGTACCCGAAACCTTATATAGGGAATTGTTTAGTATTTCAGAAATTACGTCTACGGAAGATTTAGCTAAAATAAAAATATTGACTTATAAGGCCAATAAAATAGAATTGGAGATTGAGAATGAAAGAAATGGTTTTTTAGTTCTTTTGGAAAATTACTATCCCGACTGGCAAGTAAAAGTGGATGGTAAAAAAGAGCATGTTTATCGTGTTTTTCATACCTTAAGGGCAATTTATTTAGAAAAAGGGAAACATTTAGTTACTTTTTATTATTATTCCCAGGCTTATCATTTAGGAAAAATCCTTTTTCTAATTGCCTTTGGTTTTTTAATTTTTAATATCGCTTATTTTATTAATGAACGAAAAAGAAGTTATCACGCTTAAAAAGACTTTAGAAAAGGAAATAAAAAGGAATATTCAAATTATTCAAACTCATACTTCATGGGTTTTTTTAACTGGTGAATATGCCTACAAAATAAAGAAACCCGTAAATTTTGGTTTTTTAAATTATTCTACACTTCCTTTACGATATAAATATTGTCAATTAGAATTAAAACTTAATCGTCGGTTTTCTCGGGAAATCTATTTAGAAATCTTGCCGATAAGAAAATATAAAAATAAAATTGGTTTTTTAGAAAAAGGTGAAATAATTGATTACGCTATAAAAATGAAAGAATTACCTCAGGAAAGGATAATGACTAATCTTTTATTAAAAAACGAAATTGATTATCTAACTATAAAAAATCTTGCTAATGTTGTGGGTAATTTTCATAATTCTTTAAGAAATGATAAGGAAGATTTAATTTATGGTTCTTTGGAAATTATTCGGTATAATTGGGATGAAAATTTTTATCAAACAAAAGATTTTATCAATAAAACTATAAAGAAAAAACAATATAACTCAATTAAAGAAGCGGTGGAAAAATTTATTTTTGAAAAGGAAGATTTATTTTTAAAAAGAATAAAAGAGGGCAAAATTAAATATTGTCACGGTGATTTACATTCTCAAAACATTTTTGTTTGTGATAAGATTTATCTTTTTGATGGCATTGAATTTAATAAAAGGTTTGCTATTAGTGATACTTTTTCCGAGATTGCTTTTATGATTATGGATTTAGAATTTTACGAAAGAAAAGATTTGGCTGATTACTTTTTAGATAATTATTTAAGAATTACTAATGATTTTTCAGGTTTGGCTTTATTAACATTTTATAAAACCTACCGAGCTTATGTGCGGGGAAAAGTAACTAGTTTTCTGTTGTTACAAGAAGTTAAGGAAAAAGAAAAAATATTAAAAAAAGCTAAAAGATATTTTGAATTGGCCGGCACTTACGCTAATAATCTTTTTGGAGAAAAAAAATTTTTTATCTTTTTTGGTTTGATCGGTAGCGGTAAAAGTTTTATTGCCGAAAAATTGGCGGTTAAAAAAGAGGCCATTGTTTTAAAAACGGATGTGGTTAGAAAGGAGTTGGCTAATATTTCTCCGGAAGAAGAAAGAAAAGTAGCTTATAAAAAAAATATCTATTCTTATTTTTTTTCTCAAAGAACCTATAAATATCTAATAAAAAGAGGTAAAAAATATTATGAAAATGGTTATTCGGTTTTTCTCGATGGCACTTTTAATAAAAAAGAATGGCGCGATATGGTTAAAAAGATTTTGAATAAAAAAATTTCACCAGTTTGGATATATCTTTATGCGCAAGAAAAGGTTATAAAAGAGAGATTAAAAAAGGCAAGGAAAATAAGCAACGGCCGTTGGGAAATTTTTTGTCAGATGAGAAAAGATTTTCAGCCGGTGAGGGGTTTTAAAAATTTGATAAAAATTGATAATTCTAAAAATTATAAAGAGGTAATTAAGGAAATTGAGAAGAAATTATTTTATTTCTGATATCCATTTAGGAATAAATAGTAAAGAGAGAGAAGCAAAATTTTTAAAATTTCTTTCTTTATTATTACCAAAAGATAATCTTTTTATTCTTGGTGATCTGTTTGAATATTGGTTAGAATACCGTTTAGTTATTCCCAAAAATGGTTTAAAAATTTTGATGAAATTAAAAGAACTAAAAGATAAAGGGATAGAAATCTATTTTCTTTTTGGTAACCATGATTACGGTTTAAAAAATTTTTTAAGTAAGGAATTTGATTTTATTCTCGGTGAGCAATATTTAGATTTAAATATTGAAGGTAAAAGAGTTTATATTGCCCACGGCGATTTCATTGATAATTCTTTTTTAACTAAGGTTAGTCAATTAATGACTAAGTTTAAAATAAATCAGTTTTTATATTCTCTTATCCATCCAGACATTGGGTTGAGTTTTGCCCATTTTTTTATAAATTCTACCCGAATGTGCGGGCGTGATTTAACCTTAAAAGAAGCATTTTATAAATTTGCTGAAAATAAAATAATGAAAGAAAACTACGATGTGGTTATCCTAGGTCATATTCATATGCCAACATTAGTTAAAATTGGTAAAGGATATTATCTAAATACCGGTGACTGGTTAATAAATTATACTTATGGTTTTATTGAAGGAGATAATATAGAATTAAAAAAGTTTTGAACCTTTGGTATATTTTTTGTATCTAATATAATAGGCAGGTGCTTAGGTGACCTTACATATCCTCTTAAAACAAAAGAGAGGAGGGTAAGATATGCCTAAGAGGCACCAAGCACCTGCCGAATTTTTTTTATTGTTTGGCTAAAATTGCTGGAATTATTCTTTTTTAGGCGGTGGGTAAAGGAAGTTAGAAAATCGGTTAAATAAATAACTCCTTCCCTAAATACTCCTCCGATATAAAATTGAAAATTTGGTATTCTTTTTTTGACTTTTTGGTAAATTTTATTTATTATTATTTTGATAGAAATTAAATTATGTTAAAAGATTATCCAAATGGATTGTGGATAAAATGTGATAATTGTAACGAAATTCTTTATAAAAAAACGATTGAGAAAAATTTTTTTATCTGTTCTAAATGTAATTATCACTTTAGAATTAATCATAAGAAATATATTGAATATATTTTGGATGAGGGAAAACTGGAAGAGTATGATAGCGATTTATCATCTACAGACCCTTTAAATTTTCCTAACTATAAGGAAAAACTGAAACAAAGCCAAAATTCATTAGAAATAAAAGATGCCTATGTTTATGGTTTAGGTAAAATTGATAATAAACTGGTTGTCTTTGGTGCTATGGAATTTGGTTTTATTGGGGGAAGTATGGGAACAGTAGTGGGAGAAAAAGTAGCCCGTTCTTTTCGTTTAGCAACCAAGATGAATATTCCAATAATTATTGTTTCTACTTCTGGCGGTGCCCGGATGCAGGAAGGAATTTTTTCTTTAATGCAAGTAGCAAAAACTGCAATGGAAGTGGGAATAGCTGACCGCAAGGGTATTCCTTATATTTCTATTCTTGCCAATCCTTGTTATGCCGGAGTAATGGCTTCCTTTGCTTCTTTAGGCGATATTATCATTGCTGAACCGGGTGCTATGCTTGGTTTTACTGGTCCGAGGGTGATTGAAGAGACGATTAAACAAAAGTTGCCCGAAGGCTTTCAGAAAGCTGAATTTCTTTTAGAACACGGATTTGTCGATTTGGTGGTTCCTCGTTGGGATTTAAGAAGAACTTTAATAAGGATTTTGAATATTATATGGGCGAAATAATGCTATTTCTTTTTCTTTTAAATTATGATACCTTAAATAAAAATTATTTAAGAATAGATAGTATGAAAAAAGTCATAAAAGATAATTGGTTTAGCGAAGATAAGTTTTTTCATTTTTCGGTAAGCGCTTTACTTGTTGGCTCTTCTTACCACTTTTTAAAATGTCGAATTAATAAAGACGAAAAATTATCAACAATAAGTTCTTTATCTTCAGCTTTTTTATTAGGGATTATTAAAGAAACTTATGATAAAAAGATTAAAAAAGAATATTTTAGCTATAAAGATTTAATATATGATATTTTAGGTATAGGTTGTGGTTATTTAATTTTTATTCATTAAAATGCTAAAACCGAATGATTTGATTCTTTTGTATCACAGTGAAAATGCTAAATATCTTTTAACTTTGCCGGAAAAGGGTGAATTTCAAACCCACAAAGGAATAATTAAGATTGAAAATATTTTTCAAAAAGATTTTGGTGACGAAATTGAAACCCATAAAGGAGAAAAGTTTTATATCTTAAAACCAACAATTGCTGACTTAGAAATGAAAGTCAAACGAACAACCACCATCATTTATCCTAAAGATGCTGGGTTAATTTTGTTAAAAACTAATATTTTTCCAGGTGCCTTGGTAGTAGAAGTAGGAACTGGTAGCGGTGCTTTTACTATTGCTTTGGCGAATTTTGTTAGACCCTTCGGTAAGGTTTTTACCTATGAGGTAAGGGAAGATTTTTTAAATAATGCGAAAGAGAACGTTAAGAAAGCCGGATTGGAAGAAAATGTTATTTTTTATCTTCGAGATGTTGTTCGGGATGGTTTTTTGCAAGAAGATAACAGTGTGGATGCGGTTTATATTGATTTACCAGAACCTTGGGAAGTGGTAAAAGAAGCTCATCGGATTTTAAAAGGTGGCCATGCTTTAATCTCTTTAAGCCCTAATGTGGAACAAATTCAAAAAACCTTTCGGACAATGGAATTAGTAGGTTTTGTGAGGATTAAGGTATATGAAATTTTAGAAAGGGAAATTTTAGTACGCTATTCGGGCACAAGACCAAAGGAATTTTCTATTACCCATACGGCTTATCTTCTTTTTGCTTATAAAATAAATAAAAAATAAATGCGAAAAATATTTTTCTGGTTTATTTTTTTAATCTTTTGTTATCCTTCTAAAAAAGATGAAAAACCTAAAATCCGTGTAGTTTCTTTAGTGCCTGCCGTTACCGAGATTATTTTTGCTTTGAATTGTGAGAAATACCTTGTTGGAAATACTATTTATTGTGATTATCCAGAAGAAGCTAAAAAAGTGTATAAAGTCGGGGATTTAATAAACCCATCAATTGAGAGAATTGTTTCCTTAAAACCGACAATTGTTTTTCTTACTTATCCTTTACAAAAAAATATCGATGAAAAATTAAGGGCTTTAAAAGTTAATACTTTTGTTTCTGCTCCTAAATCTTTAAAGGAAATGTTTGAGGAAATAATTAAAATTGGGGAATTTTTTAATGAAAAAGAAAGAGCAATAAGATTAGTTGATTCTTTGAAAGAAGAATTAGCAAAAATAAAAAAAATTAAGAAGAAAAAAAGGGTATATATTGAAATTAATGACACTCCGCCAATAACTATTGGAAAAAATTCTTTTTTAAACGATTTGTTGGCATATCTTGGGTTAGAAAATATTTTTGGTGATAAAGAGTATGAATATCCGGTAGTGAAACACGAGGAGATCATCTTGAGAAATCCCGATTACATTATTACTTTTCATCCCCAAGGCAAAGTGAAAGGGGTAATTTCTCGTTTAGGATACGAAAAAGTTAATGCCGTAAGATACGGAAAAATTATTGATAGTTTAAATCCTGATTATTTTTTAAGAAATTCACCAAGAATAATTATTGGAGCAAAAATTTTGGCAAAAATTTTTGAAAATGAGAAATAGAAAAATTATAGAAATAATTTCTCTATCGGTATTTTTTCTTTTAATAGTTTTTCTTTCCTTATTTTTAGGAAATGAAGGATTTTTCTTTGATAAGACAATTATTTTAAATATTCGTTTACCTCGAATGATTTTAGGATTTTTAACCGGTGGCGCATTAGCTTTCTGTGGAGCAGTATTACAGGGACTATTGGAAAATCCCCTTTGTGATCCTTATATTTTAGGAATTGCTAGTGGCGCAGCTTTTGGAGTAAGTTTTGGATATTTTATTAATAGGTATTCTTATTTTGTTACCCCTATCTTTGCTTTTTTGGGGGCTTTTTTGGCAATTTTGTTAGTATATAATTTGGCATTTTATAAAGGAAAAACAAATAAACTAACTTTAATTTTAGCTGGGGTAATTGTCAGTTTTTTGTTTTCTTCTTTAACGATGCTTTTGATGGTTTTTTCTAAAAGGCCATTAACCGAAATTATTTATCTTTTAATGGGTAATTTAGCAATTGTTTTTAATAAACTTAATCTTATCATCTTTATCATTGTAAATTCTTTAACAATTATTTTTTTAATTATTATTAACAGTTATGCTTTTGAATTGAATTGTTTTGCTTTAGGAAGCGAAGTAGCCGAAAGTTTGGGAGTGAATACTAAAAAATTTATGCGGGTCCTTTTCTTTTTAGTATCTTTTATTATCACTGTACAAGTAGCTTTTGCCGGCGCTATAAGTTTTGTTGGTTTGATGGTTCCTCATTTAGCCCGTTTTCTTTTTGGTTCTAATTACGAAAAAGTTTTGCCTTTTTCTTTCATTTTGGGCGCCCTAACGGTAATGGGGGCTGATGTTATTGCTCGTTCTATTGCTCCTGTGGAATTGCCTATAAGCATAGTTACCACTTTTTTTGGTGCCCCTTTTTTTCTTTATTTGTTAAAGAAAAATTTGTAAAATGGCTATATTTGCTTACGAAATAAAAAATCTTTACTTTCAATATTCAACAAGTGAACCCCTTTTTAAAGGTTTGTCAATAAAAATTAAAGAAAAAGAATGGTTCGGTATTATCGGACCAAATGGTAGTGGTAAAACAACCTTGTTAAAAATAATGGCCGGACTTTTAACACCTCAAAAGGGAGCCGTTTTGCTTTTTAATAATAACATTTTCAGTTTAACTCCAAAAGAACGAGCCAAAATTATTGGTTATTTTCCTCAGGAGAATTTTTTTATATTTGATTTTACCGTGAAAGAAATTGTTTTGATGGGTCGAAATCCTTATCGAAAAAGATTCTCTTTTGTTACTAAAAAAGATATGGAAATTGTGGAAAAAGCCATGGAATTGACCGGGACAATTGGATTGGAAGATAAAAAGATTAATGAATTGTCAACCGGCGAAAAACAACGAGTAATTTTGGCAAGAATCTTAGCCCAAGAACCCCAAGTGTTGCTTTTGGATGAATTTACCACCCATTTAGATATTGCTTATCAGATTGAGTTTATTAATCTCTTAAAAAGATTAAAAGACGCTAAAAATTTAACGATTGTCTTTTTGACTCACGATTTAAATTTAGCCAGTGTTGCTTGCGACCGAATTTTACTTCTGGCTAAAGGAGAGTTTATTGGTTGTGATGTTCCCGAAAAAATTTTGCGTGAAGATTTGATTGAAAAGGTTTATAAAGTAAAACCAATAATTAAAACTCATCCTTTAACTAATAGGCCTTTAATAATTTTTTGATATGAAGAAAAAAGAAAAGATTACCCAAAAAGAAAACAAAAGATTTAAATGGGAATATTTTATATTTTTGGTAGCTTTAATTTCTTCTGGTTTGTTTTTTTTAGCTCCGGGTCATCCAACTACGGGCGATGTGTGGCCTCACTTAGTAAGACAAAAAATCATTTATCAAGCAATAAAAGAAAGATTTTCGCCTTTCTTTACTTTTTATTTTTATTCTGGTTATCCTCATTTGCAATTTTACAGCCCGCTTTTCTTTTTTATTACCGGGATTTTTAATTTTTTAACTTTAGGGCAGTTAATAATCAGTTTAAAAATTGTTGTGTTTATTTTACATATCCTTTCAGGCTTAACAATTTTTTATTACTTAAAACAAGAAAATAAAAATAGGCTCGCAGTTATTATTGGCTCCATTGCCTTTTTAGTATCTCCTTGGCGGGTTCTTTATATTGCTTCTTTTGGTAATTATCCGTTATCTTTAATTTATTTTTTTTTACCTTTAGCTTTTCTCTATCTTGATAAAAGTTTTTTAGAGAAGAAAATCAGAAATTTTATTATATTTGGATTTCTACTTTCTTTTATTTTTCTTACCCATCTTTTTTACGCTTTTTATACTTTTATTTTTATTTTACTTTATTTTGTTTTTAAAAAGTATAAACTTTTACCCCACATTGTTTATTCTTTTCTTTCTTTCTTTCTGCCATCCGCCTTTTTTCTTGTACCTTTTATAGTAGAATATAAAATTTATCTTTATCCACAAGCTGAGCTTAATTTACCGCCACCTAATCCTTTCGTTCTTCTGGGTTTAAAATCAGAAATTGGAGGGTATACCGGGACCTATTTAGGTTGGAGTATTATCATTTTAGCTATAATTGGGGTTATTTTTTTGGGGTTCAGAAATTTAAAAACTATTAGTTGGCTTCTTGCGTTACTTCTAACTTTTTTAACACCTTTTTTAGAGAAATATTTTAGTTTTTTAACAGCTGGTTTGCCACCCCAAAGATTTTTGGTCTATTTTGTATTTTTTTCTGCTCTTTTAGTTCCCTATGGTTTCCAATATTTAATTCAAAAATTCAAAATAGGAGAAAAATTTTTATTTCTTTTTTTATCGGTTTTAATTTTGATAGATACTCTGCCTTCCTTTATTCATCTTCGTTATGCGGAAAAGGAGAATTTTTTAGCAGTGAGAGAAGAAATTTATAACCTTTTAGTTTTTCAAAAAGTATTTAAAGTACTTGATATCGATATTCCTGACAGTAAAATTGATAATTTCCGTAGACTTTGTCGCTATCCAGCCTGCAATTTTTTATACGGCAATTTAGCTTCTCCTTTGGGACCTCCTTATCATCAATTTGCTCCTAAGAATCTTTTATATGGATATCCTTGGATAAAGTTAGTTGCCTCGGATTTATCAGATACGACCAAGCATTATTTTAAAGAAAATTCTTTGAAAGTTCTTTCTCTTTTGGGTGTTTCCCATATAATAACGTTACCAACACTTTTAGGCAGCAAAGAAGAAGAAACTTATGTGTTATTGAAATCAGGAGTGTCTTGGGACGATCGGTTTATTTTAGCTGGTGCCCAACCACCATTGGTGTATGGCGAGACAAAATTGCCAATAATTTTAGCGAGTAATGTTAAAAAACCTTTTTTAAAAGAAAAATTTATCCAAGAGGGAACGTTAATAATTGCTGACGATTGGCAAAAATTACTGAATGAATTAAATATTAACTATGAAAATGCCTGGATAAATTTTATTCCAGTATTAGAGAAGGATCATTACGATTCTTTACCAGAAAAAGTTTATTTAAAAATTAATGACTTTTCTTTAAAACATAATGAAATTAAAATTTTTTATGAACAAAAAAATCAAGGATTTCTAAGAATACCAATAAGTTATTATCCTTATTTGAAAATTTATCTTGACGATCGTGAAATATCTTTTTACGAAACTAAAGATCATTTTGTTTATATAAAATCAGATTCCGGAAAGCACATTTTAAAAGTAATTTTTTCTTTGCCGCCGCTCCGAAAATTTACTTTGATTTTAAGTCTACTTGCTTTTATAATTTTCTTGATTTTAACTATTTTGGTTAAAAAATGAAAAAATATTGGTTTTTAATAATTCTTGGTTATCTTTTACCTCTTATTTTTTTGACCTATTTCCCTTTTGTTGATTTACCGCAACATCTTCATTTGGCTTATGTATTAAAGAATTTTAAAAATTATAAAGATTATTTTGAACTAAGACTTTTCCCTATGCATAATACTTTCCATCTCTTTTTTAATTATTTATTATCCCAATTAATATCACTAGATTTGAGTAATCGGCTTTATCTTTTTTTAATAATAATTTTAACTTTTTTAACTTTTTATTATTTTTTAAAAGTCATTAACGGCGAGAAGTTTTTTGCTTTAGGAAGTTTTCTTATTGTTTATAATTACAATCTTTTTTGGGGTTTTATGGGGATTGCTTTTGCTTTGCCATTAATTATTTTTCTTTTTGCCCTTCTTTTGAATTTGTTAAAAGAGAAGAAAAAAAGAGAAAAGTTATATTTAGTTTTTATTACCATTATTTTAGCTATAATTTTTCTTTGTCATTCTTTGGTTTTTATTTATTCGGTAGTAAGTTATTTGGTAATTCTTTTCTTTTATCAAAAACCCTTGCGTTTCCGCTACTTTTTGCCTCCGCTTATTATTTTGATTCTATTTTTTATTCCTTGGCAAATAAGTCAATTTCGAAGGGAAGAAAGCGAATTAATTGCTCAATTAAAGGAAAATATTTCTTTAAAAGCAATTTATCAGAATTTTTTTAATTTTTGGGAAAGACTAGGGATTAAGAGCGATAATTTGATAATTTTCTTTTATAAAGTACTTACTCTTTTGGCAATTTTGCTTTTAATTTTTAATCCGAAGATATTTAGAGAAAGCAAAGCGTTAGCAACACTTTTGATCATTACTCTTATTTTCTATTTCTTTTTTCCAGGAAGTTACACTGAAGCGGTATTTTTAAACGAAAGGTTTGCGCCTTTGATTTTTTTCTTTTTGCTTGCCTTCTTAAGTTTAGGGATAAAAGAAAAATTCATGGAATATTTAATTATTGGAATGGTAGTAATTAATATGATTGACTTAAATATTCGTTTTTTGATGTTCGAAAAATACGGAAGAGATTTTAAAAAGATAATTACTAAATTAGAGCCTAATAAAAAAGTAGTGGGAATTTTTTATGAAAGGAGGCCAAAACCTGACTTGTTTGGCTACGAAGTTTTTCTTCATTTTCCTTGCTATTACCAATTAGAGAAAGGAGGTCTTGTGGGTTTTTCTTTTGCTTATATTCGGTATTCCCCTTTGATTTTTAAAGAAGATTATCCTTTAGAAAGAATTGACGAATGGTTTCCTTATCGTTCCCTTTTTCCTGAGAAGTATAAAAATTATGACTATCTTTTTGTTACCGGTGAGATAAGATTGAGTGATGAACAGTATTTTCGAAAAATGATTTTAATTGATAGTGTTGGTATTTGGCGAGTTTATTCTTTCAAAAAATAATTTTTTTATTTTTGTTAATATTTCTGAAAGTTCTCCATCTTCTTCTAAATAAGGAATATTTTCTTTAATCATTACTATTAAAGAAGTGTTTTTTTTAAATTTAAAATTTCCTAATTTTAAACCTTGACTGATACATAGAATCTCTATTGCTAAAATCGTTTTTGTGTTTTCTAAAATTCTTTCTAATTTTAATAAACTATTCATGCCCATGCTTACAATATCTTCTTGATTTGCTGAGGTTGGTAAGCTAGTTACGGAAGCAGGATAAGAAAGAGTTTTATTTTCACCGGCTAAGGCAGAAGACAAAATTTGGGCCATCATCAATCCGGAATTTAACCCAGGATTTTTAACCAAGAATATTGGTAAATCAGGAATTTTCCCGGCAGTGAGGTAAAAAATTTTTCTTTCTGATAAAAGCGATAGCAGAGTAAAAGAAATTGCTAAAACATCACCCGCTAAGGCTAAAGAAGAGCCCATGAAATTACCGCCGCTTAAAATTTCTTTATCAATAATTACTGGATTATCAGTGATTGAGTTTATTTCTGTTTCCAGAATTTTTTTGCCAAATTCGATTCCTTCGCCAACAGTTCCCAAAATCTGTGGTTGGCATCTGATGGAATAAGGATCTTGAAGAAAACTTTCTTTAAAAATAGCTAGATTTAAATAATTCCAAATTTTTTCTGCAGCTGATATTTGATGAGGATAAGGTTTAAGTCGATGTAATCTTAAATCAAATTCTTTTTTATTTCCTTTAGCAACCACACTGGTTAAACCAGCTATTTCTTTGGCAAGGTTAAAAATTTTTTCACCCTCAATTAAAAGATGAGTTAAAAAAGCTGACATCATTTCCGTTCCGTTAATTAATGAAAGCCCTTCTTTAACATCAAGAATTAATGGTTGAATTTTTTCTTTTTTAAACACCTCTTCAGCGGGTTGAATTTTATTTTTATAAAACACTTTCCCTTTGCCTAAAAGAACCAAAGCAATTTGTGCCAAAGGGGCTAAATCTCCAGAAGCGCCGACCGAACCCTTTTTTTGAACACAGGGGATAATTTCCCGATTTAACAATTCCAAAAGTTTTAAAATCAACTCTATTCTTACCCCTGAGTAACCTTTTGCTAACATATTGGCTCTTAAAAAGATCGCTAATTTCACAATTTCTTTTTTAAAATATTCACCCTCCCCTAAAGCGTGCGAGATTATTAAGTTATGTTGTAATTTTTTGGCTTCAGCTAAAGAAATTTTTTTGTTTACCAAAGCACCAAAGCCAGTGTTTACACCATAAATAAGATTTTCTTTTTCTACAGCCTTTTTTAAAATTCTGTTTGTTTTAGTTATTTTCTCTTTAGCTTTTTCTTTAATTTGGACATTAGGATTGGCAATAAGGAAATTTTTTAGAAAATCTATTGTAAGTTTTTCAACAGGGATTTTGACAATCATCGATTAGTCTTGTTCGCTACACACACCAGTTGTTATTCTTTTTGGTCGTAAGTAAAAAATTAAACTCGCTGAAAAATCTTTATTTAAAATATAGTTATTTTCTAAAAGAAGGATTGTTTTCATAATTTTATTTATAAAATACTTTAAATCATCGGCATAATAGCTTAGTCTTTTTTCAACCTTTCTGAAACCAGTTTTCACCGGATCTTTTAAATATTTTCTAATTTCTCCTTTTAAATCGAGGAAATATTTTTCCAAGTGATTAAAGTTATGAGAAAATTCTGCTAAAGTTTTTCTTACTGCTTTTTTAGAAGCAGTAAGAACTTTTATTGGCAAAAAAAGAAATCTTTTTATTACTTTTTCTTTTTTATCTTGAAAACAAATACTATATCGAACTTTAATTACCCAAAGAGGCCTGGCGAAAAAAACTAAATTGTTACCGGCGGCAACCAAAGGAGTATCGATAATAAAATTATTGCTTTTTAAAATTGCTTCGATTTTATTGGGAAAATCAAAAGAAATTTTTATCCAATAGATTTTTCCATTTTCTTTTATTAAATTAAAAATACTCTCTTTTTGATGAATCTTTTTTAAATTTTCGTCCAGTGTTTTTACAACTTGTTCTGCTTGAATTTTTTCTAACACTAACATTTTTTCTTTTTTATTTACATATTTATAATGAACTTCTAAATACTATTTGTTTTTAAATAACATCTATTAAATCTTTTAAAAGAAAATCAAATTCAGTTTTTATCACGAAAGTTAAACCAGTAAGGTATTCATAAATTAAAGAAATTAATTCTTTTTTACCCTTTTTTTCGACAGTGACTGAAGAAATAGAAGAGACCGAAAGGGTTATGAAATACTCCCCACTTGCCATTTTTGATTTTGGATTGGGTAATTTTATCCATTCGGATTTTTGGATAAAAGTTTTTTTAGTTGTAAAGAAACGATCATTTTTTCTACAATAAATAATGAAGAAAATTATTAAAAATAAAAATTTTGAATTTTTTATTACTATTTGCATCTTATTTTAGAAAAATTTTAAATAAAAAAATTACAAAAGTCAATTTATTGACTAATTAATATTAATTTTTATAATTTTTATAGGAGCCGGGGTGGTGGAATTGGCAGACACACACGTTTGAGGGGCGTGGGCCTGAAAAGGCGTGCGGGTTCAAATCCCGCCCCCGGCATTTTTTATGATTTACCGAGTTGAAATAAGAAAAAAATTTTTTGATAAGGAAAGTGAGTTTTTAAAAAAAGAAATTAATGAACATTTTGAAAGTAAAATTAAAGATTTAATTATTATTAAGGTTTTTCTTTTAAAAACTAAACTCTCAAAAAAAGATATTGAAAGTATTATAAAAAATTTTTTTTTAGATCCGGTCACGGAGGATTTCATAATTGGTAGCTATAAATTTAAAGGTTATAAAGTAATTGAAATTGGATATAATTTAGGAGTTACTGACCCAGAAGAAGAACAAATTATAAAAAGTTTAGCTGAGATTGGATACCAAGATATTCAAATCAAAATTTTAAAAAAATATTTATTTAAAACTAACGAAAGAAAAAAGAAGTTAGCTGAGATTGCTCAAGAGGTTTTCTATAATCCTTTAGTTCAACATATTGTGAAGAAAAAACCTGATTATCTTTTTTTAAAACCTCAGAAATATAAATTCAAACTAAAAAAAATCAAAATTTTAAACAAAAAAAGTAAAGAGTTAAAAAAAATTGGCCAGAAATTTGGTTTTACTTTTCTCGAAATAAAAGCAATTCAAAAATATTATCAAAAACTTAAACGAGAACCAACAGATATTGAAATTGAAACTTTTGCCCAAAGTTGGTCTGAACATTGTAAACACAAGACAATAAAAGGGGATGTTTTTTATAAAGGTAAATGGTTAAGAAATTTACTAGCTTCTACAATTTTTAAAGTTACTGAAGAGTTAAATAAACCTTATGTTTTATTAGCGTTTAAAGACAATTCTGGAGTTATTGAATTTGATGAAAATTACGGAATAAGTTTTAAAGTAGAAACTCATAATCACCCTTCGGCAATTGAACCTTATGGAGGCGCTGCCACCGGTGTTGGAGGAGTAATAAGAGATTGTTTAGGAACCGGCTTAGGTTCTAAACCCATTTTGAATATTGATGTTTTTTGTTTTGGTAAATTAGATATGAATAAAAGAAATCTTCTCCCCGGAGTTTTACCTCCCAAAAGGATTTTAAAAGGAGTGGTTAGTGGTGTAAGAGACTATGGCAATCGAATGGGGATTCCTACAGCTTGTGGAGCAGTTTATTTTCACCAAAATTTTATGGCTAATCCTTTAGTTTTTTGTGGTACTTTAGGGATAATTCCGAAAGAAAAAATAAAAAAAGAGATAATTTCTAACGATATTATTGTGTTAGTAGGTGGTGATACCGGACGCGACGGTATTCACGGAGTAACATTTGCTTCCGGAGAATTGAAAAAAGAGTCAAGAAAAATTGCTTACGCTGCCGTTCAAATCGGTAATCCCATCGAAGAAAAGAAGATAGTTGACGCTATATTAAAAGCTAGGGATGAAAATCTTTTTAATGCTATTACGGATTGTGGTGGTGGCGGTTTATCTTCAGCTATTGGTGAATTGGCTGAAAAAACCGGGGCGGAAGTATATCTCGATAAGGTTCCCTTAAAATATAGTGGTTTAAGTTATACTGAAATTTGGATCTCAGAATCTCAAGAAAGAATGGTATTATTTATGCCGAAAGAAAAATTTCCCAGATTTAAAGAAATCTGCGATTTGTATAATGTTAAAGCAACCGTTATTGGTCAATTAAGAGCTGATCAAAAGTTAATTCTGAAATATGAAAATAAAATTGTTGGCGAAATTGATTTAAATTTTCTTCATCATGGTATGCCCAAAGTAAAAAGAAAAGCCGTGTGTTGCCGAAAGGAGACGATTGAAGAAATTAATTGGGAGATAAAAGATTATAATGAACTTTTGATTAACATTCTTAAAAATGAAAATGTGGCTTCCAAGGAATGGATCATAAGACAATATGACCTAGAAGTTCAGGGAAGAACGTTTTTGAAGCCTATTTTAGAAGGTTCGCCTTCAGATGGCGTTATTTTGAAGCCTTTAAGAGAAAAAAACCGAGGAATTGCTATCGGTTGTGGAATAAACCCGGCTTATGGAGAGATTTCACCTTATTGGATGGCGGCTTCAGTGATAGATGAAGCTCTAAGAAATGTGGTTTGTTGTGGGGGGGATATTAATCAGACAGCAATTTTAGATAATTTTTGTTTTTCTAATCCAGAAAAGGAAGAAGTAATGGGGGATATTGTGGAGGCATGTTTGGGGGCCTATTTTGCTGCTAAGGGATATGGCGTTCCTTTTATTTCTGGAAAAGATTCCCTTTATAATGAATTTCGCATCGGTAAAAAAAGAATTACTATTCCCCCTACGCTGTTAATTTCTGCTGTTTCCATAATTCCTAATTTAAATAATACAGTTACTTCTTATTTTAAAAAACCAAAGTCAAAAATTATTTTAATTGGCGAAACTTATAAGGAACTTGGCGGTTCAGTATATTTTTCAATCCTTAATAAAAATTTGGGCAAGGTTCCGCGGGTGGATCCTCAAAAAGGCAAAAAAATCATGGAAAAAATTTTTAATGCTCTTCAGCAAGGTTTAATTTTGGCACTTCATGATTTAGCTGATGGTGGTTTAGGTGTAGCTCTAGCCGAAATGTGTTTTACTAAAAATTTAGGAGCAGAAATTAAATTAGAAAATGTACCATTGGGAGAGGCCATAGAAAGACCGGATGTAATTATTTTTTCGGAATCCAATACTCGATTTTTATGCGAAGTGGAAGAGAAGCAGTTAGCTAAATTTTTAGAGATAATGAAAGGCATAAAATTGAATATAATTGGTGAAGTTGTTGAAAAGCCTATATTGACAATTAATTTCCAAAATAAAAACTTGATAGCAATTGAAATAGAAATTTTAAAAAAAGCTTGGGAAAATGGTTTGACTGCTAAAATTTTATAAATATTGATTTAAAAAATATTTTTCATATAATTACAAATATAAATGTGAGGAGGAAGAAATGGAGATTAAAGTGGGTAAAATTACTCATTACTATTCTAAAATCGGTGTTGCCATTGTAGAAATTACCGACGAAACTCTAAATATTGGTGATACTATCCGAATAAAAGGCCACTCTACCGATTTTACCCAGACAGTTGATTCTATGCAGATTGAGCACCAACCGATTGAAAAAGCGGAAATCGGCAACACTATTGGTTTAAAAGTAAAAGAAAAATGCCGCGAAGGAGATATTGTGTATAAAGTTTTACCTTAATTAAAAATGGCGCGAAGTAAAAGTAAGCAAAAAAGAAAAAGGCACATAAGGTGGTTGAAATATAAAAGGAGAATGGAAAAGAAAAAGGAATTACAAAAATTGGCTTCTCAACAAGTAACAATCACTCCTGCTGAAGAAAAATCAGAGTGAAATTTCTTTATCAAGTCCAAGGAAGTAGTGAAGGCGTAGTTAAGGAAGTTTTTAAAACTCTTTTAAATAATTATTCAGAAAGATATGATTTTTCTAAGATTTATCATTTTGGTAGCACGGGTTTACAAAATTTTTTTGCTCAAATTATTTTTACTCAATTAATAAGGGAAAAATCTTTTATTCCTCCTTATTTTTTTACTTTAAAAGAATTTGCAATTTTTATTTTAGAACGGGAAGGTTTGTTAAAAGATTATAAAATAATTGATAGAAGTTTAAAGCCAGTTATTATTTTAAATCTTTTAAAAGAGAAAGGGAAATTTACCTTTGGTTACAGTGTAATTTTAGCTGAATTTATTAGCGAACTGAAACAATATTATTATGAGAAAAAAATTAAAGATATTTTTTTAAAAAAAATGGAAACTTTTCCAAAAGCCTATGAGAATTTAGAATTAGCTTTTAAAATAAAAGAAGAATATGAAGAATATCTGAAAAAAAATAAATTTTTAGATGAAGAAGATTGTCAATTTTTGGCTAACAAAATAATTAAAGAAAAAGGATTAAAAATTCCTTATTTAGTTATTAATGGTTTTATTGATTTTACTAATTTAGAAAAAGATTTAATAAGTACCTTAATTAAAGGTAGTGATAATATTTTCGTGATTACTTTTTTAAAAGAAAGTAAGAACTTTGATTTTTTTAAAAGCCTAGCTGATTTTTCAATAATTGAATATACAAAAGATTTTCTTTCTTTTGAAGAAATGATTTTAACATTACCTATTCATGCCTATTCTACCATTGAAGAAGAATTAGAGGGGATCTTAAAAAGAATAAAATTAAACCATTTTAAAAAGAAAAGGGATTTAAGCTCGGTAGTGTTAGTAACACCCAATTTGCAAAAGTATCAACCAATTTTAGAAAGAATTTTACAGCGGTTAGCTCTTCCTTACGGAATATTTAAAACTTTACGCCTAAAAGATTTGCCTCCTTTTTCTTTTTTAATAGAAATGTTAAAAACAATGGACGAAGATTATCCACGTTTAAAAACCGTTTTGATTTTCTCATTGCCTTATTGTGAAAAGTTTTCGCCGGAAACAAAAAAATATTTAAATTTTTTATCAAAAGTAGCCCGCGTAATTGGAGGTAAAAACGATTGGCTTTATCTAAAAGAGGCACTTTTAAAAATAAACAACCCTAAAATAAAAAATTTGTTGACAGAAGGAATAATTGATGAAATAATGAAAGATATTAACGATTTTTTTAATTTAGCCGAAGAGTTAAAAAACAATAATTATTTAAATGAATTTATCTTTGATTTGCGAAAATTATTGCAAAAAATAGAATTTCTTAAAAAAGAAAATTATTCGGAGATAGTAGCTGCAGGATTGCTAAAATTTTATGAAATTCTTTCTCGTTTAGAAGATTTTTCTATTCCTTTAGATTTTCCTCAATTTATTAAAGTTATTGATTATCATCTAACCACTACACCGATAGAAATTGAAAAAGATTTTTCGGGGATAAAAATAATTGATTTACATGACTTAGTTGTTTGGGACTTTTCCTTTTTAAAAAATTGGGAATTTTATCTTTTCGGTTTAGTGGAAGAAGATATTCCGGGAAAATATCGTCCAGAACCCTTAATACCCGAATATTTAAAAAAAGAGTTTGCGTTGCCTAATTCTGACCTCTTTCTCTTTCGAGAAAGAAGTTATCTTTACTCTTTTTTAAAGACGGCTTATAAAAATTGTTATCTTTCAACCCATAATTTTGAAAATGAGAATCCAGTTTTACTAACACCTTTTTTGGAAGGTGAAAAAGTTAAACCGGAAGAGATCACAACTATTTTGAGCAATGAAGAGTTACAAATATTAAATGGTAAAAAAGAAACTTCTTTTTTTAATATAGAAAAGGCAAAAAAACCTTTAGAAAATATTGCTACTAAAGAAAACCCTTTAACAATTACTCAGTTAGTTAAATATCTGAAGTGTCCTTATAAGTTTTATTTAGAAGAAGTTATTGGTCTTTCCTTAGAGGAAGAAACTTCAGTGATAATTGAAAAATGGGAATGGGGAAGGTTTGTTCATTTGATAATGCAAAAAATTTATCAAGAAGAAAAGGTTCCTCCGGTTGATGGATTAGAAAAAATAATAAAAGAAAAAGCTGAAGAATTTTTAGAAAAAGAAGTTAGTTTTGAAATTTTACCACTATGGCGAGATTTTTTTTTAAAACTTTTGGAAAAAATAATTCCCCAAATTGTTGCCGTGGAAAGGTATTTAAGAGATAGTGGTTTTTTGCCTTTTAAAATGGAATATTCTCTTCAGGAAGAGATAATTAATGGTATATATTTAAAAGGAAGAATCGACCGAATTGATAAAAAAGGAAACAGTGTCTTTATTATTGATTACAAAACCGGTGATAAGAAGCCTTTTACTTTTTACCAAATGAAACAAGAAAAGGACTTAATCCAAATAGTAGCTTATTCTTTTCTTTGGGAGAAAAAGTTTCCTGATTGTAAATGTGAAAAGTTAGGGATTTATTATTTACCTGATGTGGAAATAAAAACACCAAAAGAAGAGGAATTAAAAGTGATGAAAGAATATCTATTAGCAATAGTAAAAAAAAGTGTTGAGCAGATGCGTAACGGAGATTTTTCGGTAACCGAAGTTGAGAAAAATCGTTGTTATACTTGTAATTATTATTTTCTTTGTGAAAAAGAACAGTTATGATTGCTAAATTAATATTAGCTCCAGCAGGCAGTGGTAAAACCAAAAGATTAGCCGAAAAGTATTTAGAACTTTTAAAAAAAGGAGTACCGGTAGAGAAAATTTTAGCCATTACTTTTACAGAAAAAGCCGCTTACGAAATGAAAGAAAGAATTTTTAATTTAGCAAAAAAAGATAAAGAGATATTTAAAAAATTAAAAGAGAATTTAAATAAAATTAGAATTTCTACAATTGATTCTTTTTGTTTTTCTCTAATTAAACGTTTTTCTTTCTTTTTAAATTTATCTCATTATTTGGATGTGATTGAAAATCCCAGAAATCTTTATGAGAAAGCGATTGAAAAAAGTATTCTTTTTTTAAAAGAAAATGACCCTCTTTACCCACTGCTATTAAATTTTTTAGTAGAAAATGGATTTAAAGGATATGATCGTTTAAAAAAGAATTTTCTTCTTCCCTTTTTAGAAAAAAGATTGTTTGCTTCTCGGGCAATAATTGAAGAAACAAAAGAAAAAGTAAATAAAAATAATGAAAAAGAATTAAAAAGATTGTTGAGTACCTCTTTGGGAAATATTGCCTTTCGATTTTATAAAGAGAAAGTGGAAAAAAATTACCAACAAGAAAAATTAAAAAGAGAGATTTTAGATTTTTCTGATTTAGAACTTTTGACCGATTTTCTTTTAACTGAGCATCCCGAATTTCACAACATTTTAGATGCCTTTGACGAAAGGACTGATCACATTTTAGTTGATGAGTTTCAAGATACTAATTATTTACAATGGTCAATAATTGATAAACTTACTGAAGAATGGCGTTCAGGCAAAGGACGAAAAAGTGAGTTAGGAGTGACTCCTTCACTTTTTTTGGTAGGTGACAAGAACCAATCGATATATTATTTTCGTGGCGCTAATGTTGAAATTGTAAATTATGCCCAAAAAAAATTAAAAGAATGGCTTAAAGAAGATTTCCACTTAGAAATTGTAAAAGATAATTATCGGAGTTTACCAGCAATAATTAATTTTACCAATGTATTGTTTTCCGAAATCTTTGGCAAAAATTATAATCCTTTTATAAAAAAACGGAACAATGAAAATCCTGGGAGAGTTGAGATTATTATCATTGAAAGTGAAGAACAAACTGAAGAAAGAAGAAAATTAGAAGCGGAAGTTATTGCCCAAAAAATAAAAGCAATTGTCAATAATTTAAAACTTTATCGTTTAGGGGAAGAAAAGGAATATCTTTGTGATTACAAAGATATTACTATTTTACTGAGAAAAAGAACCTATTTAAAAATTTTAGAAGAAAAATTGCGCGAGTATGGAATTCCTTTTGTGGTGGTTAAAGGAACAGGTTTTTATGAAGAGCCGGAAATTCAATTTCTTTTAAGTTTTGTAAGATTTTTGGGCGACCCTACATCTTCTTATAATCTTTATCTTTTATTAAAAAGTCCTTTATTCAATTTTAGCGACGATGAGATTTTGCAAATAAATAAAGAAGAAGGTTTTACTCTTTACGAAAAGTTGTTAAACTACTATCAGCATAGCGATGAAAGACGAAAAGCTGATATTGAATATTTAAAAAATCTTTTGGCTAACTATTACCAGGAGAGGTTATCAATATTTATTGAAAAAGTATTAACCGAAAGAAAAGTTTATTCTTTTCTTACTGATCCCCAGAGAAAAGCAAATGTGAAAAAATTTTTAAATCTAATTGAAAAATTAGAAAGTGAAAATCAAACTTTATTGGGGATAATTCAGTTTTTTCAGTTTGTTAAAGAAGACGAACCCAAAGCCAATATTAATACCGAAGAAATGAATGTAGTAAAAATAATGACCGTTCACGAAGCTAAGGGGCTTCAATTTCCGGTGGTTTTTTTCCCTTTTTTAGATGAAAGTGTGGAGGTCAAATATACCCAGTCATTTTTATTTGTTGAGGAAGAAAAAAAAGTAAGATATATTGGGGAAGGAATTGGGGAGATGCGAAAATTTAATCAGGAATTTTTATCCCATAAGGAAAAAGAAAAAGAAGAAGAGAAAAGAATTTTTTATGTGGCTGTTACCCGAGCAACCGATGCTCTTTATCTCTCCGGTGTTTACAATGAAAGAATTGGCGAGTCAAAACTTCTTTGGTTAATAGATAAACTGGATATTAAGAAAGTGAATAATACTTATCAATTAGGAAAAAAGATTGAAGAGGTAAGAATACTGACTAAAGAGGAAGTAGCTAAGGAATATAAAGAGATAAGAGAAGAAATAAAAACTGAAGAAAAGGAAATACCCGAAATAATGGTTGAGAAGATCAGAAAATCAAGAAGAATAAGATATGTTGAAGTTACTGAGATCTTACCCAAAGAAAGAAGACGCCATTCTTGGGAATGGGTTATTTTTGGAGAGGTTTTACATACCATTTTTGATGAGGTTAGCAAAGGATATTTAAATTTAAACGAAAAAGAAATTGAAAAACGGGGAAGAGAACTTTTAAAAAGAAAAGGAATTAGCATGATTGACTTGGAAAAATGGATAAAAGAAATTTTAACCCATTATCAAAAATTAAAAGAAGGAAATTTATTAAAAATCATTGAAAAAAGAGAAAATGGTTATAGTGAACTACCTTTTATTTTAAAAGAGAAAGATACTATATATTCTGGTCGGATTGATAAAATTATTATTGAAGATCACAAAATCTATTTATACGATTACAAAACTTTCCCTCTTAAAGAAAAAGAATGTGAAAAAATTGCCAAAAGTTATTTACCCCAATTAAGAATTTACGAAAAGGCAATAAAACAGATCTTTAATAAAGAAGTGGAAAAATATATACTCTTTACTGCCCTTGGTAAATTAGTCTTTGTCGCATAAAGGACATTGCCAATCAGGTTCTTTAGGAACTGGATGGGGTTGGCCATTACGATTTAATCGGTGCCATAATTCACATTCCAATAAAAAGGCTTCATAAGCAGTTTCAGTTGTTTTTGCCCAAAAATAGGCATATTGCGCGTCTATCCCTCTGACCGTTTCAGTTAATTTCTTTAAGGTTTCTAATAGGTCTTCGTCAGCTCGTCCAATCTTTATTGGAACTTCACCATCGTTAGATAATAAAAAAACGCCTGGTTTTTTCTCTCCTTCAATAAAATAATAATCTAACCATTCTAAACGTCGAAATTTAATCCCCTCCATATCCAACATCATCCCTCCTTTTTAACACACACCTCTATAAATATTATAACAAAAAAAATTTGAAATGTCAAGTATTTTAGAAACTTTATTTATAAAAAACCAGGTTTCACTTACTAAATAGATATCCCTCCAAATTTTTAAAACTTTGACTTTTAAAATTGGGGTTTTATAATTTTATATGTTTTTCATTTTAATTCTTCTTCAATCAAAATTAGTTATTACGGAAGTAATGGCAAATCCCAAAGGAAAAACCGGAAGGTTTTATCCGGAAGATAGAAATGAGTTTGTGGAAGTTTTTAATGCGAGTAACGAAACGATAGATATTGGAGCTTATAAAATTACTGATTTTGATGCCACCGATTCCATTGTCCCTTTTAAAGATACTACCATTTTAATTAAATATCCAACTTTAAAAATTAATACTGCCAAAATACCGCCAAAATCTTATTGCTTAATTCTTGATCCAGAATATACCTCGGATTCGGCTATCGGCGGAGAAGTTCAACCTTATTTTTTCCCGGAGAGTTTGATTGTGGTTACCATTAATAACACTACTATTGGCGATGAACTCCAACAGAATGACCCTTTAATGTTATTTTCTTTAACTGACACTTCTACTTTTGGTACTCCTTTTGATGAAAATGACACATTTCCCAAAAGTATAAAAGATGGTTATTCTTACGAAAGGATTTCTTTTACTGCTGAAGATAAAAAAGAAAATTGGTTCCCTTCTTTATGCGAATACGGAACACCGGGAAGGGATAACAGTATTTTTTATTTAGCCGACCCCTTTATCGCCAATTTTTCTTGGGAAAACATTGATAAAAGTAATCGTTTAGGCATTTTTAAAATTATTATTGGTAATAACGGTTCGGTAAATAGCGAAACTCTGTTTTTAAAGATTTTTCAAAATAACCGATATAAAAAAGAGATTTTTTTAGAAAAACTATTACCCAAAAAAGAAAGCCTTCTTTCTTTTATTTTAGATTCCTTAGATTTTGGTTATAATAAAATAGAGATAAAATTGTTAGCTAAAAACGATTTTGATACTACTAATAATTATCAATTTTTAGAATTATTTTTGTTTAAAGAGAATGAGAGATTTTTAATTGTTCCCCAGGTTTTTTGTCGGCATCTCAATAATAATATAAGATTTGAATTTTCTCTGCCGGAAAAAGGAGATTGGGAATTGGTAATCTTTGATTTAAAAGGAAAATTAATAAAGAAATTTAAGGAGCAAGTAGTTAAAAAAGAGTTCTTTATTATTTGGGACATTTCCAAAGAGAATTTAAAGAATGGACTTTATCTGGCGAAGTTGCGGTATAAATATAACAATCAGATATTCGAAGAAAAAAAAGGGTTTTTGATTACCTATGGAAGAGATTAAATTTCTTTGTGATTTTATGCTTGGTAAATTAGCCAAATATTTGCGGATGTTAGGTTTTGATACCTATTATGAAAAAGAGGTTAGTTCTTTAAAAATGGAGTTTATTGCCCATACAGAAAATCGGATTATTATTACCAGAAATAAAAAATACCAGAATAAAGAAAACTGCCTTTTTTTAACCACCGATAATCCCAAAGAGCAACTTTTAATTGTTCTTAATAAATTTGCTCTCTTTGATAAAATCAAACTGGCAAGCAGGTGTTTGCTTTGTAACGAAATGGTTAAAAAGATTGATAAAAAAGATGTGAAAGGAAAAGTGCCTTATTATGTTTTTCAAACAAAAGCCGAGTTTAGTTATTGTCCTATTTGTGGAAGAATTTATTGGCCTGGAACCCATTACGAAAAGATGAGGGAGTTTTTAAAAGAAATAGAAAATGCCGGGGGCCGGAGTCGAACCGGCACGGACTTTTAAAAGTCCAGCGGATTTTAAGTCCGCTGCGTCTTCCAATTCCGCCACCCCGGCATTTGGTAAAATGATAATAATTTTTAAAGAAAAATCAAGAAGATGAAGATCGGTATTCCCAAAGGGCTATATTTTTATTACCACAAAGATTTCCTTTTAGAATTTTTTGATAATCTTAAGTTAACCGTTCTTTTTTCTTCTGATACTACCCAAAAGACAATTGCCGAGGGCTCCCAATTAACTCCTTCGGAGATTTGTTTATCAACGAAAGTTTTTTTTGGTCATATTAAAGAATTAGTCGCTAATTGTGATTATCTTTTTTTAATTAGATTAGTAAAAAAATATAGCCATAATAAAAGACCTTTATTTGGTTGTCCGAAGTTTATCGGTTTGCCCGATTTGGTAAAAGCAGTTTTTAATAATATTAAAATTTTAGAGTTGGTAATTGATGAAGAACTAAAAAATGAAGAAGAAAGTTATTACGAAGTATTTAAGAAATTTGGTTTTTCTAAAAAAGAAATCTTGAATGCCTATAAAAAAGCCAAAGAAAAAACTAAAGAAAAAAAATTGGAAAAGGGAGATATTTTGATTATTGGTCATCCTTATATTTTGTTTGATAGTCAATTGTCTTTGGGACTATTGAATATTTTAAAGACAATGGGAGTTAAATTTATCACCAGTTTTCAATTCTTTGGCAAAGATTTGGATAAAGAAAAAGAAATTTGTTGGTATTATCATCGCCATTTATTAGTAGCGGCTTATTGGGCAAAGGAGAATAACATTTCGGGAATAATCACTATCAATACTTTTCCTTGCGGAACCCAGCCAATTATTGATGAAAGAATAAAAAAAATATGCTCGAATACTAACATTTTACAAATAATAATTGATGAACATACCCAGAAAGAAGCTTTTATAACGCGCTTAGAATCATTTTTAGATTTAATTAAAATAAAGAAAAAATGAAAGCCACATTTCCTTACATGGGAAATATTTATATTCCTTTAAAAACTTTATTAAAAGAACTAAATATTGAACCAATAATTCCGCCACCACCGAATAAAGAGACTTTATCCTTAGGAACAAAATATTCACCAGAGTTAATGTGTATACCTTTTAAATTAACCTTAGGAAATTTAATTAAAGCCCTGGAGATGGGTGCCGACACTATTATCCATTGTAGCGGTTTTTGGTCTTGTCGGTATGGTCATTATCCTTATCTCCACGCTGAGATTTTAAGAAATCTTGGCTACAAATTTTTTCACATTATTTTAAAAAAAGAAGAATTAAAAAATGTTTACATTATTTTAAAAAATATCTTTAAGAAAGATGTTATTATTTTAGAAAAATTAACCAAAGCAGTTTTAAAAACCTATTTTAAATCAACGATTATGGAAGAATTAGAAAGAAAAGCGATGGCGGTAAGACCCTTAGAGAAAAGAAAAGGCCAAACCACCAAGGTTTTGAGTAAATATCTTAAAAAACTTTTTCAGGCGGATAATATTTTTCAAATGAAAAAAATTAAAAAACTTGGTATAAAAGCTTTAGAAAATTTAATAGACGAAAAAAAAAGAAAGTTTTTTATCCCCAAAATAAAAATTGTTGGCGAAGCTTTCTGTGTTATTGAACCTTATGTTAATTTTCGAATTGTTGAAAAATTGGGAGAGATGGGTTTTTATGCCGATCCTTTTTTAACTGCCCATTCTTGGCTTGGTTTCCATTCAATAAGATTAGGAAATAATCTTTATAAGAAAATCAAAAATTTGGCAAAAGAATATTGGCAATATAATGTGGGTGGCGAAGATATGAATACTATTGGTCATACCTTATTGGCAATAAAAGAAGGATATTCAGGAATAATCCATCTTCATCCTTTTGGTTGTTTGGCTCAAACAATGGTCCAGGGAATTTTAGGAAAAATAAGTGAAAAATACTCAATTCCTCTTTTGGATATTTCTTTAGACGAACACACATCAGAAAATATAATCGAGAATAGGTTATCGGCTTTTTGTGAAATTATCAAAAAAAATTTAGCTTATTATAAATTTCTATAAGAGATCAGTTAACATCAGGTATAAACAAAGGTAATAGTAGGTGCCAAGAAAATGGTTTTAAGGTAGGTGTTGGAAATGGTTATATTAAATTGGGTAAAAATAAGTCTATTAATAAGATAAAAAAGGCATATAATGATTGAAAATCATATAAATTTTAAGTATACTTTTAAAAGGCAATTATTGAAAGGGAAGGGGAGGCATTCCCTGGATGGTAGGGGTATTAAGAGGGATGTTTTTTCAAATTTTAAATCCGACTTTTTTAAAACTTTCGTTTGACATTTAGGTATATTTTGCTATACTTTATTATGTTTATTAAAGAAAAAGGAGGAAGAATGAAAAAGAGATTATTATTTTTTATTTTATTTACATTAATCTTTGCTCAAGAGAAAGAGCTTTTTTATCCCTCCAATGTGGCCATTCCATGTCCGATCTTTAAACCGGAGATTGTCCCTTTGCCACCAGCAGGAAATGATAATCCCGATTATGATACTTTAGCCTATGATGATAATATTCGAGCAACCGCTTGGGCCTGGAACGCTCGGGGCAATGGTTGGGGAATGAAGTTTATCTCACCGGCTCCAACTATTCGTTTATATGGTGCTTTAGTAATGCTTTGGGATACAACTTGGCCGATCCCTGGTGGAAGAAGATTTTTAGTAAGGGTCTTAAAAGATGATGGTCCAAATGGCGCTCCGGGAACATTGGTTTATGAATCAGATACTATTTTAGGTACTCGCGGTGCCTGGAATTTTGTTCCTATTGATACCCCAATTGTTAACAGCAATTTCTATATCTTTTATATCCAACCTGATTCCTATCCAATTTGTCCAGGTTTATGTATTGATGGTGCCAGTAATACCCAAGATAATATCCTTTGGCAGTATCTTAATGGTAGTTATTCTTTTGACAAAAGAAGAGGAGAATGGTTTATTAGAGCGGTTATCAGTTGGACACCTCAAGATAGTAATTTAATGACGACAGTTTTCGGTAGTATGCCTTTTGATACTGTTCCGAGGATTAATTTCACAATAAGGGCAACCGTGAAAAATATTGGTAGTCAAACAATCCCGAGCGGTGTGCCAGTAAAATTAAGAATAGTTGGCCCTCAAGGTTATGTTTATGAAGATATTGATCAAACAACCACAACTAATTTAGCAAGAAGACAGTCACAGACAATTACCTTTACCCCTGCCTGGCGAATTCCCGATACCAGCGGAACCTATCAGATAATTGTTTGGCACGAACTTCCTGGCGACGAGTATCGTTTTAATGATACTATCAAAAGAAGTTTAGGAGTTGCTTCGTGGATTACTTATGCTGATTGGAATAATCCCTATTGGGTTACTTGGGCTGGGCCACAAAGAGCAACTCGTTTCAATCCGGCAGATTTTAGATTAACTTATCCATTTGCCATCACTCGGCTAAAACATCAATTTTATTGGCATCAACAAGCTCCTTGGCCCGATAGCATTTTCCAATTTAAGATTTATGGTGATGATGGACAAACTTTATTATATGAATCCGATACCATAAGAGCAGTTTCTTATCCTGGAGTTATTGAACACGCAGTAGAGCCACCAGTAACTATTAGCTCAGGAACATTTTATGTGGCAGTTGTACCGAGAAGTTATTCGGGGCATCCTTCAAGTTTAGCCGATAACCAACCAGATGGAAAATCTTTTTACGGTGTTCCTGGAAGTTGGCAACCGTGGAATAATGGCGAATTTTTCAACGCCGTTTCAGTAAGATTAATTTCTTCTGTTGAAGAGATTGATAATTATCCGGTTAATTTTGATGTGAAGGAGAGCACTAATCCAAAAAGAGAACTAAGAATAAGCTGGCAGATTCCTAAAGGGGAATGGGTAAAAATAAAATTATATGATGTGAGTGGAAAAGTAATAAGATACTTTTACAAAAAAGCCGAAAATACTTCTCAAAGAGGTCTAATTACTATTGACAACAAATCCCTTTCTAAAGGTGTCTATATTCTCCATTTTGAAACTCAGCGTTATAATAAAACCAAGAAATTGATTATCCTTTAAAAAAGGAAAGGGGGAGGTAAAAAACCTCCCCCCTTAATAATTTTAAAATCCTCGGTATAAACCGAGTTTTTTAGCGTATTCTATAACTTCTTCATATTCTTCTTTTGTTATTCTTCTTGATAATTCTAAATAGTGATTTGCTCGATAACAAGGTCGGTATTGAGCCATTATATTTACATAAGAATCTTTAGAGATCTCTTTAGCAATAAACTCTAAGATTTTAAAAGAGCCAGCAATTTTATTAGGTAAAACCAAATGTCTAATTAACAAACCAGAATAGGCAATACCGTTAACTACTTTTAAATCACCAACTTGCCGATGCATTTCTTTTACTGCCATTTTATTAATCTCCCAATAATTTTTTGCCTTAGAGTATTTTAAAGCATATTCATTATCACTGTATTTCATATCAGGCATATAAATATCAATTACTCCTTCCAAGATTTTTAATATCCCAACTTTATCATAACCACCCGAATTATAAACAATAGGAATTTTTAACCCTTCTTTTTTGGCAATAATCAGGGCTTCAACAATTTGATAAACAACATGGGTTGGACTCACTAAATTGATATTATGACAGCCTATTCTTTGAAGCCTTAACATCATTTTTGCCAATTCTTCGGCGCTTACTTCCTTTCCCTCCCCATACTGGCTAATTTCGTAATTTTGGCAATAGACACAATGAAGATTACAACCGGAAAAAAATATTGTTCCTGAACCATTTTCTCCTACCAATTCTTCTTCTTCCCCGAAATGGGGGCCAAAACTACTAACTACTGCGTAACGACCGATTTGGCAATCTCCTTTTTCATTATTTAATCTTAAAGCTTGACATTCTTTAGGGCACATTTTACAGGGCGAAAAAAATTTTTCTAAAGCTTTTAATTTTTCTTCCAAGTTAGTATTTAGAAACCGTGGTGTTCCCATCGTTGAAAAAATTTGATTAAAAGATTAATATTATCCGTAATCGGAACTGTTTTGGGCAAAGAGAGAAGAAAATATTTTCCGTAAGATTTTTCTTTTATTCTTTTATCTAAAATAACAACTACTCCGTAATCCTCTTTACTTCTAATTAAACGACCAAATCCCTGACGAAATTTTAATACCGCATTAGGCAATTGGTAATACCAAAAGGGATCTAAATTTTCTTTCAATAATTTTTCCTTAATTCCTTCTACTCGCGGTTCATCAGGAACATCAAAAGGTAAACGAGTTATTATTAAACAAGAAAGGGATTCTCCCGGAACATCAATCCCTTGCCAAAAAGAACCAGTAGCAAATAGGCAAGCATTAAGATTTTTTTGAAATTCTGATAGAAGATAAGCGGGAGAAGAATTTTCTTCTTGCTGTAAAATTGGATATTTTGTTTTTTCACAAAGTTCATAAACCCTTTTTAAAGCTTTAAAACTGGTAAATAATACTAAAGTTCTTCCCTGGGCATGATTAATGATATCATTTATTAGTTTTGCCGCTTTTTCGTAAAAAATTTCTTCTTCGGTTGGTAGTGGAATATTTTTTTCGATATAAACCAATGCTTGAGAAGAATAGTCAAAAGGTGAAGCAAAATATTTTTGGTCATATTTTTCAATTCCCAGTCGAGAGGCAAAGAAAGAAAAATCTCCTTTTACTCTTAAAGTTGCCGAAGTGAAGATTAGGGGGATTTCTTTGGTAAAAAGATATTCTTTCATTATCGCTCCCACATCAATTAGACTGGAGTTTAAAGAGATAGAATTATCAAGGATTTCTATCCAGAACACAGTATTCTCTTTTTCTTGGTAAAAATCTTCAATATTTTTCTTTTTTTCTTCGGCCTCCTTTAGCCAAGCAAAGAATTCACTTTTTAATTCCTCATTGCTGACTTTTTCGGCATCTTTTTTTAATTGGTCACAAATACTTTCTAAGGGAAAAAGAAAAAGGGGCGAAATCGGTAAATTTTCTTTTATCCGTTTTTTTTGTTCACTCCCAAGAAAATTTTTTAATTTTAAAAAATAATCCTCTAAACTATTTAAAAAATGAAAAATTTCTTTTTGATAAGAATTTAATTGTTTAGCATCTAAATTTAAAATTTTTAATAAGCCAGTTTTTGCTTTCGGATTATAAAGACGAAAAATAAGATTTTTAAGCTGATTTTCGCTGATAGAAAAACCAAAACTATTAGCGCAGACTTCTTCCAAAGCGTGGGCTTCGTCAAAGATTACTACTTGGTATGCGGGAAGAGATTCGTAGCGCAGATTGGAAAAAAATAAGGCGTGATTAACAATGAGGATATCAGTATTTTCCCATTCCTTTTTTGCTTTTTGATAAAAACACTCTTCATAAAAGCGACACCTTTTATTTAAACAGGCATTAGGGGAATGAGCAATTTTTTCTTTAAAGAAGGAAGGAAGATTCTCTGAATGGTTTGTTAACAATCCCTTTTTTTCATTAAAAATTTGAGAAATTGTTAATAATTTTTCTTTTTCATCGGGATATTCAAAGAGTTGATAGTTAAAAATATTTTTGATTCTTTTTTTACAAAGATAATTTTCTTTGCCATAAGCACAGGAATAATTAAAATCAAAAGGTAATATTTTTTTGGCCAATAAAATATCAGAATTTAAAATCTGATTTTGCAAAACCTTGGTATAAGTACTAATTACCACTCTTTTGTTATATTTCTTAGCATAAAGAATTGCTGGTAAAAGATAACCAAGAGTTTTGCCAACACCGGTTTCGGCTTCAATGAGTAAAATTTCATTATTTTCTAAGGCGTTATAGATTGCCCAAGCATAGTCAATCTGTTCTTTTCTTTCTTCGTATTTTTTACCAAAAGAAGTAAAAACTTCGGGAATTTTTTGGAAGATTTCACTAATTTTCACGAATGTTTTTTTTTATTAACTTTTTTTCTGTAGGAAAGTATTTTTTTACAAACTCTTCTTCAAAGTCAAAGAAATTATGGAAATCCTCTTTTTTATCATTTTCGCGTTTTGATAAGATTTTTGCTTCACAGAGATTAAAAACAATTTCACCGACATCGTCAGTCGATTTTATACCCCAATATTCTAAAACCGTCTTTGCCATGATGCCAAATTCTTTTTGTGCCAATTCTTTGAATCCCAAAAGTAATTCTTTACTGGATATATGAGAAGAAACTCTTAATTTTCTTTTAGTATATTCTAAAGCATCTAAAATAAAAAGATAAGCCGCTTTTTTATATTGAGGGTTTTTTTTAACCAGTTCATCAATTTTATCATTCATACTTTTGCTAAAGCTTGCGCCAAATCTTCAATAATATCTTCCGCATCTTCAATTCCTACTGACATCCGAACAAGTCCTTCACTAATTCCTGATTTTTCTAAATCTTCTTTAGAATAAGCAAAATGGGTCATTGAGGCTGGATGTTCAATTAAAGTCGCTGTATCTCCCAAACTAACGGCACAAACACAAAGTTTGACATTATTCATCAGTTTTCTGCCAGCTTCCCGACCGCCTTTCAATTCAAAAGCAATCATACTGGAAAAACCGTTCATTTGTTTTTTGGCTATTTCATGTTGGGGGTGTGTTGGCAAACCCGGATAGGAAACGTATTTTACTTGGGGATGATTACTTAAAAATTGGGCTACCTTTAAACCATTTTCATTATGTTTACTCATTCTTAAAGCCAAAGTTTTTAAGCCTCTTAATAATAACCAGGCATTAAAAGGACTTATTACCGCCCCAAAATTTCTTATTAGATTTTCTTTAAGAATTTTTATAATTTCCTTATTGCTAATTACTACTCCCCCGAGCGTATCACCATGTCCAGAAATATATTTGGTTGCCGAATGGAGAGAGATGTCGGCTTTTAATTTTAATGGTTTTTGATTAAAAGTTGTTGCGAAAGTATTATCTACTACTACCTTAGCATCATACTGATGAGCAATTTCACTGGCTTCTTTGATATCAATAACTTCGATGGTCGGATTTGTTGGGGTTTCAATAAAGACAATTTTAGTTTTTTTGTTTATCTTGTTTTTCAATTCTTCAATAAAATTTTTTGCCAAAAGCCATTTGACAGTAATCCCAAAATTAGGTAGTAAAGCGGTAAAAAGAGAATAGGTGCAGCCATAGATAGGATAAGAAGCTAATATTTCATCACCAGCCTTAGCTAATCCAAAAATTACTGCGGTTATAGCCGCCATGCCAGAAGCAAAAGCACAGGCATCTTCGCCTTCTTCTAGAAAAGCCATTTTTTCTTCAAAAGCCCGAATAGTTGGATTACCTAAGCGGGTATAAAAATAACCCTCTTTTTCCTTAGCAATAATACTAGCACCTTCTTCGGCCGAAGAAAAAGTAAAAATTGCGGTTTGATAAATTGGCACCGACAAAGAGCGGGTCGTTTTTTCACCCAAAATTTCTTTTCCGTGGACATATTTAGTAAATTCTCGCATGTTTTCCCCTTTTTTAAAAAATATTAACAATTAACTTTTAAAAATCAATAATTCGGTTATAATATATAATGAAAACCAAAGAAGAGATAAGACAAGAAATTTGGGAATATATGGAAAAAAATAATTTAGTAATCTTTCCCCGTCCTTGTTATGGTCGAATTCCTAATTTTATTGGAAGCGAAAAAGCAGCTGAAAAGTTATATAAAATAAAAGAATTTCTAAAAGCTAAAGGAGTCTTCTCGGCTCCCGATAGTGTGTTAAAAGCAGCGCGGAAGATAGTTTTAAAAACCGGAAAAAGTTTAATTGTTGCTTTGCCACATATTGAAGGTTATTTGGAGATAAAAGGAAAAGAGTTAGCTGATAAGGCAATTACCATTAAAAATTTTAAAAAATATGGAAAAGAACCAAAGACTTTTATTGAAATTTTTCTTCAAGGAAGTGTGGCAGTAGATTTAAAAGGTAATCGTTTAGGGAAAGGAAAAGGTTACGGTGATAAGGAGTATTACGAACTTAAAAATAAAGGACTTTTAAAAAATCCTTTAGTAATCACCATTGTTCACGATTGTCAAGTATTGGAAGATTTTTCTTACTTAGCCGAACCTCACGATATTAAAGTGGACATAATTTTAACCCCTACGCGAATCATTAAAACGGAAAAGTAAATTTTCGATTTCTTTTTTTAAGATTGATAAGAGAAGGTCACGGTTTTGAAAAGTGATTTCATAAATTTTTGCTCGGGAAAATTTCTCTAATTTTTCAATAAAATCAATTTGGGCGACAGGAATAGTAGCCACAATAATTTTATCTAAATTAAAAATCATTTTAATCTTTTCTTTAAACTTTTCTGAAAGAAGTTCCATTTTTCCAATTTCGTCAAGTAAAATAATCGGCTTCTCTTTTGCTTTTTCTAATTCAGGAAGCACTATTTTTTCAAACTCTTCAATGGCTACATAATATTTAGAAATTCGATAAGAGGATTTAAAATTAATGTGAGCCAATATTCCGGAACCACTATGAAAGGTGATAATTTTAAAACCAACCCGATTTCCCTTTTCTCTTATTTCTTCAGTGTAAAAGCCACCAAGTTTTTTGGAGTCAAAAGCAAGCGTTAGCTTTTTGATCAAAGTTGTTTTTCCGATACCAGGTTTACCTTTAATTAAAAATATTGATTTATCAGAAATTTTCATTATTATAATTTATGGGCGGTTAGCTCAGTTGGTCAGAGCGTCGGTCTCACATACCGAAGGTCAGAGGTTCAAATCCTCTACCGCCCATTTATTAATTAAAAAATTAATTTCAGTTAATTTTGTGGAGGATTAATTTTTACAATTTCAATTTCAGTGAGTAAAGGTCGAAATCCCTTTTTGCGGCGATAATTTTCTCGCCGGCGGAATTTAAAGACAATAATTTTTTCACCTTTAAAATGAGAAAGGATTTTTGCTTCAATAGAAGCACCTACCACTTGGGGAGTTCCTACCCAAACTTTATCATTAGATTTTAAAAATAAAACTTTATCAAATTTTACAATCTCACCCACCGCTGCTTCAATTCGGGGTACTATTAACTTTTCGCCTTCTTTTACAAAATATTCAAAACCTTTAATTTCAGCAATGGCAAACATTTTTACCTTCCTTGTTTTTCAACAGGTATTGGTTTTTGTTGTATTTTTTGAATTCTTGGCTGCGAAGCTATTACTAAAGTTATGGAAGTGATTAACATTAAAGCGGCAACCACTGAAGTTACTTTAATCATAAAAGGAGAAATTCCGCCGCCACCAAAAATAGACTCACTACCGCCAAAAACTAAAGATATTCCGCCTTTTTGGGGTTGTTGCAGAAGAATAATAAATATCAGTATTAAACAAATAAAAATATGCAAAATTAATAAAAATGTAAACATATGTTTTATTTTAATAAAAAATTTTTATAAATCAAGATTAACAATATAGGTGAATTCATCTAATTTAATACTAGCGCTGCCAATAAGAACACCATCAATTGATTCGGTTTTTAATAATTCCCTAATGTTTTTCTTATTGACACTTCCACCATAAATGATCCGCATGTTTTCACTGGTTTCTTCACCGTAATTATCTTTTATAAAATTGCGAATAAATTGGTGAACTTCACTTGCCTCTTCAGGGGTAGCATTTTTGCCAGTCCCGATGGCCCATATGGGTTCATAAGCAATTACCATTCCTTCAATTTTTTTTATATCTTTTAAATCAGCTTTTAATTGGCTTTCAATAATCGTTAAAGTTTTTCCTGTTTCTCTTTCTTCTAAATTTTCGCCCACACAAAGAATCGGTTTTAAATTAAGACTTAAAACTTTTTTAATTTTTTTATTTATCATCTCGTCATCTTCGCCAAAATATTTTCTCCTTTCCGAATGACCAATTATCACATACTCACAACCTAAAGCCAAAAGAAAAAGTGGAGATATTTCACCAGTGAAGGCTCCTTTATCTTCCCAATGGGTATTCTGGGCACCTAATTTTATTCCACTATTTTTAATAATTTCCGAAACTATAAAAAGACTAGTAAAAGGCGGGAAAATAACAATTTCTTTGTTTTCAATATTTTTTGCTGCTTTTAATAATTTTTCTATAAATTCTTTACTTTCTAAATGATTAAAATTCATTTTCCAATTGCCGCCAATAAAAACTTTCCTTTTTCTCATATTTTCACAAAAGTGCTTTTAGACCCGGTAACTCTTTACCTTCTAAAAATTCCAAAGTTGCACCACCAGCCATAGAAAGAAAAGAATATTTATCAGCCAGATTAAATTTATTTATCGCCGAAACAGTATCACCACCACCAGCTAAAGAGAAAGCTCCTTTGGCGGTTGCCAAAGCAATAGCTTTGGCGACCTCTCGAGTTCCGCACGCAAAAGGTTCAATTTCAAAAATTCCTAAAGGTCCACAAAAAATAATAGTTTTTGCTTCAGAAATAATTTTTACATAATGGGCAATTGTTTCTTTGCCGATGTCAACTCCGTAATAATCCTTTCGCATTTCTTTAACCGGAGTATTATAATAATGAGCATTTTCTGAAATTTCTGAAGCAATTAAAATATCTGAAGGTAAAACTATTTTTTTTTCTTTAGCTAAAATCTCAGCTTCTTTTAAAAAGTTTTCTTCATAAAGAGATTTTCCAATTTCGTAATTTAACGCTTTAAAAATAGTGAAAACCACTCCGCCACCTAAAAGGATTTTATCAACCTTAGGCAAGAGGTTTCTTATTACTCCCAATTTATCTGAGATTTTAGCACCGCCAATTATCAAAACTACTGGTTTTTGAGGTTGTTCAAAAATCTTTTTTAGATTTTCCACTTCTTTCAAAAGTTGAAAACCAGCCCCTTTTTCTTTGATAAATTGAGTAATACCCACAATGGAAGCATGAGCTCGATGGCAAGTCGAAAAAGCATCGTTTACATAAACATCTATCTCTTTAGCTAATTCTTGAGCGAAATTTAAATCGTTTTTTTCTTCTTCATCATAAAATCTTAAATTTTCTAAAAGATAAATCTCACCAACTTTTGCTTCCCTTTTGGCCTTTAAAACTTTTTCTCCTATACAATCATCTAAAAAATTTACTTTTTTATTTAAAAGTTTTGTTAAATGAATAGCTATAGGTGATAAAGAAAATTCACCTGTTTTTTTTCCTTTTGGACGGCCAAGATGGGAAGCAATAAAAATAGTGCACGGATAATTTAAAAGGTAATTTATAGTTTCTAAAGAAGCTTTAATCCGAGAATCATCAAGAATTTTCCCTTCTTTTAAAGGGACATTATAATCTACTCGTAAAAATATTTTTTTGTATTTTAAGTCGATATCTTTTATTGATTTCATATTTTAAGTTATTTTAATTTTTGACCAACCAAACAAGCCAGATCCACCACTCGGCAAGAGTAACCCCATTCATTATCGTACCAACCATAAACCTTCACAAAATTTCCAGCGATTACTTCGGTTAATGTAGCATCAAAAATACAAGAATAAGGGTTACCAATAAAATCTTGAGAAACTAATTCTTCTTCCACATACTGAAGATATTTGTGCAAATAGGTTTCACTTGCTCTTTTAAAAGCTTCGTTTACCTCTTCTTTTGTTGTTTTCTTTTCTACCTCGCAGGCAAGGTCAACAAGGGAAACGTTAGCTACTGGTACTCGTAAAGCAATGCCCGAAATTTTCCCTTTTAATTCTGGGAAAATAACACCTATCATTTTGGCGGCACCGGTAGAAGTGGGAATTATTGAGAGAGCACAGGCACGAGCCCGGCGAAGATCTTTATGAGGAGCATCTAAAATTTTTTGGTCATTAGTATAAGCATGAACAGTCGTCATATAGCCGCGTTTAATTTTGAAATTTTCGTGAAGGACCTTTATTAATGGCAAAAGACAGTTAGTTGTACAAGAAGCGTTAGAAATGATGTGGTCTTTTTCTGGTTCATAATCATTTTCATTAATACCTAAAACGAAAGACTTAATTTCCTTTTCATCCTTGGGTGGAGCGGTTAAAATCACTTTTTTAGCCCCATTTTTAATATGATATTCTAATTCTTCTTTTTTCCGAAAAACTCCAGTAGCCTCAATAACAATATCAACATTTAAATTACCCCAAGGTAAATTTTTAAGCTCTTTTTCGTTAAAAACTAAAATCTCTTTACCGTTAATAATTATTCGGTCTTCCAATCCTTTAACTTGGTAAGGAACTTGACGATGAACCGAATCATATTTAAAAAGGTGAGCTAAAATTTTTCCATTAGCGATATCATTAATAGCTACAAATTCTAATTCTTTTCTTTCTAAACCAATTCTTAAAACTAATCGACCGATTCTTCCAAAACCATTTATCGCTACTTTTGCCATATTTACCCCTCCCTTATAATAATCTTTTATTATAAAGAAACTTGAAAAAAAATCAAGTTTTAGTATTCTATTTAACTATGAAGGTAATTCTTGCAGGTTATAATGTAGATATTAAGATTCTGAAAAAGATTTCTGAAAAATATAAAAAATTTTTGACTCCAGAAACTTTTTCTTGTGCCTATGCCCGTATTAGTCGTTACGATTTATCTGTTGACAAATTGAGAGAAAAAGCTTTAAAAGAGATTAAAGAAGCAAGAGAAACAAACAAGAGAATTATTTTTGAAATGGGACATTCTTCGGTTGCTGAGCACGCCGTTTTCAATATCGATATTATTGAAATATCTCGTTTGGCGGTTGAGGAAGTTGAGCATTTTCGTTTGGCTTCTTATACAGAAAAATCGCAAAGATATGTGAAACTAAAAGAAGGTTTTTTTATCCCACCAGAAATAAAAAATAGTAAAATAGAAGAAAGATACAAAAAAATTGTAAAAAAATTATTTTTTACTTATGAAAATTTTATAAAAAAGGGAATACCAAAGGAAGATGCTCGTTATCTTTTGCCTTTAGCTACTTATACTCAATTAGGGATGACAGTAAATGCTCGCACTTTAGAATACATGCTAAGGAAATTTGCTGCTTCTTATCTATTAGAAATAAAAGAATTGGGGAGAAAAATTTTTAACAAAGTAAAAAGAGTTGCCCCATCCCTTTTGCGTTATTATTTACCAACCGATTATGAAATAAAAACCAAGGAAGAATTAAAAAATCTTTTGCAAAAATTTTCTTATTTTATTTCTGAAAAAGAAGAAAAGGAAAATGTGAAATTAATTGCTCATTATAATAACGATTTAATCCCTAAAGCAATTTTGTATCCTTATTTTTCTAATCCTTTTCCTAAAAATTGGCAATTAAAAGAAGAAGAAAAACTTACCATCATTAAAAAAAGTTTAGAGTATTTAGAATTTTATGATGCAGTTTTGAGAGAATTTGAATTAGGATTTTTAGTTTTTGAAGTTATTCTCAGTGCGGCTGCTTTTGCTCAATTAAAAAGGCATCGTTTAATAACATTAATAACCCAGCCTTACAATTTGGATTTAAAATTTACTATTCCACCAACAATAATTGAAAAAAATTTAGAAAAGGAATTTAAAGAAGCAGTAGCTGAAGTTGAAGAATTTTATGTTCTTTTAAGGGATAAATTAGATCCTTATAATGCTCAATACATCCTAACCAATGCCCATCGACGAAGAGTGTTGGTAGGAGTAAATCCTCGGGAGCTTTATCATTTTTCTCGTTTAAGAGAAGATAAAGACGCCCAATGGGAGATAAAAATAATTGCCCAGAAAATGAGCCAATTGGCAAAAGAAAAAATGCCGGAAATATTTCTTCTTCTCGGCGGTAAAGATAAATATCCCGAAATATATTTTTCAGTTTATCAAAAATATCCCAAATTTTTTCCTAAATAATATTTGAGTAAATAAAAACATAATAAAAATTATTTGATTTGTTCCAAATTTTGAAATTGACTAATTTAATTCTTTTGAATATAATATAAAATGAAAATAAAATTAGGGAAGAGATTTCTGATTGTTTATTTTATTCTTATTTTTTTAATATTAACTGCTATATTTTTTATTATTTCTTCTTTCCTTTTTAAGAAGTTAGAAGAGGAAATAACTTTGCGTTCACGCATTTTTGCTAAGTACATGTCGAAAGTTCAAGAAGAAGATTTGGAAAGTAGCTCCTATGAATTAGACATAATTTTTGAAGAGGTGATTAAAAAAATTGATTTTCCTGTTGTTGTCATTGATGATAAAGGTGAAATTATTGCTTATCGGAATGTTGGTAAAAATCTAACTAAAGAAATATTAAAAAAGAAACTAGAACAATTAAAAAAAGAAAAACCGCCAATTCCTATTTTGGTTAATATTGGTGATACTACCAAATTTTTAGGTGAAATTTATTATGGTCTTTCGCCAACAGCTAGATTTGTTCGTTTTTATCCTTATTATCAAATTTTGATTTTAGTTCTATTTATATTTTTGGGAATTTGGGCAATTTTTATTTATAAAAAAAGAGAAGAAGAAAAATTATGGACTTTTTTAGCAAAAGAAACTGCCCACCAGATGGCAACGCCCCTTTCTTCACTGATTGGATGGCTTTTGGCGATTAAAGATAAAATTGAAGAAAAATATTACGAAGAGATGATCTTAGATATTCAAAAAATGGAAATGGTTTTGGAAAGATTCTCGCGTATCGGTTTACCCCCAAAATTGGAGAATTTACCAATAAAAGAAATTATTGAAAAAGTTTGCGAACATTTTAAAAGAAGATTGCCACCAAATATTCAACTGGTTTTAGATTTAAAAACCAATCCTTTATTACCTTTAGATGAAGTACTTTTTAATTGGAGTTTAGAAAATCTTCTTAAAAATAGTATTGATGCTATTGGTTCTAATCCGGGTCGGATTGAAATCAAGGAGAATATTAATGATCGAAATTATGAAATTCAGATCATTGACAATGGCGAAGGGATTGACAAAAAAATTAGAGGCAAAATTTTCAAAGCTGGTGTTACCAGTAAAAAATATGGTTGGGGTATTGGTTTATCGTTAGCCAAAAGAATTATTGAGGAATATCACCGCGGAAAATTATTATTAAGGGAATCAAAGAAAGGAAAAACAGTTTTTTCCATTATTTTAAAGAAAAAATGAAAATCCTTTGGATTGATGATGAAATTGAACTTTTAAAACCTTTTATCTATTTTCTTAAAGAAAAAGGGTACGAAATAAAAGAAGTGAATAATGGCATTGAAGGTTTAAATAAAATAAAAGAAGAAAATTTTGATTTAGTCTTTTTAGACGAGATGATGCCCGGTTTAGATGGTTTGGAAATTGCTCGGAAGATAAAAAATTATGATCCCAATATTTTTGTAGTGATGGTTACAAAAGTAAGTGACGAAGATTTCATTGATGAAGCCTATGCCAATTTGGTTGATGATTTTATCCTTAAACCTTTAAATCCAGTCCAGATTTTGGCCGTAATTAAAAGGTTATTAGAAAAAAAAGAAATCTTTAAAGAAAACTTAGTGCGTGAGTATTTAAAAATTCTTTCCGGAACAAAAGATTTTGAAACTTTTGAAGAATGGTGTGATTTTTATCAACAATTGATAAAATGGCGAGAATATCTTAATCGATTTTCTTTAAATGATTTAAAAGAAAGTTACGAAGATATTTTAAAAGAGGGTAATGAAAATTTTGCTACCTTTATTGAGGAGAATTATTGTGATTGGTTAAAAAATAAAAAAGGGCCAATACTTTCTCACCAATTTTTTGAAAATTTTGTTAAGCCCCATTTGGATAAATTGCCTTTATACTGGATAATTTTTGATTCGCTTCGGCTTGATCAGTGGTATTTTCTTTATAACATTTTGAAAGAACATTTTTTAATAAAACAGAATTTTTATTGTTCGATTCTTCCTTCAGCAACACCTTATGCTCGTAATGCTTTGTTAAGCGGTTTAACACCGAAAAAAATTTTTGAATATTATCCAGAATATTGGGTATTTACTGATGTTGGACAAAATCGCTACGAAGAACAGCTTTTTCAAAAACTCTTAGCTAGAGAAAGAATTTCTTTAAAATATTTTTATTTAAAAATTATAAGGATGGAAGACCTAATTGAGAAATTTGACTATCTTCTAAAGCCTGACGTTGGGATTGTGATAGTCATCATAAATTTTTTAGATTTTCTTATCCATTCAGCTCGGGAAACTTTGTTTATTAAAGAAATTGCTGAAAATGAAGATTCTTTGTTAGAATTTACTAAAATCTGGTTTAACTCTTCTTTAATTTTTCAATTTTTAAAAAAACTTAAAGAGAACGAGAGAAAAATAATTATTACTTCCGATCACGGATTTATTAAAGTGAAAAGGCCGACAATTATTTATGGAGGGCGAGAGATTTCGCCTAATCTTCGTTACAAATCAGGCGGTGGAATAACCATTGATAAAAAAGCTGCCTGGCTTTTAGAACCGAAGGAATTAGAATTGCCACAAGAATTTTTGGGTGAAAAATACGCCATTTGTAAAAGCGATTATTATTTTATTTATCCTACCAAACCTAAAGAATATGAAAAAATTTATAAATTGACTTATCAACATGGAGGTATTTCACTTCAGGAAATGATTTTACCGGTAGGAATTTTATACCCCCTTGATTAAATTTATAAATTTATTTATAATAAATTTAATGCCTGAATTTACTTTTTTAGAAATTTTAAAAAAAGAACATTTTTTGATTGAAAGGGCATTACGAACCATGACTCTTTTGATAGTCAAAGACCAGTATTTAGAAAGAGAATTTCAATTGGTTTACCAGATAATAAAAGATTTTGTAGAAGATAATCATTGTGCCAAAGAAGAAGAGATTTTATTTCCATTAATAAGAGAATACGAAATTGATGCCCAATTGGTGATGGTTAATGAGTCAGAAAAAAGAAAAGAAATTATTGAAACCTTGGAAAAAGGATTAAAAGATTTGGATAAAGAGAAATTTTTGGTAGGTTTACAAGATTTTATAGAAATTTTTGCTCGTCATATTTTTAAGGAAGAGGGTCTTATTTTTCCTGCCTGCGAAGCTCTTTTACCATCGGATATTAATGAAAAAATTGTTAAAGATTTTAAAGAATATGAAAGAGATAACAGGGATTATGATTATTTTCTAAAAATCGTTGAAGATTTAGAAAAGATTATTTTCTAAAATGACTGAAAACAATTATATTTTTATTAAAGGTGCTCGGGAACATAATTTGAAAAATCTTACTTTGAAAATTCCACGTAACAAAATGGTAGTAATTACAGGGATTTCTGGTTCAGGTAAGTCTTCTTTGGCTTTCGATACTATTTATGCTGAAGGTCAAAGAAGGTATATTGAATCACTTTCTTCTTACGCTCGGCAGTTTTTAGGAGTATTAGAAAAACCAGATGTTGATTATATTGAGGGGCTTTCGCCCGCAATTGCCATTGAGCAGCGGACAGCAGCTAAAAATCCTCGTTCAACTGTTGGTACCGTAACGGAAATTTATGATTATTTACGGGTTCTTTTTGCTCGTTTAGGAAAACCTTTCTGCCCATATTGTAATAAAGAAATTGCTTCTCAAACATTAGACCAAATAATCGACCAAATCTCTTCTTATCCGGAAAATACTAAATTAATAATATTGGCACCTGTTGTTAGGGGAAGAAAAGGTGAATATCAAACTCTTTTGGAAAAAATAAAAAAAAGGGGTTTTTTAAGGGTAAGAGTGGATGGAAAAATTTATGAGATTTCGGAAGTTAAAAATTTAGAAAAATATAAAAAACATAATATTGAAATTCTTATCGATCGGTTAGTTTTATTAGAAGAAAATAAAAAACGATTGGCTGATTCGATAGAATTAGCATTAAAAGAGGGGCAAGGCTTATGTGTAGTGATTTTTGATGAGAAAGAGGAAAAAATTTTTTCTGAAAAGTTTGCCTGTGTCGATTGTGGTTTTTCTTATGAAGAAATTTCTCCCCGGCTTTTCTCTTTTAATTCACCTTACGGTGCTTGTTCAGCATGTCACGGCTTAGGGACAAAAATGGAAATTGATCCTGAAAGATTAATTGTTGACCCAAAGCTTTCCATTAATGAAGGAGTAATTGAAGTTTGGGGAGAGCCCAAAGGCCGTTGGTTTACTTCGGTTTTAAAAGCTTTGGCAAAAAATTATGGTTTTTCTTTAAATACTCCGTGGGAAAAACTGCCCAAGAAGGTGAAGGAGATAATTCTGTATGGTAGCAATGAAGAAATTTTGGTGGAGCACGAAAGATGGGACGGTACTCACTACAAATTTTATGAAGAGTTTGAAGGGGTTATTCCCCATTTAATGCGAATTTATCAAACTACCGAATCAGAAAGTACCCGGGAATGGATCGAGAGATATATGTCAATTTTACCTTGTCCCGAATGCGGTGGAGCACGCCTTAAAAAAGAGGCACTCTCAGTTAAAATTAACGGTTATTCTATTTATGACATTTGTAGATTATCTATTAGAGAATGTTATCAATTTTTTGATAATTTAAAATTAAATGAACAAGAAAAAAAGATTGCTCAGGAATTAATTAATGAAATTAAAAAAAGATTAAACTTTTTGATTGAAGTAGGTGTTGATTATTTAACTTTAGAAAGAAGAACTGATACCTTAGGAGGTGGTGAAGAACAACGAGTGCGGTTAGCAACGCAAATTGGCTCAGGTTTAGTTGGCGTAACTTATATTTTAGATGAACCCAGTATTGGCTTACATATGCGAGATAACCATAAGCTAATTCAGACATTATTAAGATTAAGAGATTTAGGAAATACAGTTATAGTGGTGGAACATGATCGGGATACAATTTTAGCTAGCGACTATGTAATTGATTTAGGTCCGGGAGCTGGAGAAAAAGGTGGATATATTGTGGCTACTGGTACACCGGAAGAAATTATGAATAATCCCAACTCCTTAACCGGTGCCTATTTAAGTGGTAAGAGAGAAATTCCTTTACCTGAAAAGAGAAGGAAAGGAAACGGTAAGTTTTTAATAGTGAAAGGTTGTTCGGAAAATAATTTAAAAAATATTGATGTTACAATTCCTTTAGGCATGTTTGTCTGTCTTACTGGTGTTTCCGGTTCGGGAAAAAGTACTTTTATGAATGATATCCTTTACAAAGCCTTAGCCGAAAAATTTTATGGTTCAAGAGAAAAACCCGGCAAATTTAAAGAAATTATTGGTTGGGAAGAAATTGATAAAGTGGTAAATATCGATCAGTCACCTATTGGTCGAACCCCTCGGTCTAATCCGGCAACTTATACTAACGTTTTTACACCAATAAGAGAACTTTTTGCTCAAACCAAAGAAGCCAAGATGAGAGGTTATTCTCCAGGAAGATTTTCTTTTAATGTTCGCGGTGGTCGTTGTGAAAACTGTGGTGGCGATGGAATTAAAAAAATTGAAATGCATTTTTTGCCAGATGTATACGTGACTTGTGAAGTTTGTAAAGGGAAAAGATATAATCGGGAAACTTTAGAAATAAGATATAAAGGAAAAAATATTTATGATGTTTTGGAAATGACTGTAAATGAGGCTTTAGAATTTTTCTATAATATTCCAGCAATAAGAAGAAAATTAGAGATGTTGCGGGACGTAGGATTAGGTTACATAAAATTAGGACAGCCAGCCACTACTTTGTCTGGTGGCGAAGCTCAAAGGGTTAAATTAGCAAGAGAATTATCAAAAATTGGTACCGGAAAAACTTTATATCTATTAGATGAACCAACTACGGGTCTTCATTTTGAAGATATTCGATTATTGTTAATTGTTCTTAATCGGTTGGTGGATAAAGGTAACACAGTACTTGTTATTGAGCATAATTTGGATGTGATAAAATGTGCCGATTGGATAATTGATTTAGGACCAGAAGGAGGCGAAAATGGTGGTTATATTGTTGCTTGTGGTACGCCCGAGGAAATTGCTCGCTGTGAAAAATCCTATACTGGAAAATTTTTAAGAGAAGTATTAAGAAGACACGGAATTCAATTCTAAATTTTTCTCACAAATTCGTTCAATTCTTTTGGCTTTATAAGTAGCGGAATCAATTTCAACAATTACTCCCTCTACTTTTAAATTGGTATTTGCTGGGATAAGACGATAATTGATTCCGTAAAGTAATCTTTTTAAAGAGTCTTCGATCTCCATACCTAAAATAGAGTCATGGGCACCGCACATTCCAACATCAGTTATATAAGCAGTGCCCTTAGGCAAAATTTGTTCATCGGCCGTAGGGATATGGGTATGGGTTCCTAAGACGGCGCTTACTTTTCCATCTAAAAAATATCCCATAGCTTTTTTTTCAGCAGTGGCTTCTGCATGAAAATCAACAATAATAATTTTTTTGTTATTAATTTTGATTAATTCTTCGTCAATTCGGCGAAAAGGACAATCTAGGGGTTTCATAAAAACTCTGCCGATAAGATTTATGATAATAACTAACTGATTATTTTTTTCTAGAATACATATTCCTTTTCCTGGGGCTTCTGGAGGATAATTGAGCGGTCGAATAATACGGTTTTCTTTTTCTAAATAATTAATAATCTCTTTGCGATCAAAAGCATGGTCACCTAAAGTAATGCAATCTATCCCCAAAGATAAAAAATCTTCAACAATTTGAGGAGTAATTCCAAAACCTCCCGCAGCATTTTCGCCATTCACAATGATAACATCGGGTTTGTATCTTTCTTTTAAAAATTTTACTCCTTTCACCAATGCTTTCCTCCCGGATTCTCCACACACATCACCCAAAAAAAGAATTTTATAATTCATAAATTAAATTTATTTTGATTTCTCCTAATAGATTTAGTTCGTTTCTTATTTTTTGCTGTAAATCTTTTATTAAAAATTGACCTTCTTTTTCATCTAATTTGTTGGTTTTCAGCAACACTCGAATTTCTCTTCCTAATTGAAAAGCATAAGCTTTTTTTACTAATTGGTGCTCTTCGCAAAGTTCTTCAATTTTAATTAATTTCTTAAAAATTTCATCAAAATCAATTGCTTTACCAGCACCGTAAATATGAGAAATTGAATTAGCTAAGGAAACAACGTAACATTCGGGATAAGGAAAATTATCAGTTTGGTGATGATGGGCAATTGCTTCAATCACAATATTATTCTCTTCAAATGTTTTCACAAAATTAGCACCGATTGTCTGGTGAGGTAAATTCTCTTGATTAGGAAGGATTTTACCAATGTCGTGTAAAATACCAGCCCGGATTACATTGAGAGGATTAATTTCTAAATTAATTGCTAAATTTTTTCCAATAATGGCTACTTCTTTAGAGTGAAATAAGAGGTTTTGTCCGTAAGTAACAAAAAAATTCATTTCACCAATAGTTTTTATAAGTTCTTGAGCAAAATTTTCAATACCTAATTCTTTACACACTGTTAAACCGATTTGAAAACTTTTTTCTTCAAAATCTTTTAATACTTTTTGGTAAGCTTTTTCAATAATTTCAGTAGAAATTTCTTTTTCATTTATTATTTCTTTTATCAATAATTCCGCCAGAGCCCTTCTTTTAGGATGAAAAGAAAAGATGCATATTTTTTGGGGCGTATCATCAATTATTATTTCGGCACCTGTAAGATTTTCAATTAAATGAATATTTCTCCCTTTCCGACCGATCAATTTTCCCTTTAATTCGTCATTGGGTATTGTTAAAAAAGATACTGAATGTTCTTTAGCTACCGGTAGAGCTGTTTTTTGGCAGGCTTCCAAAATTATTTTTTGAGCAAGGATCTGAACTTCATTTTTTGCCTTTTCTTTAATTTTTTTTAATTCTTCAAAGTGTTCGTTCCAAACCTCTTTTTCTAAACTTCTTTTTAACTCTTCTTTTAGTTCTTCAATCTTTAAATTAGGGATTTTGGTAATTCGAGTGTGATATTCATTTATTAATTTGTCTAAATAATCAATCTTTATTTTATAAATCTTTTCGGTTGTTAAAAGTTCATTTTCTTTCTTTTGAAGTTGGGATAAATAAAAATAATATTCTTTTTCTTTTTGTTTATAGGTATCAGCAAGTTTTTCTAATTCTTTGTTTTTCTCTTTGAGTTTTGCTTCATATTCTTGTAAAATTTTGATTTTCTCTTTTTCCAGCTCTTTTCTTAACTCTTCAATCAATTTTAATTTTTCTTTTTCTTTTTCTTCTTTAATTTTTTTTTGGTATTCATTAAACTTTCTAACTTCTTCTTCATATTTTTTTTGCCAAAAATTCTTTGTGATTAAATAAGTGGTTAAAAAACATAAAACCAATAATAAAACTCCATAAATAACACCCATAGTTTCCCCTTTTTAAAATTGAAGGCTCCCCGTAGTATCGTGTTGGCGATGGTCTCTGAACCCTAAAAAAACTATGGCGTCCTAAGGTGGGTCCTATCTTTGGAGGTCACCCTCCCGATAGTAAGCACCATCGGACATCCATCATTTAGGTGTTGGCTCAAGACCATTTTTACCAATCACGAATACTACCGGGAGCCTTTATTATTTACCAATTTTTCAATGAGCATGTCTAATTTTTCTTTTAAAAAATTTTCTTGTTTTTCTTGACTATCCAACAGTTCCTCAATAAGATTAAGAGAACCAAAAAGAATTAATTCGCTAAAATCTAAATAAGGAAATTTTTCTTTAAATTCTTTTACTTTATTCTCTAAAAGACCAAACAATTTTTTTAAATATTCTTCATCACGGTCGCTTTTTACTTCATAAGTTCGTTCCAAAAATTTGATTTGGAAGCTTTTCATATTTTAAGTTTACCGAAACTTTTCAATTTTTCAATAAGAAATTTTACTTTTTTCAAACTTTTTTCTATTTTTTCTTGATAATGAGCCAATTCTTTTTTTAAAATGTCGTTTTCTTCTTTTAAAGATTTATTTTCGTGTAAAATTTTTTCTATTGATTCTTCCAAAATTTTTAACCGCTTTTCAATTTCATTCATTTTTTTCTTAATTCGGCAGAGAAATTTTTTTCAACTGCTTTAATGATTTTTAATAATAATTCTTCTATTTCTTCTTTAGTGTAAGGAGAATCTTTAGGCTGAAAGGCAAGGCGGATCCCTAGATTTCTTTTTCCTTCAGGTAAAGGCTTTCCGGAAAAGGAGTCAAAAATAGTAATCTCTTTTATAAAAGGAGCAAAGCTTTTCTTAATGAAATTGACTATATCTTGAACATAAATCTCTTCATTGATGAGAAAGGCTAAATCCCGATAAACTGGTAAAAGCAAAGGCAAAGGTTGGTAAATCTTTTCTTTGGGTAAACAATGGTAAATTTCTTCTAAGGCTAATTGGCAATAGAAGACCTCGCCTTCAATTTTGTATAAAGAGAGAAAATCTTCCTTTACTTTTCCTAACCAACCAAGTTCTTTATTTTGGCAAATAATTGTGGTAGAAGTAAAGGGGGAAAAATAAGGAAAAGCTTTTTGATGATAATTAATTTCAGAAATATTTAAAAAGGTAAAAAGCTCTTCCACAATACCTTTTAAATCGAAATAATCTACCTTTTGGGGCTTGACATCAAAATTGATTGGTTGATTATTTCCGGTGAGAGCAATTGCCAAAACATATTTTTCTTTTCTATAAACTTTGCCAATTTCAAAGATTCTTAGGTCTTTATTGTTAAAAGAGAAATTATAAGCAATAACATTTAAAAAGGAGTGAATAAGATTATCTCTCAGTAACGCCAGTCTTTCGTTTAACGGATTTACCAGTCGGATTCCTTCATTTGTAGATTCCGGTAAGAAACTTAAAGTTATAATTTCGAATAAACCGCGAGAGACTAAAAAATTGCGCAACCGATTTAAAAAAATAGTGAAGGGTTTAAGTTCACCAATCGTTTTTAAACGGAGACAAAAAGGTGAAGCAAAATTTTCGTAACCATAATAACGAGCAATCTCTTCAACCAAGTCTATTGGTAGTTTTAAGTCGTAACGCCAGCTTGGTGGCTGATAAACAATTTCTCTTTCATTGACATTAATAATTTCTCCTCCCAATCTCTTAAGAATGTTTATGATATACTCTCTTTTGAAGGTGATGCCTAAAATTCTTCTGGGATAATTTAAGGGTAAGGCGATCAATTCTTTTTTAATCTCTTTACTGACAATTTTTCTTTCTTTAACAATTTTTCCTTCCCCCCATTGAGCAATAAGGTTAGCGGCATAGTTAGCAAAAAATTTTAAATTT
>Ga0185307_1000094_pt1 | contig 62394 bp, 71 predicted proteins | sample LHCtaG_FD_128010 | JGI IMG/M metagenome (GOLD analysis project Ga0185307, IMG submission 128010) | Hot spring microbial communities from Little Hot Creek, USA to study Microbial Dark Matter (Phase II) - LHC4sed_matched (SPADES... | ecosystem: Environmental > Aquatic > Thermal springs > Hot... | reverse complement strand
GCACCTGCAGGTATAAACAGCTTCATTCTTAATCCAGCACCAGATCCTAAAGGTTTAAATCCATTCTCTATTAGGGATGTTAGATTTGCTATAAACTACTTAATCAACAGAGATTATATAGTAACGACAGTGCTTAAGGGCTTAGCAGCACCAATGTACTGTCAAGTCTCACCATACGATCCTGACTATACAGTTGTCTTCGACATCATAGCTAAGTATGAATTTAAGTATAATCCAGCATTAGCTGATGAAATCATAAGTAAGGCGTTGAAGGAAGCAGGTGCTGAGAAAGTAGGTGGTAAGTGGTTATATAAGGGATCACCAATAAGGATTAAGTTCATAATAAGAGTTGAGGATCATAGGAGAGTTTTAGGTGATATGCTTGCTTCAGAACTTGAGAAGTTAGGATTTGAGGTTGAGAGGCTATATATGACTTTTAGAGAGGCTATACCTACAGTCTATTCAACAGATCCTGCAGATCTTAAATGGCATATATATACTGAGGGTTGGGGTAAGGGAGTCCCAGAAAAATATGATTATTTAACTATAAATCAGTTCTACGCGCCATGGTTTGGTTGGATGCCTGGATGGCAAGAACCGACATTCTGGAATTATAAGAATGATACTATAGATGAGTTAGGTAAGAAGATATATAGAGGTGAATTTACTTCTAAGGAGGAGAGGGATTCACTATATAGGAGAGCTACAGAATTAGGTATGTTAGAATCTGTGAGGATATTTGTTGTAACGACTTTAGATTCCTATGCAGCTAGGGCTGAGGTCTCCGGATTTACGTTAGATTTAGGTGCTGGGTTACGAGCATCGTTTAACCTTAGAGAGGCTTTCGTTCCTGATAAGAATGTGTTAAAAGTAGGTCATTTATGGGTATGGACTGAAGGTACTGCTTGGAACCCGGTAGGAGGTTTCGACGATGTATACAGTGTGGATATTTGGAGGGCTGTCTACGACCCATGGACTTGGAGAGATCCGTTTAACGGCTTACCAATACCGTTTAGAGTTACTTATACTGTTGAGACTGCAGGTCCTAAAGGAAGTTTAAATGTTCCTAAAGATGCGTTTATATGGAATGCTACTTTAAGGAAGTGGGTTTATGTTGGTGAGGGGGTTAAAGCTACTAGTAAAGTAACTTTCGATCTCTCTAAATTTATTGGTAGTAAATGGCATCACAACATAACGATTACATGGGCTGATATCCTATTCTCGATATACCATATCTACGACTTAGTATATAATGATACTAAAGCATCTGTGGAAGGTGGTATAGCAGCAACTAATAAGGAAGTCCTACCGATGTTTAAAGGATTTAGGATAGTTGGTGATAAGTATTTAGAGGCATATATTGATTACTGGCATTTCGATGAGAACTACATAGCTGAGATGGCTGTACCTCCAGGTTATGGAGCATCTAATCCTTGGGAGATAATCTACGCTACTGACTTCCTAGTATTTGATGAGCATAAATACGGTTATTCAGAGAGCACTGCTGAGAAGTTAGGTGTTCCATGGCTTTCACTAGTCCTTAAATCACATGCTGAGGATATTAAGAAGAAGTTAACTGAGTTAAGGGATAGGAAGGTCATCCCTGAAGAAGTCTTCACATTACCTGATGGTAGGAAGTTAATTACTACTGAGGAAGCTATTAAGAGGTATGAAGCAGTTATTAAGTGGATAGATACTTACGGTCATTCAGAGATAAGTAACGGTCCTTACTACGTCTACGTCTATGATCCAGCAAATCAGTATTGTGAGTTAAGAGCGTTTAGAGACCCTACATACCCGTTCAGTCCTGGTACATGGTATTTCGGTATGCCTGAGTCAGTTGATATAGTAAGTGTAGGATTACCTACAGTAGTACCTGGTGGTGATGCTCAGGTAGTAGTTGAGCTTAAAGGACCTACACCACTACATATTAAGTACTTAATTAAGGATCCGGTAACTGGTGAAGTAGTAACTTATGGTTTAGGAACTTCAGTAGCTCCGGATAGGTTCTTAATACAGCTGAGCTCAGAACTAACTTCGAAATTACGTCCTGGTGGGATATATGAGATTACGGTAATAGGTTATAGTGATAGGGTAGCATTACTGTCAGCTGAGAAACACTTCTTAAGTATACTTAACATACAACCACTACAGGCAGGGATAGCTTCAGTAGCTGAGCAATTAAGATCTGATATAGCTACACTTACTAGACAAGTAACAACAGTTACTACACAAGTAGGTGGGCTCTCAGCTACTCAACAAGATATCATTAAGACTTTAACGGGTGCTACAGCAAGTATAACGACAGCTATATACGTATTGATAGTACTTGTAATCGTAGATATAGTAGTTACAGTTGTTGTTAGGAGGAAGTAATAAATAATTACGTTTTTAACCTAAGGTTATTATTTTTAAATTCTATAAAATTTTTATAACTGAAGTGAGTCATCATCATCTTAGGTGATGTTAGATAGGTTTAGGGAGGTCCTTAGTAGTTAAGGGGTTAACGTTGATAGCAGTACTTTACGGTGTCTTAATATTAACTGGTGTTATAATAGGGGTTACAGGACTTTCTGATATAGTCCTCTATAATATAGTTGATGAGAGGTTAAGGATAGTTAAACAGCAATTAGCTATTAAAATTAAAGACCCTGAACAACTTAATAGAGCTGTTGAGGAGTTAAAGCAAGAGTTTATAAGAGCTTACGATTTAGATAAGCCTTGGTATGCTAGAATACCTAGGGTCATATATCAGATCATGATTCTCGACTTAGGTACTTCCAGGTCTACGTTATCATTTAGTGGTAGTAATAAAGTTGCTGATATAATCCTTGAGAGGTTACCTAATACCGTATTAATGGTTACTACAGCAGTACTTATTAGTTCGTTAGTAGGCTTAGTTGTTGGGTTATGGAGTGCTAGTAAGGTTGGTAGTTTCTTAGACAGATCTACATCATTAATCTCAGCAATCTCCTACTCATTACCGACATGGTGGTTTGGTATGGTAGTTATCCTGATATTCGCGTATGAGTTAAGGTTGTTTCCAAGTGGTGGTATGACAACACCAGGTCTAACTACTACAGACCCGATAACTAGGTTTTTAGACCTCCTATGGCATTTATTCCTCCCAGTACTTACGTTATTTGTAGCTTTAGTTGGTTCTTGGATCTACGTAACTAGGTCTATAGTTATATCTATAACTAAGGAAGACTTCATAGTAGTTGGTAGGGCTAAGGGACTTCCTGAAAGAGTGATTCGTAATAGGTATTTACTTAGGAATTCAGCACCTCCAATACTTACTAACATGGTTTTAGGGTTAGCAGGTTCTATAACTGGTGCTATACTTACTGAAGCAATATTTAACTGGCCCGGTATGGGTAGTCTATACTATAACGCTATATTAAGTGCTGATATTAATATGATTTTAGCGTTAACATACATTTACACCTTAGTATACGTAATAGCTAGATTCATCCTTGAAATACTCTACGTCGTGTTAGACCCTAGGGTGAGGTATTAATGAGGAAATTACTACGTAATGAATTACTAAGTATTTTCCTATCAAGTAATACTTCTAAGGTAGGTATTACATTCCTAGCAATTATGATTATAGCTTCAGCATATGTAGTTATCTTCATGCCTTTAGACTTCGGTTTAAGGTATTGGAATAACCCTACTTTCTGGGCTGATTACCCGAAGTTAGTACCACCTGAATGGGTTAACATATTCTTAGGAGGTAAGCTACTACGTCATACAATCCTAGTTGCTGAGAAGCCTACGTTATCTTTAGAAGGTGTTAAACAATATATTCTGACGTATTCTCATGATAGTAATCAATTACCTCAGACTGTAGTGTTTAAGCTTAATAACATTACCTTCACCTACACATCAATAATAGAATTAAGCGTTAGAAGACCTGACGGTAGAGTTATTAACTTACTAGTAATTCAGCCCTTAACTTCAGGAGTTAGTGAGAGGGTAGACTTAAGCGGTAGGTTAGAGGTAGCTGTCGCATTATCTAGATTTCTTAAGGATGAATTCAATGTAAGTATTAGTACTACTGAAATAATTCAGAGGAAGTTAGAGTTTAAGATACTTATGGGTACTCCAGTAGCTTCTAATGGTTATGTAGATTTCAAGACGCTTAGAGGTAATTACATGTTCAATATATTCCTCAGGAGTGATGACCCGACAGCACGTATAGGTAGTGTTGAGGTAGTAGTTTTCGGTTGGTGTTACGGTTTTATGGGTACTGACCACTTAGGTAGGGACTTATCTCAAGCACTACTTTACGGCTTCCCAGTAGCTCTGTTAATAGGTGTTGTTACATCAGTGATTACGGCGACTATAGGTGCTTTAGCAGGTGTTGTTAGTGGTTACTATGGAGGGATTGTTGATGAGGTTATTCAGAGATTATGTGATATTCTGAATAACATCCCGTTACTTCCTTTATTAATATTTTTTATGTTCGTGATTAGGATGAATGAAGAGTTAAGGAGGACTATCTCACCATTAGCAGTTATAATTATAGTGTTAGTAGTGTTTAGTTGGGCTGGGATTGCAATCATAGTTAGGTCTATGGTATTATCAATTAAGGCCCAACAATTTATTGAGGCTTCAATAGCTGTAGGTGCTTCTAGTATCAGGGTAATGTTTAGGCATATACTACCGCAAGTAGCACCCTTCATATTTGCTCAAATGATGTTCCTAACACCATCAGCAATACTTTCAGAAGCTGCATTAAGTCTACTCGGTTTAAGTGACCCGTCAATACCTACGTGGGGTCAGATACTTGAGTCAGCCTTCGCTAACCAAGCAATGTATTTAGGTCTTTGGTGGTGGATAATACCTCCAGGATTATTAATTATGTACTCAGCAATAACATTCGTATTCATAGCTCAGGGGTTAGAACCTATAGTTGAACCTAGGTTAAGGAGGGTGTAGAGCATGGGTATGATTTATTAAGGAGGGTTAAGCTCTATGAGTTTATTAGGTGTTAAGAACTTAAAGATCTACTACTTCACACTTAAAGGTGTTGTTAGAGCTGTTGATGATGTAAGTTTTAACGTTAGGGAGGGTGAGGTCTTAGGTATTGCTGGTGAGTCAGGTAGTGGTAAATCAACATTAGGGTACGGGTTAATGAGGTTAGTGCCCCCACCTGGGAGGATAGTTGGGGGAAACATAGTAGTTTCTGGGAAGGATATAACGTCTATGGATGAAGGAACTCTAAGACGTGAGGTTAGATGGAAGGTTATCAGTATGATCTTTCAAGGGGCTTTAAACGCTTTAAACCCAGTATACACTATAGGTAAACAGTTAGTAGAGCCTATAATCTTCCACGAGAATGTAGGTCTTAAAGAAGCTTATGAGAGGGCTGTGGAGATGGTTAGGTTAGTAGGTCTTAATGAGGATGTGTTAAGACGTTATCCTCATGAGTTAAGTGGTGGTATGAAGCAGAGGGTGATGATAGCTATGGCTTTAATCTTAAGACCTAAGTTAGTTATTGCTGATGAACCAACAACAGCTTTAGATGTAGTTATACAGGCTCAGATAATGAACTTATTCAAGAAGATAAAGAAGGAGTTCAACCAATCGATAATATTCATAACACATGACTTAAGTCTAATAGCTGAGATAGCAGATAATGTAGCTGTGATGTATGCTGGGAAAATAATTGAGTACGGTACCTCAGACAATGTATTCAACATACCGAAGCACCCATACACTCAAGGACTTCTTAAGAGTATACCTAGACTTAAGTCTAAGGAGAAACTCTCATGGATCCCTGGAACACCACCAGATCTTAGAAATCCACCAACTGGTTGTAGGTTTCATCCTAGATGTCCTTACGTTATGGATGTTTGTAGACGTGAGGAACCACCTATTAAGGATTTAGGTGGTAGTCATTTAGTAGCTTGTTGGTTATATTAGGTGATATCATGACTAGTAAAGTATTAGTAGTTGAGGACTTAAGGAAATACTACCCAATAAGGAGGTCGTTAAGTGAGGTACTCACATTTAAACGGGGTAGATATGTAAGGGCTGTAGATGGAGTTAGTTTCTACGTAAATGATGGTGAGGTATACTGTATTGTTGGTGAGTCAGGATGTGGTAAAACAACCACTGGTAGGTTAGTAACTAAGTTGATAGAACCTACAGGAGGTGTTATAAAGTATAGACCAAGTTCTGCTTTAGCAAGAGTTGATGATGAGTTCGTAGTAGGTGGGTATATAGATTATAGAAGACTACCTAAGAAGTATGTTAAGTTACTTAGGAGAGAAGTTCAGATAATATTTCAAGATCCTTACGGGTCTCTAGACCCTAGACAAACTGTATATTCAATACTTGAGGAACCGTTAATAATTCATGGTATAGGTAATGACCGTAAAGAACGTGAGGAGTTAATATTTAAAGTGCTTGAGGATGTTAGGTTATCACCTCCTGAGGAGTTTATTAATAGATACCCGCATATGTTATCTGGAGGTCAGAGGCAGAGGGTTAACATAGCTAGAGCGTTGATATTAGGGCCTAAGTTAGTAGTTGCTGATGAGCCTGTATCGATGTTGGACGTATCTGTTAGGGCGGAGATACTTCAGTTAATGATGGATCTAAAGATTAGTAAGGGGTTAACATACATATTCATAACCCACGATTTAGCAGTAGCTAACTATATATGTGATAGAGTTGCTGTGATGTACTTAGGTAAGATAGTTGAGGAAGCTGATGTGCTTAAATTAGTTAATGAGCCGTTACATCCATACACTAAAGCATTAATTAGTGCTGTCCCAGAACCTAACCCCTCCAACAGATTTAGGATTAGGGAAGTACCTATAGTTGGTGAAGTCCCTAGTGCTACTGCAGTTCCTCCAGGTTGTAGGTTTCATCCTAGATGTCCTTACGTTATGGATGTTTGTAGACGTGAGGAACCACCTATTAAGGATTTAGGTGGTAGTCATTTAGTAGCTTGTTGGTTATATTAACTATTAAGAAGCTAGTTATAAAAGTTAGGTATTCTTAAATTTATGGTGTCTTAGTGAGTAAGGATTTATCGGTAGGTATTGTTGGGTGGGGTGCTTACATTCCTAGATATAGGATAAAAGCTTTAGAAATAGCTAGTTTATGGGGTTTCGACCCACAGTTAGTTAAGTCGTTAAATATTGAGGAGAAAGCTGTAGCTAATGTTGATGAAGATGCTACTACAATGGGTTGGTATGCAGCACGTTCAGCTATTACTAGAGCAGGTATTGACGTAAATGAAATAGGTGCTATATTCGTAGGGACTGAGTCAAAACCCTACGCAGTTAAACCCTCAGCTACTATAATAGCAGATGCTTTAAACTTACCTAATAAGAAGTTAGCATCTGATTTAGAATTTGCGTGTAGAGCTGCTGGGGAAGCTATTAGAATATCACTGGGTTTAGTATCTAGTGGGATGGTTAAGTATTCATTAGTAGTAGGTTCAGATACTGCTCAAGCCAATCCTGGTGATGTGTTAGAACTTACGGCTGCTTCAGGAGCAGCAGCTTATGTGATCGGTCCTAAAGAAGGTAGTGTAGCGTATTTCGAAGGTTCTTACACGTACATTAGTGATACACCAGATTTCTGGAGGAGGGATGGTTCACCCTACCCACTCCACGGTGAGATATTTACTGATGAACCAGCATATTTCACACATATAGTAAATGCTGTTAAGGGTTTAATGCGTGAGTACTCCCTCAAACCTGAGGATTTCGATTACGTAGTATTTCACCAACCGAATGGTAGGTTCCCATTAAAAGTAGGTTTAGAGTTAGGATTTACTGAGGCTAAGATATTACCAGGCTTACTGAACCCCTGGGTAGGTAATACTTATAATGCAGCTGCGTTATTAGGCCTAGCTAAAGTTCTTGAGGAGTCTAGACCTGGTCAGAGGATATTACTCGCTACATTCGGGAGTGGTGCTGGTAGTGACGCATTCAGTTTAGTAATTACTGATGAAGTGAAGTCTAGAGTGGATAAAGCAGTTAAGGTTACTGATATGTTGATGAATAAGGTATATATCGATTATGGTAGGTATGTGAAGTTTAGAAAATTACTAGTGAGGGTATAACATGAGTTCTAATAACGTATACGTGATTGCTTCATCTATGGTCAGAGTTAGTAGGTATTTCAGTAAGTCTTATAAGGATTTAGTAATTGATGTAGTTAATGAGTTATCCTCATCTGTAGGTAGCATTGATATAGACTACTTAATAGTTTCAAACGTATTCAGTGATTCAATACTTGAACAACTTGATATCTCCACTATACTAGCTCAGGAACTAGGACTAACACCTAAACCTACATTAAGAGTTGAGACTGGAGAATCCAGTGGTTTAACAGCTATTACTCAAGGCTACTCACTAATTAAGTCTGGAATAGCTGATACAGTTCTTGTAGTAGGGGTTGAGAAATGTAGTGAGTTCCCAACACCAACAATGAATAAACACTTTATTAAATTCTCAGATTATGAGGTAGAATCTATATATGGGTTATCAATAGTTAATGAAGTCGCATTACTTATGAAGATGTATATGAGGAAGTACGGGTATGGTAGGGATGACTTAAGTAGTTGGTCTGTGAAGATGCATTCAAACGCTCTTAAAAACCCATACGCTCAGTTAAGATTCTTAATAACTAAGGAGCAAGTAGTTAGAAGTCAAGTTGTTTCAGACCCTATAAGACTACTTGATATGTACCCAGTAGGTGATGGTGCTTCAGCAATCCTCCTAAGTAATAGGGGGGATATAGTTGATAATGAGGTATTAGAAATCGTTGAGATCGCTCAAGCAACATCACAACCACTTAACTTAAGAGAAGACCTCCTCTCCTTACCAGCTACTAGGACAGTATTTAATAAATTATTAAGTAAGTCTAAGTTAGACCTTAATGACGTAATAATCGAGGTTCACGACTCTTACAGTATCTTGGGTTATTTAATAATTGAGGAGTTAGGATTGGTTGAGAGGGGTAGAGCACCGTCAATTATAGATGATCTAGATAATGTTAACTTAAGTGGTGGGTTGAAGGCTAGGGGGCATCCAATAGGTGCTACAGGAGTTTACCAAGTAGCTGAAGTATTTAAGATAATGACTACAGGGTTAGGGGGTATTAGGAGGGATAGTTGTTGGGGTTTAATACATAATATGTCAGCAGTAGATAATAATTCTGTAGGTGTTCTCGTAAGGAGGTGTAGTTGTTGAGGCTTTCAATACCTAGATTTTGGAGGAAGAGGTTTGACTACTACTCAGTAAGGATTAGTGAGTGTTTAGATTGTGGTAGGAGGTTCTACCCTAGGAGGAGTATATGTCCTTACTGTAGGTCACGTAACGTTAGAGTAATACCTTCTAAAGGTATTGGTGAGGTATTAACCTATACTATAAGTTACTACAGGTTAGAAGGTTATGAAGAAGTAATACCTAAGATTATAGCGTTGATAAAGTTAGTTGAGGGTCCTGTATTAATTGGTGAGTTAGTTGATGTTGATATCTCTGAGGTTAGGGAGGGTTTGAAGGTTGAGGCAGTTCTAAGGAGGTTAAAATCTGAAGATCCTGCAGGACTTATATATTACGGGATAAAGTTCAGACCTACGGTAGGTTAAGGTAGTTTAATCTTGAATATACTCCCTAACTGTTTTGTAAATACTTTTAAACCCTCTGAAAGACCTTTAGAGGTTAATGCGTCTAAAACTTCAGACCAATCTACTTTAATTATTATATATGATAACACTATAGTTAATACTAAATATATAGGTATTAGTGTTGTGAATTCAAGTGCTACTTCCATAATAGTATGTACGTAGAGAACTACTGATGTAGTCATAACTACCTTACCGCTAAGTACTGCTATAAAGTACTTAACGATACTGTATCTAATTATACCAACCGGTATGTAGAGTATATCGTCAGGTAGTGGTAATGATGCGAAGAGGAATATAGCTAGGAATAAGCTCTTACCAGCAATCCTGTTAAAAACATCTAAATTCTTTAAAGTCTTCTCTGAAAAACCTAATCTAACAATACCTCCTATAGAGTATATCACTAACTTACCTAAGCTTGCTCCGAACGCTGAAGCTAATGAAATCACTAACTTACTAGTTAAGTCTTGAATTAATAGAGAGTAAGTCATAATCACTGCTAAGTACGGTATCGCTACAAAAGGTATTGAGTTAGCTATGAAGCTAATAATTAAAATACCTAAAATACTTAAAGGCCACTCAAACAATCTTAAGATCATATCTGGTATGTGAGTCACGTTAGCACCTTAATCAATATTAAGTAATTAGTTAATAAGTTAGTGGTGTTAGGGATTACTAGATTAAAGTACTTAGGTGAGGACTTAATTAGATGTTTAGACTGTGGTGAGTTAAGTTTTAAAGTAGTATTTTATATTTACGAAGCACCGTTAGTTGGTGAGGTATTAATAGAACATGGTTACTGTACATTATGTGATTTTAGGAGGTCTGATGTATCAGTAATTAATTCTGGGAAGCCTAAGACTATAAAGATTAAGGTTAAATCAGTTGATGACTTAAAAATAATAGTTATTAAATCTTCAAGTAGTTCTATAGAGATCCCTGAACTAGGTATAGAGATTAATCCTGGAATTGCAGCACCAGGTTACATAACAACTGTAGAAGGTATTTTAGAGAGGGTTTTAGATGTTATACCATCAGATTGTGAATTAAGAAGGGAATGCTTAGATGAGGTTAACCTCATTAAGAAAGCTATGAACGGATTAGTAGAGTTTACATTAATAATTAAAGACCCGTTAGGTAGGAGTGCAGTAATATATGAGGAAGGTAGAAATAATGTAGTTATTGAGGAATACGTAGAATCATATAGATAATAACCTCATACAATTAATCACAGGTACTTATTAGTTTGATATGTTGTGTCTTCTAATAAGGTAGGTGTTAATTAAGAGTATGTTCAGGTTATTAAAACTTTTGTATGGATGGACTTTAAGGATTAGTATCCTCTAGAGGATATATTTTCTCTAATCTATTTTAACCTCAACACCGCCTCCTTTCTTCTCATACTTCTCTATAACTACTTCTAAAACACCGTTCCTATAAGTTGCTTTAGCACTCTCAGGTTTTACTCTAGCAGGTAGTTTAACCTCCTTATAATACTTCCTATTCGCGTTACTACCCTTAATTATTAAGGTATCCTCAGTAGCTCTAACACTTATCTTCTCCTTCTCAACACCAGGCATCTCAGCTACTACCTTAACTTTATCATTTTCCTCAATAACATCAACTAAAGGTTCCATCTCCTCAACTATTCTAGGTTTAACTCCTACCCTCTTAACATTACCGAATTCCTCAATCTTAGGCTTTCCATCAGGACCTATAGTTATTCTAAACCCATATACGTAAGGTTTAACCCGTCCATACTCACCACTAAAAGACTTCATTATATCCTCAAACTCCTCCTCAAACTCCCTCATGAGTTCATCAAATATATCAAAAATACTCCTTCTCCTTCTTCTTTCACTCATATATAACCCCAGATTAGGTAGTGGTAGTAACTTAATAAGTTTTACAACTGAAAGGTTCTGTCCTTAAGGATGGGAAGGACGTCAGGATATATCTCTCCGAGAAGAATAGGTCTTGAATTACGATGAAGACCTACTAATGGAGTTAATTATAACGTAAATAATGAAATGATTTGAGTATTATTTAAGGGGGTTCTCTTAAAGTTATTTTACGGTGTTAGAAGGGTAGTTTCTCCTTTTAGGATTACACTATAATTAAGTCTCTTTTAACTATGAATTTCAATTACCTAATATGAGAATGTGTCTTAATTATAAAGTCAGTAGTAGGATGCAAATATTATTGTGTTAATTCTCTCAGCTGAAGTTTTTACCGTATCAATTATGTCGGGGTCAACATATGATACTTTAATGATGTCCTCTACATGTTCTAAATCTAAACACTCTAAACTTATAGTGTGTAAGGTCTTAGATTTTTCATCAATATAGCATTCCTTTGTGAGGTCGTATATGAATGAGTATTGAGTTCTAACTCTAGGACCTAAAGGTGTGGAAAGATGTGAAAACCACATCCTCAAACCCTATAGAGTTAGTAAGTAGTAGTTAAAATTCTTAAACGTGGTTGGATATATCATGGATTACCATTAGTGTTAGTATTTTTATTAAATTTACGTAGTATTTTAGTGAATGGTGTGGTTATGGCTGTTGATGTCTATATAGTTTTTAGGTATGGGAATGTATTAGGTGATGAGATCTTAAGGAGGTTTTGGAATGCAGCTATAAAGGTATTTAGAGAGTATGGTATTGAAGTTTATATTATGCCGTTACTAACTGATGAGAAGGGTAAGGGGGTATCAGTAATTATTAATGGTTTTGAGGTAAGTCTTAATAGTTTAGTAACTGTTGATGAAGCTGTTGATTTAATACTAACATACTCAACAGTTGAAGGTGAGGTAAGTCCTACATATGCTCTAGGAATATATGTTGATAGGGATGACTCTCTAGATAACGTTGTTACCACATAATAACTCCTTAATACTTAATTCTCTCCAAATACCTAAACGTCCTTTAAGTACTACACCAAAATCCTTTAGACTACCTAAATAACTTTCTAAATCATCAACCCTCCCTAACAACCCATACTTCTCATGAATTACTTTATAACTAATTAACTCTATATTAAATACCCCTAATTTACTAACATCTGATAATAATCGATTTACGTACTCACCCTTAAAACTAATATAGGGCCTCCTAATAGACGTTATTGAGTAAATTATTGTGTAGTCTATTAATTCTTCTATAAAGTTTCTTAACGGGATTAGGACTACGGTATGGGGGATTAAGTTCTTCTTACCTACATAAACTACGGTGTAGTTATCTATATTACATCGTGTTAACGCTATACTAATTAGTAAACCTACATAATCTAACTTAGATATTAAACCCTCTTTAACATCTAGTGGTAGGTCTACCTTACTTATAAAGTATGGTAATGGTAATGTATTCACTAAAGTATCGTAATGTAGGACTCCATGCCTAGTAAGTCTTAATTCTTTCTCTCTTAACTTAATAGTACTGATGACATCATAACTTCTCCTAACACTTACTAAAGACTTTAGATGTCTGTATATACTACAGAAGAATTTCTTAGGTATAGTTCCTCCTTGAGATAGTTCGTAGAACCAGTTCCTCTGTAGTTCTACACCTATAGACACTTTATTATCGTAGGTAGTCTCACTACCTACATATACAGTATCGGGTTTGAAGTATACTGTATTATCTGTAGTAATACTCTCCTTAGCTAGTATAGGGATTTTATCAACTTCTAAATTACTTACTTTAATACCGCTTAATAAACTCCCATCACTCCATATATCAACTATTACTACTTCATTAACTATAGACTTCTTTGAGATAGAAGCTAGTGTAGATAAACTCTCACCTAAGTATACTACATTCATCATTCTTCCTCTTCTTCCTCTTCAACTTCCTCAGCTTCTTCGTACTTCTCTACTTTAAATTTAAGCTTCTTAAGATATTTATGACTTCTTAAATGGTATATCAAATCCCTAGGTGTGAAGAATGTGAGGAGGGTTTCCTTCACTTTAGAAGTCTGCTTACCTTCAGGGCAGAACTCATCGATATCCTCACATATGGGGCATAAGATCAGTTTAGTAACTTCATCTACACAAGTAATTACCTCAATACCATCAACTATTAACTTCTTCCTAACCCACCTAGGCTCCCAGAATAAAGACAATTAAATAACCACCATACAGGTTCAACTAAAAATTAAAATATATCACTACAGTACTTGACTGTACTTACTGTCTTTATTTAACTGATTAATCTTATACATAATTGCATTCCTAATAAATTCACTTCTACTCCTAAACTTATAATACTTTATTAAGTAATCAATCTTCGTTAATGTATTACAGTCAAGTTTTATTGATAAAGTTCTTGAGGGTCCTTGGATCTTATCGGATAATAAACTCTTATTCACAATACACACCTACGTAAAAAGCAGTGGTAATAAAGTTAATAACTCTTACTTTCTAATAATTCGTAATGCTCAACTATTTCTATCTTCGTTAGTAGGGGTATGTGAATTAATGGAGGGGTTAATTAAGTATTAAGACTCTTTAATTATTAAAGAGGATATCTAGAAGTACTAACACCGTTACTGAATTTGTTAACCTCCATCTTAATAAGTAGTACCCTTTTTATGTATTCTTATTCGTAGAGTTTAAGTGGGTGCTATGGAGGAGGCTATTACTGCTATCGTTAGGTATTTAGTTATTAAGAAGTTAATTAATGATGTAGTAGCATTAGTAGCTATTAAGGAGTACTTAATTGATGGGGAGTCTCCAAGTGTTATAGCGTTTAAGTATAGGACTAGTAAGTTTAAGGTTCGAGGACATATTCAGAGAGTTATAGATAAGGCAGGGAATTATAGAGTAGCTACTAAAGTTGTCGAGATCATATATCCTCATATAGCATCTATAGAACCTGTAATGTTAAGGAGTGGTGGTAGGGTAGTATGTATGTTATGTAATACTTACCTCAGAACTTCTGATGCAGAACCTCATCTTAGGAAAAAACATAAGGAATACATTAATAATATAGTCCGTAATATTACTAATATAGTGATTTCTAAGGTTAGAAGTCCTCAAGGCTAGACTTGCAAACTTAATACCTCATTTTATGTTACTGTTATAGGGGTTAAGTAATAAGTGGTGTTGGGCTGTTTAAAGAGTTAAATGTATTCATACCTAGGGGTAACCCATCAGTTAAGATAGCTTTAGTCTACCCAAGTACTTACCAAGCATCAATAACTAACTTATTCACTCATATAGCTTACTACTTCTTAAACTCATACGGTGATGTATTAGTTGATAGGTTTTCTATGGATAACCCCATCAACGGTTCTTTAACATCGTTAAATTTAAGGAAATTCGATATAGTTTTAATGAGTTTAAGCTACGAGTTCGATTATTTCAACGCTATTAAAATCCTCTTACTAAATAATATACCAGTAGTTAACGACCGTAGCAGGAGACCTATAATCATAGCTGGTGGTCCAGCACTTTCTGCAAATCCCTTACCACTTTCTAAATTCTTTGACGGTATAGTTATAGGTGAGGGTGAGGAAGCTCTTAAGTTATTAATGAATTCTATAGGGTTACTACATAGTAAGGACTTATTCCTAGAGGATTTAGCTAGTAAAGGTTTCTACATACCATTACTTCATGATGGTAGTAGGATTAGGAAGTCGTATATAGTTGATTTAGATAGTTCTTACTACCCAGAATATCAGGTTCAGTCATTAATTATTGAGCCAGTATTTGGTAGAGGGTATATTATGGAGGTCTCTAGGGGATGTAAGCACTTATGCCCATTCTGTATGGAGGCATTTATCTCATACCCATATAGGGTGAGGAGTTATGAGAAGATAATGGGGAGTATAAGTAAGGGCTTAGAAGTTAATAAGGTTGATAGAGTTATATTCTACTCACTCTCATTCTTCGATCATCACTCAGCAGATAGGATATTAGAATCACTTATAGAGAAAGGTATAAAGTTTAGTATACCTTCAGTAAGAGCTGATACGTTAAATGAGTATAGAGTTGACCTAATAAGACGTGGGGGTCAGAAAACACTTACATTAGCTCCGGAAACACATAGTGATAAGTTAAAATGTGTTATTAGGAAGTATATTAGTGATGAGTTAATCTCTAAATTAGTAGATTACAGTGTTAAGTTAGGGATGGAGGTTAAGTTATATTACATGGTAGGTATACCCTTCGAAGATGATGAGGATATAAACCAATTAGTTAAATTCCTTAGAAATCTAATACCAATACTAGATAAGAGTAGGTTTAGGAGGAGGGTTAGAGTCATTATAAATCCATTAATACCTAAAGCAAATACACCTATACAGTTCTTCGGATTAATTAATAAGAAGGAATATATACGTAGGATTAGACTTATCAGGAAAGAACTCCCCAGTAGGTACTTTAGTATCGAAGCATTAAGTCATAACTTAGCATACGTACAAGCAACTATGAGTTTAGGTGATGTGAAATTAAGTGATGTGCTATTAAGATATGTTAGTGAAGCATATGTTAGTGATAGGTTACAGTTCTCAAATTATAAATACATACTTAAGTCTTTAGGTATTGATACTGATTACGTGTTTAGACTTAGGAATCCCTCAGAAACACTTCCTTGGGAATTCATAGATTTAGGTTTAAATATAAGGAGTTTTAATATCGTTAAATGAGATATCATATACTACAGTTAAGTTTATATATTTATATCACTTCACTTTCTAAGGTGTGAGCTTTGTCGATGTATAATATATCGAAGTTCATAGCCCGTAGGGTTGAGTTGATGAAGTCTTCAGAGATTAGGGAGTTACTTAAGATTGTCGGTAGTAGGAAGGTGATTAGTCTTGCTGGTGGTCTCCCAGACCCACAGACATTCCCTAAGGAGGAGTTAGTTAGGATATGTAGTAAGGTGTTGATGGAGCGTGGGGATAATGCATTACAGTACAGCCCTACTAAGGGTGTGGATGAGTTTAGGTATGAACTAATTAACTTCTTAAGTAGTAGGGGTGTGAAGGTATCTAAAGATGATGATGTGATGGTGACTACGGGAAGTCAACAAGCACTTCATATAATTGCTCTAACGTTGATAGACCCTAAAGATTACGTAGTTATGGAGCTCCCATCATATCTAGGAGCTATTAATGCCTTCAGACTTAGTGAGCCGAACTTCATCGGTATACCATTAGATGACGACGGTATGAACACTGACGTTCTTGAGGTGAGGTTGAGGAGGTTGTATGCTGAGGGTAAGAAGGTGAAGTTAGTATATACCATACCTATAGCTCATAATCCAGCTGGAGTTACTATGAGTTTAAACAGGAGAAAACATTTAATAGAATTAGCTGAGAAATACGATTTCTTAATAGTTGAGGACGACCCCTACAGTTCATTCACTTACGAACCGACAGATGCTACACCTTTGAAGAGTTTAAGTAGTAGGGTTATATATGTGAGTACGTTAAGTAAGATACTCTCCCCAGGTTTTAGAATAGGTTGGATAGTAGCTCATAACTATATAGTGAAGGAGTTTGAGAAGTGTAAGCAGTCTCTAGACCTACACACACCAACATTTACTCAATACCTCTCAGCAGAGGCTTTAAGAACAGGTATAGTTTACTCAGTTATTGAGAAGGCTAAGACCATCTACAAACGTAAGAAGGATGTTATGTTAGAGGCTTTAGAAGATTATATGGTACCTGGGTGTTGGTGGTCTAGACCTGTCGGGGGTTTATTCATAATGCTTAAACTACCTAGAGAGGATATAGATACTTCAAAGATGTTATTTGATGCTATAGAAGCTGGAGTAGCTTATGTGCCGGGAGCACCCTTCTACGTTGATGGGAGTGGAGTTAACTCTATGAGACTTAACTTTAGTTATCCAAAGGAAGAACAGATAGTTGAGGGTATTAAGATATTAAGTAATGTTATTAAATCACGTCTTCAATAACCTATTAACTACTACCCTCCAGAAGTGAAACATACTGTCAAGTACTTTATCGAAATCATCTACAATACTAATTAAGTTCTTTAAACTACCTAAGTTATTCTTAAGGAGGTTTACACTAGTACTTAAATCACCATAATTTAATATCTTCAACTTAACATTATTAGTTAGGTTCAGACATAGTAAGTTAGTTAGTGATTTAGGGATGGTGGGAGGTATGAGTATTAATCCACGATCCTTAACATGTTTTAAAGCTCTAGATATGAGGTAACTACTTAAAGTTAGTATTAATACTACGTCATAACATTCTTTACTAATGTTCTCATAATTTGCTACGTAAACACCTACCTCAGCTATCTTCTGTAAGAACTTATGACTATGATAACATACTACGTAAGCATTACATAGCTTACTAATGTGCTTAGTAATTACGTAGGAAGTAGGTCCGCACCCTAGTATTAAAACTTCCCTACCTTTAACATACCTAATTAAATTTGAAATATATGAGAGTTCTGCATGAATGAGTATTTCAGGGTTCTGAACATAGTATTCACTAATAGGGGTTAACATCTTATGAGGTAATGCCGCGTATTCAGTAAGTACACCGTTGAAATCCACCCCACCTATAAAGTCATATCTAGGTAGTAGTAGGAAGTACTTACCAATTAAACTACTATCTAAATCACTACTAACATCAATTACTCTAATAACACCTAAAGATCCTAAAACCCTACCAACCTCAGTCGGGACTATACCTAATGATATAGCTCTTTCAATATGTGTGATACCTGCTAATACCGTCTTACCGAGGATATAACCTTGTCTTACGTAGGGTCTTATAACATCTACAAACTTAACAGAACCATCCCATAATACCCCCTTCACAGTCAACCACTAATAAATCTTTCTTCTAATGATTAAATATAATACTATTGTAAACTTTAGTAGTTGGGTATTAGTCCGTGAGTGAGTATAGACCATTACTTGCTACTGGGGAGTTAGTTAAGGACTACACACCGTTATTTCACTATATTAAAACTGCTGTAGAGTTAGGTAGGGATAAAGCTAAGGAGGAGGCCATCATTAAGAACTCAGACTTAGAGAAAGTAAGGGAGTTAACTACTACGACTAAATTATCACTAACTGATTTAATAGATAAGTTATCTGATCATATAAGACATCGTATAGATCCGGAGGTCGCTGTTAAAGCATTAACTAAATACTTAGGTCATGAAGTACCTGAAGAATATGCTGTCATCTACTACTCTAGATTAATTGCTTGCTGGGTTATTGAAGCAGCTACGACTTTAAACATTGTAAAGATCTCCAGTAGATCTACCTAAACCACTTTAATGTTACTTAATGAATTCTCATCAAGTTTGTAAAGTGTTGTTATTAAGTATATAGTTGATGTAATTCTTGAAATTGCTATATAGGATGGTTTGAAATACTTCATCTCAGTAGTGTAGATCTTAGTAGGTGTTCCAGACTGAGTGAAGAGGTCGTAGACCTCATAACCTAGAGGACCCCACACACTCCGTGCCGTATCAACTAATAGTTTGTAGAGGAGGGCTTCAGAAACCTTACTAGAGTTCCAGTTAGGTAGTATGAATGAGTATACAGTACCTCGTGAGGTGGTGTACCTATAGATCTTAACGTGATCACCACCACCTAAATCTATCTCCTTATCTATATCAACACCAGCTATCCTAAACATCGCAGAGATAGCTTTAGCACCATCAGCTCCTAAGAAGATCGGTGTCCCATCAGGTCTTGAGAGGACTAGAGGTCCTGGATATACCCTTTTATTAGTATCATCAACTATGAAGAACTCGTAAGTAGCTATGTATAACTTATTAGGCGGTATATTAAAATACTTCAACAACGTGTTTACAGCTTTATCTTCATCACTAGTTAACGCTCTTGCTAGTAGATGTATTTGTGTGAAGTTTAGTGTTGATCCGTCAGCGAGTGATGCTCTCTCACCAACTACTGAGATCCAGTAGCCGTAATCCCACCAAGCAACAATTACTGCATCTTTATCTGTGTTGTTCTTAACCCAGTCTAAAGTATTTATCCATGAAGGAATATTTAGATTTAAACCAACTCCAGACTCTATAATTGTCGGTACTACTGACTTGTAGGAAGGTATCCATACATACAGTCCTTGAAGTATGACAGAGCTTACGTAGATAGCTAGTAAAGTTATTGCTAAGATCTTAGAGAACCACCCACTCTTACTCTTAGTGAATATCTTAGGTGTTAGTAATTCCCCAACAACACATCCTGAAACTAGAGCTACTACTAAGTTACTGTATGAGAAGAAGTAGGCTACATTTGAAGTAGATATTATAGAGATTATCAGTAAGAAGATCATGAAGAGTTGGTTAAGGTCTTTACGTACTAACACCTTATACATCATGTAGGGAATACATATTAAGGAGATTATTAATGGAGCCCCACCTAAGTATATGAACTCTGACGATGTAGCACTCCTATACTGAGCTATAGTACCTGTTAAGACACCTGCTATACTACCTAAACCCATAGCTGCTAACCCCTTACCACCTATCCCTACAAAACCTGTAGTTAATGCTATTATACCTAAAGACCCGAATATAGCTAGGATTGAGAAGTAGATGAACCTCGGTTTATAGAGTTTAGAATTCCTCCTAACAATCCCTAACCTCGGTAGGTAGAAGATAGTAAGAGCTATAACTAATACTATAGTACCTAACGGGATCATTAAACCAGCATTTCTGATTAAGTATTCATACCCGTTATAATACGATGGTGTAAGTAGTATAATTAACGTTAGGGGTAGCATCTCATAAATCCAGAGTTTAAAGTACCTCATATCCATACTACCTCTTATTAATGGTGTTAACACGTACTGTAGGAATATAGCTGCTAAGACTAAGTTAAACCCTGCCCAACTAATAGCTGAGATCCCTAACACTATACCGCATAGTAGTGCTGAGGTCGTAGAATCCCTCTTAAATGCTCTTACGTGGAAGTATATAGCTGGGAATATGAAGGCTAGACCTAAAACATACTTAACTGTGAAACCAGCTACTTGCCTATCAATGAACATTAATGATGCTGTTAATGATGCTATAGTAGCTGGTAGCGGGCCGTAAAGCTCACGAACTGTTAAGTATATACCTACAACACTAATTATGTAGAGTACTACGGGTAGGTAGACAAGCCATTCATAAAGTGTTATTGATGGATTTACAGCATGTGCTATGTAGTAAGTGAATAATGAGATATAAGGGAGTACCGGTAACTCGGTAGCAGGGATATCCCTACCGTAAGGATACCAGAATATCTTAGTTACTGGGTTCTCACTAGTTAATGACGTATAGTATGTAAGACCATTCTCATATAACTTACTAACTATCCAATAGTTTAGGAATGGATCCATTTCATAAAGTGTAGGACCGTAACCGTATTTTAACGCGTTATAAACTGGTTGTAGTCTAAGGTAAGACCCAACAGCTAACGATATAGTAAGTATTAATATACATACTACCTCTACTAGAAGTGTTTTATATTGCTTAATACCCCTAAACATATCACTAACCATCAACAACTATAGTTTTTAACGTTTTAAATCTTAGATTTAGACTGTATGACTGTTTGAGTATTTGGGTTGCTTTGAAAGCTTCAGTAAGTTTGTTAGTGAGGTAAAGTTTTTAAGTGTTTGGATATATGAATATATTGGATCTGATGAGCTGATGAGGCTTAGCTGAGGGACGAGGTAACCTACCTCTTCGTCGATGGCTCTGGAGAAGTAGCGACCCTCTGGAGCCGTAGGTGGGGAGGTAGGCTAGACAGGTGGGATGAACCCATGCATGGTCACCAAAATAACGAAAATATCTGAAATACCATGCACGGGCAACCACCTCTTTAGAACGTAAGGAATAAGTGAATGGATTAACTTAAGAATCTATGGGGAACTCCAGAGAAGTCTATGATGTTCTCAGTTCTCATAATTGTTTATGATATATTTACACCTACTTCATACAGCTTCCTGGGTATTACGAATAAGACATTAACGTAATACCTGAGTAATACTTTTTTAAGTAATGTTTTAGTGACTCCTTATGAGTAGTACTTAAATTAGATGTAGGTTTGATCCTTTAGGAAGTAGTTCTTATGGTTAGTATCAGTGAGTCTATAGTGCTTGACCTCCTCTACAAGTATGGGGAGAAAGCTTATTTAGTGTTGAAGACAGCTTATGAGTTATACAGTGTGAATGCTGTTGATGGTAGGAAAGTTCTTGGGGATTTCGACTTTAAATCATTAGTTAGTAAGTTACGTGAAAAGGGGTTTAACTATAATCCTAATCAATTACTTAGGATTATGGAGAGAGATTTCGGTATTATAGAAACTACTTATAAGTCATCTAATCAGAGGTGGTGGAGGTTTACAGACCCTTCAGTTATTTCTAAAGCTTTAGATATCTATGAGGGTAAGTATGAAGATTCTTTAGATAGTGACCCTGAAGTAACTCTACTTAAACTTCAAGTAGAGGTTGTTGATATAGATAATATATTAAACTTCATATCTGAACTCTCAGTTAAGAACTCCTTATCAGTTAGTGATAAGAGTAAGTTAAAGCAGATGCTATTTAATGATATACCTATAGTTGTGAAGCTCTTTAAAGAAACTCAAAATTACGAGAATTTCTTTAAGGATTTTAATAGTAAGGTTAGGTTAATGTTTAAGTACTTAAATATAGTTATTAAGAAGTTTAAAGGTGTAAACATCTATTTAGACATTAGTGAAGAAGATCATCGTAAGGATTCTTTAGCTAGGTTGGATATGTTAAGTAGTAAGTCTTAATTCCTTAGATAGTATGTAGAGTCTATTAAGTATGTAGTTAATGACTTCCTTAAGAACTTCCTCATTATTATATTCAGTAACTATTTGTCTTAACTCATTAACGTTAAACTTCTTCAAACTCTCAACCTCCTCAATTAATTTAGGTAAAGCCCTCACAATATTATCAACTATAGTTATTGATGCAGTCCTTGAAGTTCTTGATAACGGGTTTAAATCTATAGCTATGACAGTCTTACCTAACTTCCTAAGAGCTTCAGTTCTATCTCCATCCTCTAACGGTACTAATACAGTATCAGCTCTGTAAATACCTCTTAAACTAACTTTACGTCTCTCACTGAAGATTTCAGGTATAGTAGTTAGGTCATCACCTTCTGCACCTAAAACCTCATCAGCTCCGTAAGATCTTAAGACCTCCACAATCTTTAACTCCCTACTACGTGTTCTATGGAATAAATTAACCTCTATTTTAGCATTAACTAGTTTAGCTAACCTAACTATCTCCCCCGGAACTAAAGCTGCAGTATTACCGTTAACAGATATTACAGGGTATTTAGATATGAGTAACGTAGCTGCAGCAGCTCTTATAGCTTTCAGAGCTGGTGGTATAGTGACTTCACCTAATAAGTAATCAAAGCACTCCCCCCTACCATGAGCTATAAGACCTTGAGGAACTACATAACCTTCCTCAAACCCCTTAACAAGTCTCTCCCTTATGACTAAAGACCAATACCTCGGATGATTAGGTGAGATTTCAATCATTTCGGCATCACTATGAGACCATGTCTAGCTATATTAAAAACTTTAGGTAGTCCTACATATCTACTCAAGACGTCAGTAACTTCTACTAAGCACTCATCTTCAACTATTACTGTTAATAGTTTCTTCTTAATGAAGTAACCTAACACACACCCATTACTTAAATACTTAGATAATTTAGACTTGAGTAGAGTGTCTAAATCGTTACTCAGCATCCCTACACTTAAACTGAATTCGTGGGCGAGGTCTACGAATGACTCTATAGTAGTATCTTCTAAGAATTTCCTATATACGGATTTACCAACCTCATTTATCTTAAAACCATACCTTAACATCATCTCAGTAGTTGTTAAACTACCGAGGACTACTGTAACGACTTTCAAGGACTTACTAACCGGTATGATATCTACTGAACCTATACTTGGAGGTCCTGGCTGAGTCCTTAAGACTAGACCACCTCCATAGAACTCAGCAATAACATCACCATAGCCTGTCTTATTAAGTACTTCAGCTACATGAGCTGTTATCGACACTTTATTAAGAGTGTAACGGTTGGTATTACCGGTCTTTATGATTAGGTAAGCAAGAGTTGATGCTGCACTTAAACCATAACCGTTACCTAACGCAACCTTAGACCTCAAACTAACCCCTGAATCACTACTTATTTGTGCTAACTTACGTGCTGTGACTATCACTGGACTTACTACGCATTCGTCGTTAATTAGTAATTCACAGTCATAACTACTCTCTTCAGCAATTACTGGTGGGTCTAAAGTTATACCAGCACCTAAAGACCCGGTAAATACTGGGTTGTAGGACTCTACAACATACCAAAAACCAGTTATATGGAGTGGTATTATGACTCTCAAGTTTTGTTAACCCTTAATAACTTTTTAATAATATCGAGTATCTCCCTAGCTATTAACTCCTTACGAGTTTTAGGTATGAACTTCTCAAAACCGTTACTACCTAATATAAGTACTTCGTTAAACATACTATTAAATCCTACCTCACTGCTTGAGACATCATTAGCTACTATAATGTTAAACCCCCTCTCAACTAACTTACGCTTAGCTCTATCCCTAAGAGTATTTACATCACCACCTACGGTCTCAGCAGCAAACCCTACAACTAAACCGTTATAAATCTTCTTAATCTCTTCAGCTATTTTCGGAGTAGGTTGTAGAGTTACTTCTAATGACTCTATACTGGAGTCTATCTTCATCTTACTAACATCTTTAAATTTAAAGTCTGATGGAGCACCTGCTAAGATCACGACATCATAATGTTTATTATGTTTATTCTTCAACTCATTAACTACTGCGTTAAGCATTTCAGTAGTTGTTGTAACATTTAAAGACCTCACGTATTTAGGGATTAAAGTTCTGTCTATAGGACCGTGTATTAAAGTCACATCAGCACCTCTAAAATATGCTTCCTTAGCTATAGCTATACCCATCCTACCGGAGCTAGCATTTGTTAGGAATCTTACAGGGTCTAAAAACTCCCTTGTAGGACCTGCAGTCACTAAGACTCTCACACCTCTTAAGTCAGTACCTCTAAGTACTGCTACCTCCACAGCAAGTGCTATATCATCTACCTCAGGGAACTTAGCTCTAACGTCGTCTTCTTGAGGTTCTAAGATCATTACCCCGTAACTCCTGAGCTTACTTATAGCTTCAGAGATCTGAGGAGCTCTATACATAGCTAAATGCATTGCTGGGGCAATCACTAAAGGCTTCCTCAAACCTATGAAGTTAAGAGCTGTAAGACTTACTGAAGTATCAGCTACACCAATAGCTAACTTAGCTATAGTATTAGCTGTAGCAGGTGCTATTACCATACCATCACAAGTCCGACTTAATACTACATGACCTACCTCCCCTGAGAACTCTGTAAATACTTTATTACCAGTAGCCCACTCAAAGAGTTGTGGGTCTACTAACTTTGTAGCATCCTTACTCATAACTACGTATACATCAGCTGACCTCTTAATTAACTCCCTAGCTAAGTCTACAGCTTTATAAATAGCGACACTACCAGTTACACCTAATACTAACTTCTTACCGTTTAAGGAGTCCGACTCCATACCCCTTATCTCATCACTTGGATGGTAATGAAACTCCATACCCTCCAATATCTAGAATTAAATTTTTTAAATTATATATGAAGTGGTAGTTAGTGGATGTGATGTCAGTAAATGTTATGATTAGAGAAGTTTGTGAGGAGGATTTAAAGAAAGTTATTGAGATAAATATGATATCATTACCTGAGCACTACCCATTAGACTTCTGGTTAGACCACCTACGTACTTGGGGTAAGGCATTCCTACTAGCTGAGGTTGATAACGAAGTAGTTGGTTATGTTATGTGTAGGGTTGAGACTGGTTTAGGACATATAAGGAGAGGTATAGTTAGGTTAGGACATATAGTTAGTATAGCAGTCCACCCTAACTATAGGAGATTAGGTATTGGTACTAAGTTAATGAGGGAGTCCATGAGGAGACTTAAGGAGTGTTACGATGTTGAGGAGGTATACCTAGAAGTAAGAGTTAGTAATATACCGGCAATCAAGCTCTACGAGTCTTTAGGATTTAAGAAGGTGAAGGTAATTAAACATTACTACCTAGACGGTGAAGATGCGTACGTAATGGCTATAGCTACTTAGTACAATCGAATCTACTAGGGTGTGGTTGTTAGGTTAGTAATTGTGAATTACGAATACCTTAGGATTATAGATAGTGATTATGTGTAAACGAGTATAGGTTAATACGGGTTTGAACTCCCTAAAGTCTTAAATATACTATCAAATGAGGTTTTGTTTGGGTAGTTATGAAGTATCTATTTATTAGATTACAGGCTGGGTTAGCACATGGTTTACTAGGGTATTATTATGCTATAACTGATACTAACGCTTTCAACGTCAGTAGTAATCCTCTAATGGTTAGAGTAGATCAATGTATAAATTTTATATGGTTTGAACCACCATCTAAGAACTTCGATAGTATGGATTTTATGGTTGAGTGGTACGGGTACTTAGACATACGTAAAGATGGTTATTATATTCTATTCATGGAATGTGATGATGGTTGTATTATGAGGTTAGGTGATGAGGTCTTAATTAATGGTTGGTTTGAACAACCACCAACACTATACTACTCAGAACCTATATTCTTGAGTAGGGGTTCTTACGAGATCTACATAAAATACTTTAATATCGGGCCATTCGGTTTAGTAAAGCTTGGCTGGGTTACACCTGAAGGACGTGTTGAGGATATACCTACGGAGAACATCTATACTAAGAGAGGTGATAATGTGATAGTTAAAGGACTCCCTCCAGGTAGTGTAGTGGAGGTATGGAGTAGTAAGATGTTAGATAAGACTGTAGTAGGTGATGATGGTATAGCGTTCTTAAAGGTCTTTAGAGACCGTCCTATCGATGGATACTTTAAAATTTTAAATGATAATGAAGTAATTCAATCACCGATTATTAGGGATATATGGGGTGGTGATGTGTTTGAGGTTAAGGAAGTTTCATGAATACGTAGGTAAGGGGTTTATTCGGGATATACTCTACCAATAGATAATGCCCTAGACTTAAAGGTCCTGGATTAATAACTATGGAATTACCTAACACACATACACCTATATTATCGTGGTAATGTCCTGTAAATACGTATTTTATTGAATACCTTAATATCAAATCCCTTACTTCTCTTAACCCACTGTGGAGATTATTCAAAACACTATCTAAACAACCCTTAGGTGGGAAGTGAGTTACTAAGAGGTCAGGACCTCCTATATCGTTAATATATTTATATAATCTCCTTATAGATTGATGTACATCTAATCCACCGATACATCCAATTTTAATATTATCTATATCTACTATAATACCATCTGAAAGTATACTTAATTCCTTTGCATACTTAGTTATATAAATATCATCACATTCACCAGGTACTAATACTAATTTATAATGATTTAATGTCCCTACATTCTTTAAATTAATGTTAATATCCCCACCTAAAATCATAATTCCAACACCTAATCTAGTAGATTCAAGTAATAATTTTCTAAAGTTATGTTCAGAACCGTGAATATCAACACAGTAAATAATCTTCTTAGGATATGATGAGCAGTTTAAATAGTATTTAAAATTCATGATCTTTACTACCTATATATATTCATGGGGTAAATACTTTACGAAGTAGTTTCTCTAGTAATTAATGACATACTTATTATATGGTTACTAACATGTTTTAAAGTATGTATTGATGATGTTCTCAGGATTAAATATCCTAAACACATATTAGTATATATGCTTGGATTATTCATAATATTACTAATGAATATCATAATTTAATACCCTACCTCAACTACCTTCTGTCTTTGAAGTATCTACTCCTTAAGTAACTTATTAGAGTCTCAAGCAGTAGTTCTAGGGATAATACTGACATCATAAATTCAGTGATTGGCATAGGTTAAACCTAACATACTTTCAATATTTTAACTTATTATATAACTCACGTAGATCCTACTGACCTCATCTTTTAATATTTCATACCATCTACTACCTAATGCAACTACGGCATAGATACCTATAGGTGTTGCTTTAGTCCTCTTAATAAGTCTTATTAACGCTTGACTAGTCTTACCGCTACGTAGGAGGTCATCAACTATTAATACTCTGTCGTTACGGCCTAAAACATTTGATGGTATGTAAAGATTTGTTATTAATGGTGGTTCTCCTGAAATATATCTAACTTCATAGTAATCAGATACTCCTATATCTAATCTCCTCTTAGCAACAACTAATTTAGAGTCGAAAATATCTGAAATCATCACTGCTAACGGTATACCATCAACTTCTACAGTAGCTATAGCTGTCGGCTCTAAATCGTTGAAGATACGGTAAGCTACTAATGAAAATAACTTTAGGTAATCTACGTCGTATATGAGATTTGCAATACCTACAACTGAATTATCAATAATTTTTATATTCCTCTCTATAATCTTCTTAATGACATCCTCACTTAATACCTTATCAAGTAATTCATTAGCCCTTTCCCTAGTTGGTAATATCTTCATCTTAACATACCTCCATAACGTAGGGATTGAAAGGCCGGTAATACCTTCTAACTCCCTATACTTAAACATCTTCCTCAATACTCTTAAAGCATCTACAGCCTGGATTCTGACGTCATATACCATAAACAACCACCAATTCCACCAGCAAGTAATTTACATCAATAATATAAAACTTATTCATATTCGTTATAAAATCTAATATACGACTTAATAATTTCCTAATTAAGGAGTCTCATAACTTGAAATCTACTGCGGTTAAGGAGGTACTGGATTATACTGTTAGGGATACCCTAACGCGTTTTACCACATACTCATACATAACTTTGTAATGTTTTGAGGACGTATCGCCTTCTTAGTAATTTCAATAGAGCAACTTCTTGTCTTCTTACACCACTCCTCACACTTCTTAGCAGTTTCTAGATCTAGATAGTAGAGACCGCATGCTTCACACTGATATACAGTTTTATTATTTATTATTAACTCTCTTACCATATTTTCAACCTAGTTTAATTATTCTAACTGTTCTTCTACTTATAAAGTTATGCGATTATGTTAATCAATTATACTAGATTCTCCTACAGTATCATTAATTTGAAATCTAATTTTGATGTTTTTAAACTCTCTATCTCCTGTCTAGAGTGTAAAACCATATAAAGTATTATCTTGAGAGATAGTTATGTAGGTCTTTATGATGGAAGGAATTACAGTATTAGCTAGTATATCTCCAAGTAAGTCTAAGGTCATTATTAGGAGGTTGATTAAGGCTAAGAAGATACTTGAAGATAACTTAAATGTAAGATTTAATTTAGTAATTACTGAAAGTAATGATGGTAAGAATCTCATGTTCTTAGATGATGATGTTATTGAATTAGATGATAGTATAGATGTTGTGAGGATTGTTGATGTTATAATTGAGAGATTAGGTATTCGTCAATTTACATTACCGTTAGATAACGTAGCTGTTGGTGCTTCATTTAATAGTGAGTAACGTAAGTGATCATTAATAAGGGAATTTAAATCTATTTAACATCTTACTAATATTTTATAGTGATAAAAATATAAATGTATGGTGTTATAATATATTTTATATGGGTGAGGTGTAGTGAGTAGTTCTAGCGAGTTAAGAATTATCTATGAGGATGAAGATGTAGTAGTAATGCAGGCTCCAGATGATAAGGGATTAGAAGACTTGATCATAGGTATAATTAGGAGAAAGGGTAGACCAGTCACTTGGAAGGAGTTAAGGAAGGAACTTAGTGGTCTAGCTGGTGAGGATAGACTTAGGAAGGTGTTAATAAGTTTAATTGAGAGGGATATAGTTGTTGAGATGATAGATGGTAGTTACGGACTTAAGGGTATGGAATCAACATTTATACCGTCTAGAATTAAGAAGAGAGTTAGGCCGTTAGTACCGTCGAAGTTTAAAGCTCGTTGGGGAGCTTTAATAAGTAGTAAAGGTAGTATAGCTGCAGCTATTCAAGCACTTAAGGCATCTAGGGAGAAGAAGCAAGAGGTAGGCTTAGCTTAACTTAGGGATTTCATTAATGTGTGAAAAGTTTAAAGTTGTAATTAAGGGTAGACTTGCATACATAATTAGTGAATCAGGTACTTCAGCATTCATACCTGTTGATAAGTTATGTGAAGTTGCTAAGAGATTTAATATATGTTATGAGAACTTTAGATGTAGTTAACTTAAATTAGTTAGTAATTCCTAAGCTCGGTAAAAAGCTTAAACTCTTAGGATGAGGTATTTCATGAACTATCCTAAGTAGTTAAATCTAGATACTCCTATATGTCTGCATCATCAGTAATGCATCATCCTCTAAATTTGGTGATTCGCTAATAAGGACACCAACTACTTTAAAGTCCTTAAGAACTCTCATTAAATCTACATAATTTATTTTAGATTCATTAAGGTTAGTATGTTTTACTTCTCCCCTCTCCCCATACTCTATACCAGACATATGAATATGTGAGTTTTTTAATGCTTCACTACCTAACCTACTCTCTATATGTTCTAAAATGTTTTTGAATGCATCATAATTATTTACCTTACCTAAGCTCCTAGCATATATGTGGGCGAAGTCTATACATGGTAATGTATAGTCTAAACCCTCAGTAACTGCAACTACCTCCTCAACAGATCCGAATTCAGCTAAACCGCCCATAACTTCAGGTCTTACCCACATCTTAATATCCTCATCAATTAACTCTTTAACCACTTTCTTCAGGATATTCCTGACACGTTCTATACATTCTTCAGACTTTAACTTCCCGTAATATCCTGGGTGGAATACTAATGACCAAGCACCAGCTTTAGAACCTACCCTAGCAGATTCTACAATTCTCTTAATAGATGCATTAACTTTAGAATCCTCCGGGGAGAGTAAGTTTATATAGTATGGTGCGTGGACAGTCAATATAACACCTAACTCTACAGATACTTTACGAACCTCTAACGCTGACTCCACACTCATCCTAACACCCCTCACAAATTCTATCTCCATAGCATTAAGACCTAACTCATGAACTCTAATCACACCATTTAAGGTTGACGGCTTAATAGTACTGTTAGGTATTCCTGCAGTCCCGAAATGAAGTTCATTAATCATATATGAACCCACCTGAATTACTTCATAATTATTAACTTAATTAATTTATAAGTGAGGTGATGGTGGGAGGCTTCTGGTAGCGGGGGGTGGACTCTCACGAGGTAGCCTAACAGTTACTCAGGCTACCTCGTTTTGAACCACCGACCTCGGGGTCTCTCCAACACAGCCAGTACTGTATTATATGAGCTTCGCGGGTAGGTACTACTGCAACCTACCTCCCGCGGGCTCCCTGGCTACCCCACCCCGCTGCTTTGGCCTCCCAACCTCTTATTACACTTAATACTTTATAAGCTTTAATATCATCGAATATAATCACTATAACCTCGCTTAGAGAGTACTGATGTTAAGTCTTCGAGAAGGGTGAGAATGATTTAGCCAGAAGTTATCAGTGTATTTAAAGAGTTATGTTTAAAGACCTTTGCTTAAGCTTGTAGATTTCGTCTTTGTTAGGGGTTAACTTAAAGGTAGGGAAGGAGTTTCTATAAATTAAGAGCTTAGTATAATTTTAGTAGTGTAAGTATTTGCTAGTCTGTAGTGTATTGATCATTATAATCTTCTACTCTAGACTTCGACTATGTTACTAAGATTTTACTCTACTTACAACCTGAAAGCCTCGTCCTTCAGGGCGGGGATAGTTAGAAAAGCTTATAAGCTCTATATCCGATGGTGTTCTCGATGATGATGTCGATGCCTGTGAGTCTCGGGGTTACTCCCTAACGATACCTATATAGATGCAAAACATGCTCCTGAGACTATGATAACGTATATAACATACTCATAACCCCGAGTCCCGGGAGGGATAGGGATAATAGGCCGGAGACCCGGCCCGGGATTAAATCCCAAAGCGGGGAGATGTAATCCCAAACCTCCCAGCCCTAAAGGGCGAGGGTTCCCTTTAGAGTTGGGAGGAGGTCAGACCAGTAACTATTGTCAGATATTGTTGAATATATTGATACGTCTGAAGTTACTGGATTTAAGTCTCTAATACCTTAGCTGAGAACACTGTAGCTTAAGTTTACCACTTCAACAGCTATTAACATTACACTGTGATTGTAAGCATATTAACCACATCATATGGTATAGTGCTATTCGATGTGTTGATAGATGATAGAATCTCAACTAAGTCGAGTACGTAGTTACCTTAGAACATTATGAAATACCATAACTCCCACTCCTTGGATGGGGGTTTAGTAGTGGGGTATGGATGTCTTCATGATGGGGTCCTCAATAGTTTATAGTATTAGTATTGATAATTGATAATATTTAATAGCTGTTGTTAATGTATCTCTAGTAGGTGTTAGGATGGCGTTCGGGCCACCGGCTATGGGGTATGATAGGGCGATAACTGTATTCTCACCTGATGGTAAGTTATATCAGGTTGAGTATGCAGCTGAGAATGTTAGGAAGGGGTGGACAACCATCGGTATTAAATCTGTTAGTGGTGGTGTGATCTTAGCTGAGAAGAAGAAGGTAACCCCGTTGATTGATCTCTCATCGATAGAGAAGATATTCTTGATAGATACTCATGTAGGAGCGAGTTTTGCTGGACTTGCTGCAGATGGTAGGATCCTTATAGATTATGCTAGGAGGTTAGCGTTTAATCATAGGTTCGTATATGATGAGCCAGCAGATATTGAGGCGTTAGTTAGGGGTGTATGTGATATTAAACAACTCTATACTCAACATGCTGGTGTAAGACCTTTCGGTGTGTCTTTAATATTCTTAGGTGTTGATAGGAAGGGGGTGAATTTATTTAAGACTGAAACTAATGGCTACTACTTTAGTTACTTAGCAATAGCTATGGGTGCGGGAGAACAGCCAGCGTTAGAGTTCCTTGAGAAGAATTATAAGAAGGACTTAAGTATTAAGGAAGTAGTACTCTTAGGTTTAAAGGCTTTAAGAGCAGCAAGTGAGGGTCCTTTAACCCCAGAAGCTGTGGAGATGGGTTACATAACTGTTGATGAGAAGGTCTTTAGGAAATTAACACCTGAGGAACTAACTCAATATATAGTTGATGCTGGGGTAAATAAATGAGTAGTAAGGAGCATGTGGTCGCTCGATACGAGTTTAAGGGTTTACATTTTGAAATACTTGTTAAGCCGGACTTAGCTTTAAGATTTAGAGAAGGTGATAAGAGAGTTAGTATAGATGATTTTTTAGTTAGTGATTTCATATATAAAGATGTTAGAAAGTGTTTGAAGGCATCACCTGAAGACCTTAAGAAGGTCTTTGGTACTGAGGATATTAGAGTAATAGCTGCTGAGATTGTTAAGAATGGTGAGTTACAATTAACTACTGAACAGAGGAGGGCGTTATTAGAGGCTAAGAGGAGGCAGATCATTAACTACATAGCTAAGTCAGCGGTAGATCCGAGGACTAAAACTCCAATACCTCCACAACGTATTGAGAAGGCTATGGAGGAAGCTAAAGTAAGTATTGACTTATATAAAGGTGTTGAAGAGCAAGCAACTCGTATAGTTAAGGAAATCTCTAAATACTTACCAATAAAAATCTCTAAAGCTTTAATTACTATTAAAATCCCTTCAGAGATCTCTAGGAAGGTGCAGGGTGAGATTAGGAAGTTAGGTGATGTTAAGAATCAGCAGTGGTTATCTGATGGTTCTCTACTAATAGAGCTGGAGATCCCAGCTGGGCTTCAAAATGAGGTTATTGATAAGGTAAACTCCCTCTGTAGGGGAGCTGCTGAGGTAAGTATTAAGGTGATTTGATGAGTATGTCCCTATACGTACAGAATAGGGAGTTAGTAACACCAGGTCAGCTACTATGTGAGGGTAAGGCATCAATATCAACACCTACTACAGTATACTGTATAAATTCTAAGTGTTATTCAGCTGTTGTTGGATTAGCTGATATTGAGGGTGATAAAATCGGTGTTATACCTTTAGAGGGGTTTTACTACCCTAAGGTAGGTGATGTAGTTATAGGGGTAATCACATCTGTAGGTCTAACTAGTTGGGAAGTTGATATAAGAGCGTTACATCCTGCAGTACTCTACGCTTCAGACTTCTTAAACAGACCTTTAAACCCGGGACGTGAGGTCTTATCAGATTACTTAGATATAGGTGATGTTGTCTTAGCTAAGGTTGAGAACGTAGGTAGGGGTAGGACAATCACTTTATCAGTTAAGGGTAAAGGCTTCGGTAAGGTGTGTAAGGGGTCTTTAGTTGAGATAAGCTCAGCTAAAGTACCTAGAGTTATAGGTAGGAAGGGGTCTATGCTACAGTTACTTACTAATGAATGTAAGTGTGAGATAATTGTTGCACAGAACGGTAGGATATTAATTGATAACTGCCCAAGTAAGGATTTTGAGGAGATAGCTATACTCGCTATTAAGAAGATTGAGAGGGAAGCACATATATCAGGTCTTACAGATAGGGTTAAAGAGTTTATTATTAAGGAGAAGGTTAGGAGGGGGTTATTCGTTGGGTAAGGGAGGAATTAAACTAATAGAAGGTAATTTAAGACATGATGGTAGGAGATTTGATGAGTTAAGGAATATATCGATGACTGTTGGAGTGTTGAAGAACTCTAACGGCTCAGCTATTGTTGAGTACGGTAGGACTAAGGTACTCGCAGCTGTTTACGGACCTAGAGAACCTCCAGCTAAACATGTACTACTACCTAATAGAGCTGTTATTAGGTGTAGGTATCATATGGCACCATTCTCAACACATGAACGTAAGAATCCAGCACCAAGTAGGAGGGAGATAGAGTTATCTAAGGTTATTAGAGAAGCTTTAGAACCTGTAGTAATGTCTGAGTTATATCCTAGGACATCAATAGATATATTCATTGAGGTTATTAACGCTGACGGCGGTACTAGAACTGCTAGTATAACAGCTGCTTCATTAGCTTTAGCTGATGCTGGGATACCGATGAGGGATTTAGTAGCTAGTGTAGCTGTGGGTAAGGTTGACGGGGTTTTAGTCCTAGATATTGATGAGGTCGAGGATATGTATGGTGAGGCTGATATGCCAGTAGCTATGGCCCCTACACTACGTTGGATAACAATGCTACAGTTAAACGGTGTTTTAACTCATGAAGAGTTTATACAGGCATTAAACCTAGCTAGGAAAGGTATAGAGGTTATATATAACATGCAGAAGGAGGTACTTAAGAAGAAGTACTTAAGTATTAAGGTTGAGGAGTGAGTTTATGTCGGTAACACCATCAAGTGAGTACGTAGTTCCTAAGTTAAAGTCTGAAGTTATGATCTCAATGTTGAGTAAGGGTTTAAGGATTAGTGGGAGGAGAGTTGATGAGTTTAGACCTATTAATATAGTTAAGGACTACATACCAAATGCTGATGGTTCAGCATTTGTTAAACTAGGAGGTACTCAAGTACTAGTCGGTGTAAAGTTTGAGGTAGGGTCTCCATTCCCAGATACACCAAATGAAGGTAACTTAATGGTTAATGCTGAGTTCGTACCAACCGCATCACCAGTGTTTGAGCCGGGACCACCTGATGAAAACGCTATAGAGTTAGCTAGAGTTATTGATAGGAGTATTAGGGAGGCTAAAGCTATAGACCTCTCTAAGTTAGTCCTAGTACCAGGCAGGAGGGTCTGGAATGTTTGGGTGGATATATATGTTTTAGACCATGATGGTAATCTAATTGATGCATCATCTATAGGGGCTCTAGCTGCGTTAATGACTGCTAAGCTACCTAAAGTAGAGGTTAGAGATGGTGGTGAGGTAGTAATAGATAAGAATGTTAAGACTGAACCACTCCCGTTAAATAAAGCAGTAGTTACTGTTACTGTATGTAAGATAGGGAATTACTTAATCGTAGACCCAGATCTTGAGGAGAGTGTGTTATCTGATGTTAAGGTTGTCGTAGCAGTTAGTGAGGATGGTTTAATAACAGGTATACAGAAATCAGGTCATGGATACCTCTCAGAAGATGACGTCCTAGCGATAATGAATATAGCACTTACTAAGGGGAAGGAGATCATCAACACAGTTAAAAACATATTAACTACTTAAACTACGGTAAATATTTAAATGTTACAAAGTAATGTGTATAGATGTGATATGTGATGGGGAGGACTAAAGTTGTCGGTATAGCTGGGAGGTTCGGTGCACGATACGGATCATCCCTTAGGAAGAAATGGAGAGATGTAATGTTGAAGAGGTATGAAAAGTATTACTGTCCTCTATGTGGTTTGAAGACAGAGATGGAGAGGATTTCAGTAGGTGTTTGGCGTTGTAGTAAGTGTGGTAGGGTTTTTGCTGGAGGGGCTTACCAACCAATATCAGGTCTAAAGTAGTTGAAGTATGGTATTGATAATAACGACTTCAAGGAACCCCTCAAGAAGGAGTAGGAGTTTTATTAAGGATTTAGTAGCTGTAGTACCTACGTATATAAGAGTAAATAGGGGGAAGAAGACTTTAGACGATTTAATCAATATTATGTATGCCTACAACTCTAACGGTGTTTTAATTCTTTATGAACGGAAAGGGAATCCATCAGCTCTAGTTTACTACGTTAATATAGGTAATAAACTACAGAAGAAGTTACTAATTAAATTAAGTTCTATTAAGTTATGTAGAGAGGTTAAGGGGTTTCAAAAACCTATTAAAGTTAAATACTTATTCATAGATAGTAAGGATATCAGGAATATCCAATCAGATATAGTTAACGCGTTAGTAACTATCTTAGATGTTAAATTAACTTCTGATATTAACGTAAGTAGTATTTCAGAATATAGTAATATTGTTAAGGTAATCCTTAGTAAATGTGATGATTGTGTATGTGTAGGGTTTAAGTGTTTAAGGAGTGAGAGGCCTTGTGGACCGGAGTTTAAGATCCTTAAGGTAATTAACTATGGTGTATAAGGTAGTGATAATCGTTGGTGGGGTTAGTAATGATTTACTAAACACTCTATATAGTGCTTTAAAACCTGAGGAATTCATTAAGGCTAAAGGAATTAACGTAACTATTAATAAATCTTATGATGAGACTAAGTTAATTATAGTTTTAGAAGCTCCAACGATTAGTTCTATTAGAGCTGTACTTAATTCTACATTGAGATTAAGTAAGTTGGTAATAGACTCTATAGAAAATATCTAAGGTTTAAGTTATTTAATGATTTTAATTCATCACTCCTTAGATAGTATGAATCTAGCGTCAGCTATTTTAGCTCCCTTCCCTTCCTCATACACTATAACTGGGTTTAGGTCTACCTCCTTAATCTCAGGTATACTACTTACTAATTTAGAGAGTTTAACTATGATATCAGCAATTGCCTTCTTATCCCTAGGTGGACTACCTCTAAACCCAGCAAGTACCCTACTACTCCTTATCTCATCAATCATCTCTAACGCTTCTTCAAATTCTACAGGAGCTATCCTAAAACTAACATCTCTTAAGACTTCTACGAAGATACCGCCTAAGCCGAAGACTAGTATTGGACCGAATATAGGGTCTCTAGTAGATCCAACTATTGTCTCTAGACCTGATGGTAACATCTCCTGAATTAATACTCCGTATATCTCAGCATCAGGTATATGTTTCCTAACGTTGTTGAAGATGTTGTTGAAGCCTTCAACAACCTCCTTCGAACTCCTTATATTTAGTAGTACACCACCTACATCTGATTTATGAATTACTTGAGGACTTACTACCTTAAGAACTACTGGATAACCTACTTTCTCAGCAAATCCTACAGCTTCATCAACGTTTTTAGCTAGAAATGTCTTAGGTACTGGGAACCCACTCAGTTCTAGTAGTTTAAATGCTTCATGATCGTATAGTCTACTCCTACCTTCCTTCAACACATCCTTGATTATATCTTCAGGGGTTAAATACATAGTGAAGCCCACCTAATATATTACCATAGTAAAATAAATTTTGTTATTTTGCTGTTAATGCTTAGGTTAATCAGTCATAAGCTATTACTAAAACTTATATAATTTTAAAGTTAGAGTTTATTGTAAGCTAGGTGGTATGAGGTGTCAGTTACTGAGCAGATACCTCCTGAGGTACAGCAAATGTTGGTTAGGTATCAGCAGATTCAGAATCAATTAGGTCAGGTTATTACTGAGAAGAATGTGATAATTAGTGAGTTATCAGAAGTTAATAGAGCTTTAGAAGTCCTTAACTCTTTAGATCCTGCAGGTGTAGTCTTCAAGAACGTAGGTCATGTCATGGTTAGAGTTCAGAGGGATGACGCTATAAAGGAGTTAAATGATAAGAAGGAGATCCTTGAGTTAAGATTAAAGAGTATTGAGAGGCAGGAACAACTATTAAGGTCGCAATTAAATGAACTTCAGTCTAAGATAAATGAATACTTAGCTAAGATTTATGGAAGGCAGGCTAAAGCTGGATGAAGAAGAAATATGTAATTAACTTAGGGATAAATCTTAATTCTCTAACTGAAACCTTTCTTGAGGAATTAGTTATTAAGGTTAATGAGTTTATAAGACGTAGTATAGTATCTAAGATTAATTTAGGGAGGGATTTAGAGGTAAATACGTCAATCACTGTAGAACTCAGTAATTCCTTAACATGTGATGTATTAGTAGAGTTGATATCGTCGAAACCTATCCCTATAGAATATGAGGTAATCATTGATAATATTATAGATGATGCGTTCAAGTTATTAGAGGATATGTTATTAGAGGTTAGTTCTAATGATTCAGGATCTAAACATTAATGAATTCTTAAACTTCTTAAAAAACCCTAGAAAGTACTGCTTAATTACACATCGAAATGCAGATATAGATGCTTTAGCATCAGTATTAGTACTTCGTGAAATTATAGTTAGGTTGAATAAACTTAATGAAGTATATGTAATAACACCTGAAGGTATTGACTCAATATCTAAAAATTTTATAGTTAATCTCGGTATACCATATAACATATATGATGATAGTTCTTTTGAGGGGTCTTGCGATACGTTTATAGTTGTTGATTCAGCATCTAGAGAACAATTAGGTCGTTATAGTCATATAAGTGATTACGTCTTAATAGATCATCATGTAGTTAATAACCTAGTAGATAATGCTTTAATAAGGTTGTACGACCCTAGTAGAAAAGCTACTTCTGAGATAGTATCATTATTACTCCTAACTATAGGTGGTGATTTAGGTAGTGAGTACCTTACGTTATTAATCGGTGGTATCCTATATGATAGTAAGTTGTTACAGTTAGCTGATGGGACTACATTTAAGATACTATCAGATTTAATTATGTTGGGAGGAAATTACGATAGAGCTAGGTCTCTCTTAATTAGAAAATCTCAAATAGATTATTCAGAGAGGGTAGCACGACTTAAAGGTATGTCTAGGTTAGGTATATATAAGTCTGGTAAGTACTTAATCACTATTACATGTGTTGGTGCTTATGAGGGTAACGTCCTTAAGGTATTAATCGATAATGGTGCTGATGTAGGTATTGCAGTAGCTTGTAGAGATGATGGTTTAAGGATTACTGTAAGGGTTAGTGAGGATGTGGTTAAAGAGTTAGGTAAGCCTTTAGGGGGGTTATTAGCTTCATATATAGCTAATAACTTAAGCGGTTCTGGGGGTGGTCATTCATTAGCTGGTGGTTCTTATGTGAGGGGAGTTACACCTAAAGAACTACTCAGTATCTTCAGGAAGTTCTTTAGTTCTATTACCGGTGATTTTAAGATTATTGATAATGGAAGATGGATTGAGGAGTGTAGTTAGTATGGTTAAGGTTTACGTTGATGAGAGGGAGAGGAGTTCAGGAATACCTGAAATACTTAAGAGTTTTGGGTTGACGATAATCTATAAAATGCTTGATGTAGGTGATTACATAATTAATGATTCATTAGTTATTGAGAGGAAGAGAGTTGATGATTTAATTCATTCTGTTTTTGACGGTAGATTCTTTGACCAGTTAAGTAAGTTAGTTGATGTTTGTGACACGCCATTACTAGTGATTGAAGGTGACTTAAACGATATTAGATACTTAACATCTAAGTGGAGAGCTATTGAAGGGGCGTTGATAACAGCGATCTTAAGATTCGGTGTAGTTCTCTACTATACAAGGGATTACAGACATACAGCTGAATTTATTAAGCATTTAGCAGAAAAGATAGGTAGTGAAGACCTTACAGTAATTCGAAGTTTTAGGAGGGTGCTTAAGCCTAGAGGTGATGATATTCAGGTATGGCAATTACATATAGTTCAGTCCTTACCGGGTGTAGGTATTAAGACAGCTCATAAACTGTTAGAGAGGTTCAAGACTGTAAGAGCTGTATTTAATGCTTCACAGAGTGAGTTAGCAGTTATTGAGGGGATTAGTGATGAGAAGGCTAGTAGGATAGTTAAGATACTTACTACACCTTACAGTAAGTCAGGTAAGAGTACTGCCAACCTATCTAAATATATTGATACAACTAAGAATTAAAACTTCTAAGAATCTCTAATCTAGGGTTTCCACGTGGTTGTAATAGTTTATGATGAGAGGTTCTTAAAACATTATAGTGAAGGGTATTCACATCCTGAATCTCCGTCAAGGTTAATTACAGCGTTAAATGCTTTGAAAAACTATAATATATTACAGAAGTTTAAGTTAGTCTCTATAAATAGGATAGACTATGAACTACCTTATGAAGTCCATGATAGAGCTTACGTAGACTATATAAAGGAACTCTCAGCTAAGGGTTTCAACTATGTTGATGGGGATACATACGTAAACACCTACACATATGAAGTCGCTACATTAGCTCTAACAGCTTCAGTTATGAGTTATGAATTAAGAGAGTCTTACGGAGTCCCAGTATTTGCGTTAGTTAGACCTCCAGGTCATCACGCAGGTATTAGTGGTAGTGCTTTAGGTGCACCTACATTAGGTTTCTGTATCTTCAATAATATTGCAGTATTAGCTAAACGTTTATTGAAGGAAGGGTTTAAGAAGGTTTTAATAGTTGATATTGATGCTCATCACGGTAACGGTACTCAGGAGATATTCATGAGTGAGCCTAGAGTAGTACATATAGATATTCATCAGAGGGGTATCTACCCAGGAACTGGTAGTGTGTATGAGGTAGGTTCAGGGGATGCTGAAGGGACTAAGGTCAACATACCATTACCTCACGGAAGTAGTGATAGTACGTATAAGGAGGTATTTAATGAAGTTGTAGAACCTATAATTAATGAGTTTAAACCTGAGTATGTGTTAGTATCTGCAGGCTACGACACTCACTACTCAGACCCTCTAACAGATTTAAGAGTTACTGCAATGACGTACTATTACTACTTTAAGAAACTATATGAGTTAGCAGTTAAGTACTGTAATGGTAGGTTAGTAGCTGTTTTAGAGGGTGGTTATTCTGAAGGACTTTCTAAGGGATTACCGAACTCTATAGCTGCGTTGGCTGGGGAGACTCCATACGTTAATGAGGTTGAGACTACAGATACTCGAGGTAGGGAGGTAGTAGAGTATGTTAAGAAGTTCATAAGTAGGTACTGGAGGTTGACTTAGTACGTATTTAAAATATTAAAAATAATTTATGATTAGCTGATACCACCATCAACTACTTATTAAGGTAGTAGTTGTTAAGACACCATTTAATCTCCTTATCTGAGTGACAACCCTATCTAGTTCTACTAGAGTATTCACTCGAACTTTAATAACCATATCATATTCACCGTAAACTATCCTAACCTCATCAACACCCTGTAAGTTCCTAATATACTCTAGTAACTCATACTCTTTACCTAAGTTAATCCTAGCTAATATATAAGCTACTACCTCATTCCCCCTTACATCACTCATGACTCCACCAAAATATTAATGTGTAATGTATTTATTAACTTAGTCTCGTAATAGGATTATTAGGTGGTGTCTTGGTAATCATTAAATGGTATGGTCATGCATGTTTTGAGATTATAGATTCTAAGGGTAGGTCAATAGTTATAGACCCGCATGATGGTAGGAGTATAGGTATTAAACCTCCTAAGACTCAAGCACATGCAGTACTGATAACTCATGAACACTTCGATCATAACGCGTATCAAGGAATTTTAAGAAGTGATGGTGTAGTCTACAGTATGAAGACTGGTAAGTTCATGGTGTTCGAACATGAAGTCCTCGGGTTGAAGTCCTATCATGATAAGGTTAGGGGTAGGAGGAGGGGTGAGGTAGTAATATATAAAGTTAATGTGGAGGGGTTGAAGATAGTCCATCTAGGTGATCTAGGATATATACCGTCAGATGATGAGTTAAAAAATTTAATACCTGTTGATATACTAATGACGCCTGTTGGAGGTACATTCACTATAGATGCTAAAGAAGCTTTACAGCTTTCTGATAAGTTATCACCTAAAGTTATCATCCCAATGCATTACTGGGTTGAAGGTATTAATCTACCCCTACTACCATTATCAGAATTCCTTAAGTTAGTAACTACACGTAAGATCATAAACTTAGAGAGTAATACGTGGAGTGTTAGTGTGATGGATATACCTGAGAACGTTGTAGTAGTTTTTAAGTTAATGTAATTTCTTTAATATTAACATTATCTCTCTTTGCAGATTTTAAATACTTTAGATAAGTATGTAGTGCATTCCTTATAATTTCAGACCTACTCTTCTTAAACACCTTAGCAATCCTATCTACTTCCTCAAGTAATACCTCATCAACTTTAAAAGTTATTATACGCATACCTTACACCTAAGATAAATCCTTATTAACTCATTAATATAACCGACTAGTATAGTCCTAAATGTATTCTTCATTTAATATTAGTATATATTAGAGGCAAATTTATATACTCCGATTTCAAGAGATTTCTTGAGAGTGATATATATACCGACAGTACATCTATCAGTACCTGAGAACCTTTATAGAGAGTTGAGGAGTAGGGCTGAAGAGTTAGGAATCCAGATAACAGACTTGATAAAGATGTACATAGTGATGGGTTTAAGGAAGGAGTTCAACATTAATAGTACGGATATTAATAGTTCGAAAGACTTACTAAGTTCTAAGGTAGTCTATATTGAGGGTAGATTAGCACAGATATCTAAACTCATTGAAAACTTAATAGGTAAGGTTTCAGAACTTGAGGAGAGGATTGAGGAGTTAGAATCCCCAGATATAATCTCAGAGGTTGTGAAGTCTCGTAGGAAGGATTGATTATTGATTACACATAGTTAGGGTTTAGGATGTTTATAAAGGTAGTTAATGATAGACTTAAAAGTATATCTGATACATTCTTAGAATTAGGTCTTAATAAAGCTAAAGCCTTCGAGGACTTCGACCCTCAGTTAAAAGCTGCTAAATTAATTAGTTATAGATGTGGTTCATTAACACCTCATATACTATTTACGAATGCGTTAATAACATATCAGCTCAGTATGGATGGTGAGACTTACTGGATGAGATTTACTGAGTTAGTTAGTGATGAATGTCCCTCAAACTATGATGAAGTATTAGAAGTAGTTATTAAAGGGCTTAAGAAGCTACATAAATTCGCTGTTAGTGGGAAGGAGAAACGTTTGAATAAGTTAAGATTATGTATGGATATCTACGACCTCATACCTGGAGGTAATGTTAACTTAATACGTAATAGGGTGTCTAAATGTTTAGGAGCTGGTATCAATGATAAAACTATAGTCTTTAGTATTAAGATGATCTATTACGGGGTTAAGAGTTTAGGGGTAGATACTCTACTACCTTTTGATATTCCGTTACCTATTGATAGGAGAGTAGTTAAGATTTCCTATACTTCAGGACTCATAGAGATTGAAGGGTTAAACCATTATGCTTTAGATACATACATACCTTACGATAAAATTGTTAAGAATAAGCAGAACTTAAATATCTTAAGAGATGCTTGGAATACAGTAAGTCTAAAAAGTTCTATACCTCCTCTACATCTAGATACTGTATTATGGCTTATTGGGAAGTACTGTAATAGTAGGTCTAAAACCCACGCATTTAACTCCTTAATCCACGACTTAGGAGAGGAGATCCTAACACGTGTAGGTGTTAAGTATGTTAAGATGTTAATTAATGAGTTACTGTATAGATTACCATAGCGATAGTTATATAGGCATGAAGTCTTCAGGTTTAGGAGGTTCTGGCTTAAGACCTTTCCTCTCCCTTATCCTCCTCACAATATCTAAGAGTATTGAGTCAGGTACTGGTGACCACCTACTGAATTCTGTCCCCCAGAAAGCCCTACCAGCTGTAACTCCTCTTAACTCGTTCGCTAAGTCAACAGACTCACTAACAGGTATCTCACCAACTATCCTAACTAAATTACCGCTTAGTTGAATAACGTTGAGTATCTTACCCCTCCTCTTACTTAAAACTGATATAATACCGCTCATAAAGTCTGAAGGAGTTCTAATATCTATTTTCTGGATAGGTTCTAGTAATGTTGGTCTGGAGAGTAGCATACCAGCATATACCGGATTTCTAATAGCTGGGTATAATTGTGCAGGTCCTCTATGTGCAGGGTCTTCATGAATTAACGCATCATGGAGTATTACCTTAACACCTCTTACTGGTTCCATAGCTAAGGGGCCTTCCCTCATAGCAAGTCTAAAACCTTGTATTATAGTATCCTTAACTTCTCTTAAGTACTGAACACCTGAAGTCTTATCTACGAATATATTGATGTTCTCATCTATAGCCCAAATCCTCCTAGCCTCATCATAATCCCATCCTGCCTTATCTCTTAATATCTTAGCTCTTTCCCTAGCATCCATGTCCTCTACAATAACACCCTGCTGGATTAACTTTATAGTCTCCTCATTAAGAGGTTCTACACTAACGTATAGTCTATTATGTTTATTAGGTGATTTACCCTCAATAACTTGTGAGGAAGTTCTTATACTTTCCCTATAAACTACTGTAGGTGGTGAGGTCTCAACCTCTAAGCCGTAAGCCTCCTTAAGTAGTGTTAACACTATCTCTAGGTGTAGGTGACCCATACCTGAAATTAAGTACTCCCCAGTTTCTTCATTGATCTTAACAACTAAGTTAGGGTCTTCTATACTCATCTTCCTTAAAGCATCAACTAACTTCATAAGATCTGTAGTCTTCTTAGGTTCTATAGCCATAGTAACTACAGGTTCTGAAATATAGTGGAGTTTTTCAAAAGGTACTACCACGTCTTTAACATCCATAGATACTGCAGTCTCACCAGCTCTAGCACTATCAAGACCTAAGACAGCAGCGATATTACCGGCTGTTACGAAGTCAACAACTTCTCTATAAGGACCCATGTAAAGACCTACCTGAAGTATCCTCTGTGATGTCCTAGCATTAATTAACCAGACCTCAACACCAGGTTTTAAAGTACCTGATAACACCCTACCAGTAGCTACTAAACCTGCGTGGGGGTCTACCCTCATATCATTAATTAAGTAGACTATTGGGCCGTTAGGGTCAGCCTTCAACATAGCTTTCCCTACTTCAGAATCTATATCTCCCTTCCATATCTTAGGAATCCTATATGATTGGGCTTCAATAGGGTTAGGTATGAACTTAACGACCATATCTAATAAGCTCTCATGTAGTGGTATAATCTTCTGTAGCTCTTCAACAGCTTCCCTACCCTTCCTATAAGCTTCAATAACATCTAATACCTTAATACCTTTCTTCTGTGCTGCAGGGACTGTCAAACCGATCTTATCCTTAGCAGATCCGAAGGCAACCATACCTTTAGCTGGATCTAAAATCCACTTATCCCTGAATTCTGGGTCAGCATATTCCTGAATTAATATGTTAACATCTTTGATTATCTCAATAAATCTTTGTTGGATTTCTTGAGGTTGGAGTCTTAACTCCTTAATCAATCTATCAACTTTATTAATGAATAGTAAGGGTCTAACCCTCTCCTCAAGTGCTTGACGTAATACTGTCTCAGTCTGAGTCATAACACCTTCAACAGCATCAACCACAACAATAGCACCATCCAGTACTCTAAGCGACCTAGTTACCTTACCTGTGAAGTCTACATGTCCTGGAGTATCTATGAGGTTAATTACGTAAGCCTTACCACCGTATTCGTGATATAAGCTTATGTTTGCAGCTTTTACAGTCATCTGCCTCCGTTGCTCAACATCTAAGTAATCCATAGCTAATGCCTCACCAGCAACCTTACTTGAAATTATCCCAGCAGCAGCTAGTAGTGAGTCTGTAGTTGTTGTTTTTCCATGGTCAACATGTGCTATAATACCTATATTCCTAACCCTCTCTAAATCAGACATTAACTTCTGAATATATTCTACAGACTTGTACTTAACCATTACTGCTAACCTTATAACATCTACACTGTAGGAATTATAAGCTTATTTTGATTAGACTATTTATGTCTGATTGAATTAGATCTTAGGATATAAGTTGAGTGGTTATGGTAGGTGGTGAGTTCAGGGAGTTACTGAATGAGGTTTTAAAGTATTTGAGGAGGTTTACTCATGGTCAGACAGTAGACTTAGATGTACTTTTAGGTCAGATAGATATATTGGAAATTAACGGATTGAAAGTAGTTAAGAAGAAGTTCTTGAGTGAAGTAGGTATTCTTAAGTGGTTACCACCATCTATATTTTATAAAGCTTCCTACCCCTTCACACTAAACCCCTCAGAGAGGTTTAGAAGGGAGTTAAACTTTTTCAATTTAGGTGGTGGTAAGTACTATAAAGTTCCAAGACTTTATGAAATTGATGAAGAGAACTTAATAATAGTGAGAGAGTATATTGATGGTAGGAAGTTATCATATGATAGAGAATCACGTGAGTTATTTAGTAAGGCATTAGCAGAAATACATTCAAGAGGTTATGTTTTAGGTGATGTTAAACCATCTAATTTCATAATAAATAATCAAGGAATTTGGATTATAGATGCTGAACAAGCTATAGTAACTTCTGATGAAGTACTCTTCGGTTGGGATTTAATACTTACGATGTTCTTCGCTAGTTATAAGTATGTAGTTGATGTTGAGGATTTCAAAGATTTCATTAAATCATTTATTAGGAGTTACTTAAGCAGTGGTGGTAAGGTGGTATGGGTTAGGTCGATATTCTCTATAAGGAACTTAGGTATAGCACTGCTAATCCCCCCACATACCCTCAAAGTATTAATAGAGGAGTTATCAGAATTTACAGTATGAGAAATCAGTATTTAGAGATCATCAACATTAAAAACTTATGAAATATCTAAATTCATGATTATAGTACGAGACTACCTTAATGTTAAGTTGTTGATTTATATTTATGTACAACTCTTATGTTAGTTATTATAGTTTCTGGATACTGCCCCTCCTCATCCTTTTCATACTTTTTAACCATATCCCAAATATTTAGTAAGGCTATGGAAGTAGCTGTTAGTGCTTCCATCTCAACACCTGTTTGAGCATTAGTTCTAACAACAGTAGTTACTTTTACACCATCATCTAATAAGCTTAAATCTATATCTACATAAGTTAATGGGATTGTATGACAGAGAGGTAATAGTTCAGAGACCTTTTTAGCTGCTAATACTCCAGCAACCTTAGATACAGTAATTACATCACCTTTCTCAACAGCACCTCTCTTAATGAGTTCTACAGTCTCCTTCCTCAACCTTATAAAACCCTCAGCTACTGCCTCCCTATAAACACTCTCCTTCTTAGATATATCGACCATATAAGCCATTATCTACACCATATAGATATTTCAGTATGAAGGTTTAAATCGGTGCTGACCTCTTCACTGCCCTAAAGGGTGAGGGTTTCCTTTAGAGCTGGGAGGTTCGGGATTACATCCCCTCTTCGAGGGTTTAATCCCGGGCCGGGTCTCCGGCCTATTACTCCTATCCCTCCCGGTAGCTCCTACAGATTTTAACATATAAAGTTGTTTTAGGAAGATTAACTCTTAATAAGTTGTATACTGTTGGATATTATCATCTGACATAGCTTCATAGCGTTGTCTAATGTTGATGCTTCAGGGTTCTTAAATGTTATTGTGATGTATGTCTTATATCTTAAGTAATTAACTAGATTTAGTAAGTCCGGTATGTTGTTAACTATCTTATCAGGATCTAAATTAAGATTCTTATTAATGCATAACCTTATTTCATGTCCATTAGTATTCTCATTAATAAGTAACACCATTTTATGTTTCCTACATAAGTTATTAAGTAATTCATTAGCTACTACCTTTAAATACTGTAAATTATTCTTAAGGAACTCATCCTCTGTATAACTACTTGAGAGTACTATAGTAGCTATATCTTCGAATACTGTGTATTTTTCTTCATTGATAACTTTATTAATTAGAGATAAAGCATATTCGTAGTTCTTAGCATTTCTTTCTAAATCACTACTGATTTTAGTAATCTTAGACATGAAGAGGTTGTAGGCGTAGTTATATATTGAGAATAATATATCATCTTTACCAGCACCCCATCTATACGCGTAGTAGATAGTCCTCCCTAGACGTGTTAATTTAGAAATCTCTTTAGACTTTATACATGCTAAATCCCTTAGTAGTTCTTGAGGAACTCTAATATTATCATTAAGTGTTTTAACATACTCTAAAGCTACTTCTAAAGTTGAGTTAATATTACTTAACTTCATCGATATGTTATACCTTCCATCGTTATCATACTTATATATTAATCCTAACTTCTTCGTAGGTATGTGAATCATAGCTACTGAATTCTTAATAACGATGTTGTTCGTATGTGTTAAGTCTATAACATATGAGTTGATGATATTTAATTTCTCTAAATTAGGATTGCTTGGAAATTCTATAAACACCCTATAATTTCTTCTAGAGAGTGTTGTAGCTAACGCTGCTGCAGCGAATACAGCATCTATATTCTTATTCGTGTATATAGTAATGGATGTTGACATTAACTCACCTATACCTACGTAACCTAGAGTAAGGTGTCTTACTAAAACTTTTAAGTTTTATGATGTTAGAGTTCACCGCTAGCGATTCTAATTCCTAATTTAAAAGCTTTCTTATTCAAATCCCTCCATTCACTACTGACTAAATCATCTATAGCTTTCTCAATAGATTCCTGAGTTAGTATTTTTAGTATGCCTATCAAATGTCCTAGAGCTACCATATTAGCAACCCTCACATTCCTGAATTCCTTCTCAGCAAGCTTAGTATAAGGAGCTTTAATAACCTCAACATTACGTATCCCTAACGATTGTATAGGGAATGAACTATCGATAAATACTTTAGAACTATCTTTTAGTAGGTTAGAGAATTTAGTTAGTAGGTCTGGGTGTAGGAATAACGCTATATCAGCTCCTCTAACCTTAATATAATCTAATTCATCCTCTGACGACGCTATTATTAAGTCAGCTCTTGAGTCACCACCTCTAGTCTCAGCTGCATAGGATTCACAGCTAGTTACGTATAAGTTACAGTACTTAGCAGTAGCTAACCCTAGAATCTTACCTAGTAGTAAGACTCCCTGACCACCACGACCAACTATTAAGAGTTCATACCTCATTCAACGCACTCCTCATACTACTTACTTAAAGTCTTATATATACTTCTCACGAATCCCTCCCTATTATTTATGATGTATTCACCAATAATTACCTCATTACCCCATACAATATCAGATTTCTCAATAGGTGGTTTCTCATAGAATCTAACCATCTCTTTAAGCTTATTGAAGAACTCAACAGCACTCTTAAAACCTAGATGTCTACCGAAGATTTCAGGACATGTAGATACTATCTCTATAAAGGCTAATCCCTCAATACTTAAAGCCTTATACACGTACTTCTCTATCAGATGCGGGTGGGTTATCGAAGCTCTAGCTACGTAACTAGCATTCAATGCTGAAAGTAACTTAATAACGTTTATAGGGTATTCATAGTTACCATGAGGTGTTGTAGTTGTGTATATAGTGGGTGGTGTTGTTGGAGATACTTGACCTCCAGTCATACCGTAAATCATGTTATTAATCATTATAACTGTTAAGTCAAAATTCCTCCGGGCTGCATGGAGTAGGTGGTTACCTCCTATAGCAACTATATCACCATCACCGCTAACGACTATCACCTTCAAGTTCGGCTTTACTAACTTCAAACCAATAGCGAATGGTATAGCTCTACCATGTATTACGTGAGCACTATCGAAGTTTAAGTATAATGTAGCTCTAGCAGCACACCCTATCCCTGAAACTACTGCGACATCATCGTGACTGAAATGACCTTCACTTATATGTTTATCTATAGCTCTAAGCATAGCTGAGACAGCTATACCTATACCGCAGCCTGGACACCATACATGCGGTAATCTATCAGTTCTTAAGTAACGATCTAATGGGTGACTCATAACCATTCCCTCATAACGTCAAGTATATCATCAGGTGAGGGTATATCTAAATCTATTACAGGTATTGATATCACTTCTTTATCCTTTAAAAACCTACATACCTCATTTACGTAAACACCTACGTTATTCTCAACGACGAAGACCTTCTTAGCCTTACTACAAGCTCTAATGAGGGCATCATCATCTATAGGCCATATGGATTTAGGTCTGAAAAGACCTATCTTAACGTCTTTACTCCTTAACTCCTTAACTAACGCGTATGCAGACCTAGCAGTACTTCCATAAGCTACTACGACATACTCCGCATCATCTACGAAGTATGATGCTGAATCAACTACTAAGTGTTTATTCTTTCTTACCTTATTAACTAATCTCCATACAAGCTTCCTCTGTACCTCATTAGTTGTTTTATAGTAGCCTCTCTCATCATGAGTTAAAGACTCAACTAATACTCTATACCCTTCACCAAAACATGCCATAGGAGGTACTAAGTCCTCATCTGGTTCGTAAGGTCTGTACCTATCCCTAGGTACTTTAGGTTTCTTCCTGTTCATAATAACTACCTCCTCAGGACCCCTCATAACTACTCTCTCCCATAAATGAGCTAAGGTAGCATCTGAGAGTAGTATTACAGGAAGTCTAAGAAGTTCAGATACGTTAAACGACTTAATAGTTAGGTCGTAAGCTTCCTGAACAGACCAAGGAGCATATGCAACAATTTCGTAATTACCGTGAGCACCCCATCTAACCTGCATAACATCATATTGACCTGACTTAGTAGCGATACCTGTTGAAGGTCCTGCACGCATGACATAAGCTATAACTAGAGGTGTTTCAGTCATGATGGCTAGGCCTAACCCCTCAATCATTAAACTAAAACCAGGACCACTCGTAGCTGTCATAGCCTTAGCACCAGCCCATGAAGCACCTATAACAGCATTTATAGATGCTATCTCATCCTCAAACTGTACTACAATACCTCCTACCTTAGGTAACTCCTTAGCTAAGTACTCAAAAATCTCAGATGATGGGGTTATAGGATACCCAGCATAGAATCTCAACCCAGCAGTTATAGCTCCCTCAGCTACAGCGTAATTACCTGTTAAATACTCAACCCTCATAACCTTCACCTCTAACTACGAATATGGCTATATCAGGGCATATGTACTCACATAACCTACAACCTATGCAACTATCAATATTCTTAGGAACTGCGTATCTATACCCACGGGAGTTAAACTCCTCACCCCTAACTAGGACACCCTTAGGACAGATATTTATACAGAGACCACACTCCTTACATCTCTCTACTAATACTTTCACTACGTACTTAGTACCTTGCCTAATACTAGTTGATGATAAAAGATCTGATGGAATTTCATCCCCCTTTAAAACTAGAGGTATGGGTATATAATATTTATTATTGTTTGAAAAACTATTTTTTTAAGAATATTTCTAAGTAATTACCTTGTCGTCTTATGATGATCTCCTCAATAACATCTACTTCCTTACAACCCTTACACCTACTCACGTATCTAACAGTCTTCACACCATCGTTACTGCTTTCAGACTCCATAACAGTTGTTAGTTTACTACCACATTTAGGACATACACCATTATTTATTCTCATCGTTCATCACCGGTTTAATGATTTTCCTAGCTTTACTATCGTGAACCTACTGCTGTAGTCCTAATTTTATATTACTTAAATTCATGTTAATAAATTTAATCGTTTAGTTTAAAGTGATTTAATCGTTTTATAGTGTTTGCATGCTATTACTAAAGTTTTGGTATTTAGGAAATAGTTTAGATAGTAGTTGTTTACTATAAAGAATATTTTAGTTTAATGTCTATTATAGTTGGTGTCGTTACGGTACTAGTTGATAGGTATGGGAGACAGTTACTTAATGCTAGGTTCGTCATCACGTTAAGATGTAATTATAGGTGTTTATTTTGTCATAGAGAGGGTTCTCAAAATATAGTAGATAATGAGTTAAGTTTTGATGATATAAGTGTTTTAGCTGAGGCATTAGCTAGTGTAGGTATTAGGAAGTATAAAGTTACTGGTGGTGAACCACTATTAAGAAGTGATGTAGTTGATATTGTTAGGGTGTTGAAGAATTACGGTAAAGCTGAAGACCTCTCTATGACTACTAACGGGTTCTACCTAGGGGAATATATTGGAGGCTTAACTGATGCTGGATTAAATAGAGTTAACATCAGCTTACATACATTAAGAAGTAGTAGGTATGAGGTAATAACTGGTGTTAAAGCATTAGATAGAGTTATTTTGAATATTAAGAAGACGATGCAATACAGTATTGATAAGATTAAGATAAATTCTGTGGTTTTGAAGGGTATTAACGATGATGAATTATGGGATATTATAGGTTTTGCTGAAGGTTTAGGTATTCATGTCCAGTTAATAGAGTTACACCCTGTAGGTAGGGGTAAGGAAGTATTTACGAATTACTACTCATCTTTAGAGGAGTTTATTAAGGAGTTAGAGGGTAAGGCTACTAAGATAGTAGTTAGGGGTGAGTTACATAATAGACCTATATACGTATTATCAACTGGAGTTACGGTGGAGGTCGTAAGACCTACGTCAAACCCTATATTCTGTGCTGGATGTAGTAGGATTAGAGTCCTACCTAACGGTAACTTAACACCGTGTTTAAATAACTACGTAAGCGTACCTACTATAGATATTATTAAGAGTACATTAAGTAGGGAGGAGAAAGTCAGTAAGTTAGTTGATTTAATAGTTAAGGTCAATAATATTAGAAGGCCTTCAAACCCTTGGCCTCTTAGAGGTGATGTTGATATAGAGTATATGAAGCTTTTAAGGTTAGGTGGTCTGAAGAAGGGTTTTAGATTAGTCTTTTAATTTAGTTTTATGTGGTGGTAGGTTTTGAAGGCGTTAGTAACTGGTGGGGCTGGTTTTATAGGGTCACATGTAGTTGAAGACCTCCTTAGGAAGGGGTTTGAAGTAATAGTTATTGATAACTTGAGTTCTGGGAGGTATGAGTATATAGAGAGGTATGTCTTAAACGGTGATATTAGGTTCTTCAATACAGACCTTAAGTTCTTCAACGATGAACTACTCAAACTTTTCAAAGACGTTGATGTAATATATCATCTAGCAGCAAATCCTGAGGTGAGAGTTTCATTAACTGAACCTAGAATACATTTTAATGATAATGTATTAACAACTTTTAATGTCTTAGAAGCATGTCGGCTCAATAAGGTTAAATCATTAGTATTCACAAGTAGTAGCACCGTCTACGGAGATGCTAAGGTAATACCTACACCTGAGAACTACTCACCGTTAGAACCTATATCAGTTTACGGTGCTAGTAAGTTAGCATCTGAGAATCTAATAATAACTTATAGTAAGTTATATGAAATTAAGAGCGTTATATTAAGGTTAGCTAATATAGTCGGTTTTAGACAAAGTCATGGAGTTATAGTGGACTTCATCAAGAAGTTACGTAGAAATCCGGAGGAGTTGGAAATCTTAGGTGATGGTAGGCAGAGAAAGAGTTACTTACATATCAGTGATTTAATAACAGCTATTAATACTATTATGGAGAACTTAGAGAGTTTAAAGAGTAGTTATGAGGTATTCAATGTAGGAAATACTGATTGGGTAGATGTTGATGAGATAGCTAGTGAAGTCGTAAGTAAGTTAGGGTTAAAGAACGTTAAGTTTCATCATATAATGACTACACCGGATGGTAGGGGTTGGGTAGGTGATGTTAAGTTCATGTTACTTGATGTGAGTAAGTTGTGTTCATTAGGTTGGAAACCTAGGTTAAACTCTAAAGAAGCAATTAGAGTAGCTATTGAAGAGATCATTAAGTACTTATGATATTATAATCATTAGTAAATTATAAATTAGAACAATTTATAATTTAGAAGTAAATACCTTATTTAACTAAGTCTAATTAGTGATGCTTACTCTGATCATGTTAAAATTTATAATTAAGACTTATAAAGGCTTTGTAAATGATTATCAAGGTGATGGTAAATGATTGAGGTACCGATTATCGCTGGTTTGATCGCAATACTATATGCTATAATACTTACGATTATGGTTTTTAAAACTCCGCCTGGTGAGGGTAGGATGGTTGAGATTGCTGAGTTTATTAAGGAAGGAGCTTCAGCATATCTTAGGAGGCAGTATACAGTAATATTTACTATAGCTGTAGCTATAGCTATAGTTACATTATTTATATCTTATAGATTAGCAATTTCATATATCTTAGGGGCTATATCATCAGCTATAGCTGGATTTCTAGGAATGTACGTAGCTGTGAATACTAACGTTAGGACTACTAATGCTGCTAAGGAGTACGGTCTAAGTAAAGCTCTTAGTATAGCTTTTAAAGGAGGTTCGGTTATGGGTCTCTCCGTGGTAGGTATAGGTACTTTAATGATAGCTCTACAGTATTTGATATATGGTGGTAGTATTGATGTAGTAAATGATATTATAGGGTATAGCTTCGGTGCTAGTACAGTAGCTTTATTTGCTAGAGCTGGTGGGGGGATCTATACTAAGGCAGCAGACATCGGTGCTGACCTCGTAGGTAAGGTAGAGAAGGGTATACCTGAAGACGACCCTAGAAACCCTGGAGTAATAGCTGATAACGTAGGTGATAACGTAGGTGATGTTGCTGGTATGGGTGCAGACTTATTCGAGTCTTATGTTGGTGCGATAATCTCGACAATGATCATAGCTGCAACAGTATTTACTGTTAAGAATGTTATGTCGTGGGTTCTATACCCTCTAGTAGTTTCATCAGCTGGTATCATAGCTTCAATACTAGCTACATTCATGGTGAGGGTTAGGGAAGGAGGAGACCCTTCCAGACCACTTACGTTAGCAAGTATTTTTGGGGCAGTCATTATAGCGTTAATTTCCTACCCAATATCTACCTATATGTTAGGTCTTGATGCAGGGATTAGGGCTTGGTTAGTAATTATAGCTGGCTTAATAGCTGGTATTATAGTTGGTCTAACATCAGACTACTTCACTAATAAGGATAAACCCCCTGTAGCTAAAGTAGCTAAGATGTCTCAGATGGGACCTGCATTAACTATACTCTCAGGCTTCTCCTACGGCTTTCTAAGTGTAGCTGTACCAGCTGTCGGTATAGCTATTGCAGAGCTCGTATCATACTACATACTCTATAGTTATGGAGGTTTCTGGTACGGGATTTACGGTGTTGCATTAGCTGCAGTTGGTATGTTAGCACTTACAGGTATTGTAGTATCTGCAGATGCTTACGGACCTATAACCGATAATGCTGCAGGTATTGCTGAGCAGGCAGGTCTGGGTAGGGAGGTTAGAGCTATAACTGATAAGTTAGATGCTGCAGGTAATACTATGAAGTCTATCTCGAAGGGTTTTGCTATAGGTTCTGCAGCATTAACAGCTCTAGCGTTCTTAGCTGCTTACGCAAGTAAGTTAGGTTTGTCCTTAGATATTTTAAGAATGAGGTTATCGTTGATAGACCCTCTAGTCCTTTCAGGTGGTTTCATAGGTATTACATTACCTTCATTGTTTGTAGCGTTAGTTATTATGGCTGTTAGTGATACATCATTCACACTTATTGATGAGATAAGGAGGCAGTTTAGGGAGAAGCCAGGGATTATGGAGTTTAAGGAGAAACCTGACTACGGTAAAGTAGTCTCTATAGTGACTGCAGCAGCTATTAAGAAATTAGTACTTCCTGGATTAGTAGCGATTATAGCACCACTCATAGTAGGTTTCACGTTAGGTCCGTATGCCTTAGGAGGGATGTTATTCGCATCAATAATTACTGGCTTACTCTTAGGTTTATTCCAAGGTAATGTAGGGAATACTTGGGATAATGCTAAGAAGCATATTGAGGAAGGTAAGTATGGTGGTAAAGGCAGTGAAGCTCATAAAGCAGCAGTAATTGGTGATACAGTAGGTGATCCTCTTAAAGATGCTTCAGGACCTTCAATAAACATACTAGTTAAGTTGATGAGTGTGGTATCATTAGTCTTTATAACCTACATAGCGAGCTATAACTTACTACTATCATTTATGAGTTAGTGATTTAATCTAGTTAAGCTTTATAATTTTGGAACGGTAAGAAAAGATGTTATATATAGTCAAGGTTAGTGGTGAGATACCTCTAAAATCTCATAGAACTAGACCTAAATTCGAGAACAAGTTAGTAAGTAATATACTAGAAGCCTTAAGAAGGTATGGACTTAAATGTAGTGATATTAAAGTATCTGAAGGTATAATATATGCTGATTGTGATGAAGGTGTTGAGGGAATAATTAAGGATGTGTTCGGTGTTCATAAGGTATGTAAGGCGTTTACATTTGAGTTTAAGGAGTTAAGTGATATTTGTAGGTTAAGTGAGGAGTTTTTCAAGGATGTAGTCTCCGGGAAGAAGTTTGCTGTTAGGGTTAGGAGGGTAGGTCAGCATACCTTCACATCAGTTGATGTTGCGAGAGCTGTTGGTGATGTATTGAGGAAGTACTCTACTGGTGTTGACTTAGATAATCCTCAGGTAGAGGTCTTCATAGAGGTTAGAGGTGGTAAGGCATACTTCTACCGTGAGTGTAGTCAAGGTGTTGACGGACTACCTATAGGTGTTGAGGGTAGGATTTTAATGTTAGTCTCAGGTGGGTTTGATTCTGTAGTAGCTTCGTGGTTAGTCGCTAAGAGAGGTGTTGAAGTTGATATACTCCATTACATTATGGGTAGTTATGAGAATGTTTTTAACGCTTTAAAAGTCATTAAGAAGTTAGCTATGAGGTTATACGGTTATAACCCTAAGATATTCTTAATAGACTTAAGCACTTTAGTAAGTTACATATTGAAGAGTGTGAGGAGTGATTATCGTCAAGTAGTTCTACGTAGGTTTATGTACTTAATAGCTTTAGAATTAGCTCGTAAGTATGGTTATGATGCTGTAGGGACTGGTGAGTCGTTAGGTCAAGCATCATCTCAAACACTTAAGAACTTAAGAGTTATTGAAGAGAGCTTACCGGTAGAGTATAGATTACCTATTCTAAGACCGTTAATATCTATGGATAAGGACGAGATAATTAAGTTAGCTAGGAACTTAAGTACTTACGAAGATTCTTCTAAGGTTTTAGAACTCTGTAAAATTGCTTCAGGACCGGTTACAACTAAAGCTGATTTAAACATACTGATTAGTGAGTCCTCGAAAGTAGGTGTTGAAGTAGTTAGTGAGTTAGTAAACTCTGTTAAGATCTACGACCTACTTAATACAGACGTATACGATATATTGAAGGAACTCACTATAGAGTTAGACTTCATACCTGATAACGCTATAGTTATAGATGTTAGGGATAAGAAGGAGTTTGAGTTATGGCATTACCCAAATGCTGTAAGTATTTACGATTTAAATATTTCAGAACTACCTAAGGATAGACCAGTTATTACCTACTGTGATAGTGGTCAATTAAGTAGTATTTGGGCTTCAACCTTAAGAGCTAAGGGGATAAACGCCTTCAGTTTTAAGGGGGGTTTAGGGAAGATTAAATCATGTGTTAGGAGTTGAAGAGGATCAAACTTAATAATTACTTATAAGTCCTCCTTCAATATCTAAAGATTTTGGGGGTTGAAGTGATTGAGGATGAGCTAGAGAACCTCAGCATATTTATTCAGACGTTAAATGGTGGTAGCTCTCTAGCTCCGTGGGTACCTACTAAGGATGAGTTACTCCCGTATATAATGGGTTTAGCTAAGGTAGGGTCAGGTGATGTTGTTTATGACTTAGGCTGTGGTGATGGTAGGGTAGTTATTGAGGCAGCTTTAAGAGGTGCTAAGGGAGTATGTGTTGAGATTAATAAGGAGTTAATTGCTAGGGCTGAGGAGAGGGCTAGGAAGTTAGGTGTTAGTGATAAGATTCAGTTCATTAACGATGACTTCTTCAACATTTCATTAAGTGATGCCACAGTAGTGTACATGTACTTACTAACCTCAGTTAATAAGATGCTTAAACCTAAATTAAGTAAGGAGACTAGGTTAGGTACTCGAATAGTAACTCTTGACTTCGAAATACCTAATTGGAGACCAGTCCACGTAGTTAGGGTTTCTTTAGGTTATAGAGAAGCTACTTTATACCTATACATAAGAGGTATCTCAGATCTTCATGATTTTATATTCTGACTGTTTGACCATCAATGTTTATTATTAGTTTATATTCGTTTATTGTATTAAGGGTCTTCCACCTTACCCTCAATCTTTAGGAATAACCTATAATCTCTCTAGCTTCGTAATTCTATGTTATTTTCATATGTATTTATAAACCCTGTAGTATTACTTTACTTGGTGTGACATATGTCAAATAATGTGAGTAAAAAGTTAAATTTGGTTAAGGAATTACTTAAGGCTATTCATATGGGTGAGGATGTTAATGAGTTGAAGAGACGTTTTGCTAACGTATTAAGTCAGATATCTCCTTTCGAAATTCCCTTAATTGAGCAGGAGCTTATTAAGGAAGGTATTTCAGTTAACGACATCTTAAGGTTATGTGATTTACATGTAGCGTTATTCAGAGATTACCTACAGTCTAGGGAGATTAAAGACTTACCTAGAGGCCATCCTCTAGACATGCTTATAGGTGAGAATGAGTATATCTTAAAGCAGGCTGAGGTATTAGCACTTTATGCATCAGCAGTACTTAAAGCTCAGAGTAGTGAGGAAGTTAGAAATTATTTAAATATGATCTCTACAGCTCTTCAGGAGCTGAGGAAGATTAGAACTCACTACAGGAAGATTCAAATGTTGTTATTTCCATACCTTGAGAGACGTGGAATTATTGCAGTACCTAGGGTTCTGTGGGGTAGGGAGGATCAGGTAATACTTAAACTTAGAGAGTTAAGTGGTTTGTTAAGTAAGGTCTTACAGACCTTCGATGAAGTTACTGTTAAGGAGTTAGCTAGTAAGGCTTTAGAACTCTCTAAAGATGTTTCTGAGTTAGTCTTTAGAGAGAATAAGATACTCTTCCCAGCAGTATGGGCGTTATTTAGTGAGGGTGAGTGGGCTGTAATAGCTGAGTTAGGTGATGATATAGGTTGGTTAGTTAGTGTTGAGAGCCGTTGGGTACCTAAGGAAAAACCTGTAATGCCTTATGAGTTAAGCATCTCTATAAGTGAGGAACAGTTAAGTAAGTTACCTAAGGAGTTTATTGATGTAGTTAGTAGGGGTGTTAAACCAGATACATATCAGGTACAGAAGGAAGGTGATTTAGACTTAGGTACCGGATTCTTAAGTATTGATGAGGTTAAAGCATTATTTAGGTCCTTACCTATAGAGATAACCTATGCTAATACTGATGGTAGGGTTAAGTTCTATAGTGAGAGCTTCCTACATAGAGGGTTTGTAAGGACTAAAACAATAATTGGTAGGAAATTTGAATATTGTCATCCACCAAGACTTGAAGCTATGGTTAAGAACGTAGCTAAGGAGGTTATGGAAGGTAAGGTAGAATTTAGGGAGTTTTGGACTAAGGTAGGTGATAGGATAATTAGAGTATTGATAACACCTGTTAGAAGTGTTGATGGTAAGGTATTAGGTGTTTCTGAAATTGTTGAAGACTTAACAGATGTTATAAGTAATGTTGATGAGGTTAAGAAGAAGATTATGGTGTTATAGTTGAAGGATGTATTCGAGATAGCTTATAGGTATGTAATGCCATCCCTAAGAAGAGCACTTACAGAAGAACTCTATAGGAGGAGGTTATCTAAGAAGGAAATAGCTAACATATTAGCACTCTCACACTCACTAGTAAGTAGGTACATCAGTAATGAGAGGGGATACCTCATAGAGTTAAGACAATTTGAATATGTTAAGGAGTTAATAAGTAGATTAGCTGATGAGATAGTTAGTAAGAACTTAAGTATTTATGAAATTAATGAGAGGTTAATTAAGATTGCAATGTATGTGATGTCTAAGAAATACTTATGCGGATTCCACTCAAGGATAGACCCAGCTACAGATCCAGTTAAATGTAATATATGTCCGAACATTTTTAAATTAGTATAAAAGTAAATTTGAACGTGTTGATAGGTAGAACTAATAAAGTTTTACTACCTTATACATATTGTAGGATTATTATGAGTTTATTTTTAAGTTTATGTCTAGTAATATTTATTGGTGATGAGTTATTCCCGACTTGAGTTATGAAGAGAACTTACCCGGCTGAGGACCTTGATGAGACGTATACGTATATTAATTATTGGTGATACCCATATCCATGATAGAGTTGATTCAATACCTGATAAACTCCTTAAACTCATAAGTAGCTACTTACCTTGGGAGGTAGTACTATTTACTGGTGATTTAACTGATGAAGATGTCTTGGAATGGTTGAGAAGTATTAGTAAGTCCTTATATGTTGTTCGTGGTAATATGGATTATCTACCATTACCTAAGTATGTAGTTATAGTTATTGATTGGTTAAAGATAGGTCTAATTCATGGTGATGGTATATACCCACGCGGTAATCCAGTAGAACTTTCTAAAATTGCTCGCAAATTAAAAGTACAAGTACTTATTTCAGGACACACACATACTGACTTCATACGTATGAGTCCTAATAACGATATACTACTTCTAAACCCAGGCTCATTAACAGGTGTATGGGGTGGTGGAGGAGGTAGTTATACACCATCACTAATGATACTTGAGGTAAGTAATAAAGAGTGTATAAACATAATAACCTATAGGCTAATTAATGATACGTTAGAACAAAGCTATAGTACTTACTGTACTAGAGGTAGTATATGGAGTTTAAAATCCTATCAGTAATTAGCTTGAGATATTTACAACTGAAAGCCTCGCCTTTTAGGATGGGGATGGAGATTTATCTTAGTAGTCCTACTAACCACAGAGTAAGTATAGGGTGACTCGACTTCCTCAAGTTGAAGTAATGATAATGCTTTTACCTTACCAACTACAATAACCTCTACTTTAAACCCACTTATCTTATCTGGAATTCTATTCTTATACTTCTCGTACTCTATGTAGACTATTATCCTTAGAGGATCATCTCTACAATACAATTTCATGATCATCAAATATAATTTAATGAACTGATGAATATGTTCCTCTATCTCTATCATGTTAATTCATCTTAAAGAATCTAATACCTGATAATGAGAGTATTCATAGTGTTAAATTTAGATACTCCGCAGACACCTTCTACAATAAGACCTAACAATTATTGATAAAGTCCTAAGTAAATTAATACTTATAAACCCTATTACAAATATTCGATAGGTACACTCGATATGGATATTAGTGCACCTATATCTATACTTGATAGTAGTAAGTTAAGTACTCATTGGTTATTAAGGAGGTTTCCGAAAATTAAGTTGTTTAAGGTTACTGATATTGATGATCATGTAAGATTAGTGAAAGAGAGTATTAGGGATAAATCTATTGGTGTTTACGTCCATATACCTTATTGTAAGTCTATCTGTATGTTCTGCCCTTACTTTAGACAAGTTTTAAGGAGTTATAACGAGTTAGAAGAATATCTTAATAGCTTATTAAGTGAATTTAGCCTTTACGGTAAGTTACTTGAGGATTTAGATTTAAAGGTTGTTGAGGTTCATGTTGGTGGTGGGACACCTAGTCTAGTACCTCCAAAATTTTATAGGAAGTTCTTAGAGATGCTTTCAGAATTCTTTAATGTTAGTTGTGGTATCGGTATTGAGGTTAACCCAGAAGATTTCAAGGATTTAAGAGTTGTTGAAGATTACTACAGTAATGGTGTTGATGAGGTTAGCATAGGTATTCAGAGCTTTGATGATAGGATCTTAAAATCTATTAATAGGAAACACTTACCTAAAGATAATACATTAGCTATAGAGAATAGCATTAAGACCGGATTTAAGTGGGTTAACGTGGATTTAATGTTCCTTACACCTAATATCAAGGATTATATTGAGTTAAGTCTTAAAGAGAAGTTAGAGATATTTAGGAAGGATTTAGAAAAGTCTTTAGAATTAGGTGTTCATCAAATAACTTACTATGCAACTATAGTACCGAAGCACTCACCAGGGTATAAACTCGTTAATTATGGTAAGTTATATCAGGAAGTCGAAGCTATTAATTATTTTGTAGAAGAAGCTTTGAAATTTGTTGAAGAACGTAAACTCCATTTAGTTAGGATATACTCAATAGCTAGGAAACAATA
>Ga0185307_1000093_pt1 | contig 62488 bp, 65 predicted proteins | sample LHCtaG_FD_128010 | JGI IMG/M metagenome (GOLD analysis project Ga0185307, IMG submission 128010) | Hot spring microbial communities from Little Hot Creek, USA to study Microbial Dark Matter (Phase II) - LHC4sed_matched (SPADES... | ecosystem: Environmental > Aquatic > Thermal springs > Hot... | reverse complement strand
TTTATAATAATTATAAATTGCTATTTTTGGAGAGCAAAGAAAATGAGAATTATACTTATAGGATATGGAAATGTTGGAAAAAATTTTACAAAAATACTTTCAATAAAGCAAATGGAAATAATGAAAGAATATGGATTAAAACCAAAAATAATAGCAATTGTAGATAAAGGAGGAGCAGCTATAAATTTAAAAGGATTAGATTTAGAAAGAATTTTAAAAGTTAAAGAAAAATATGGTTCAGTATCTTATGATCCAAAATATGGATATAAAGAAAAAGAAGCATTAGATGTGATAGAATCTTATGAAGCTGAAATAGTTATTGAAACAACTCCTACAAATATTAAAGATGGAGAACCAGGATTAACACATATAAAATCTGCTTTTAAAAATAAAAAACATGTAATAACTACAAATAAAGGACCATTAGCTTTAGCATTACCAGCTTTAATAGAATTAGCTGAATATAATAATGTTTGCTTTAAATTCAGTGGAACTGTTGGAGGTGGAACACCTATACTTGAATTTGCTAAAAAATGCTTAAAAGGAGAAAAAATCACTTTAGTAAAAGGAATATTGAATGGAACAACAAATTATATACTAACACAGATGCTTGAAGAGAATATTCCTTTTGAAAAAGCATTAGAAAATGCCCAAAAATTCGGATATGCTGAAGCTGATCCATCGATGGATATAGATGGAATAGATACTGCATGCAAAATCGTTATTATAGCAAATTATATTATGAATAAAAAAGTTACTTTAAAAGATGTAAATATTGAAGGCATAAGAAATATTTCTTTAAAAGAGTTATTAGAAGCAAAAAAGGAAGGATATAAAATAAAACTTATAGGAAGGGTAGAAGAAGATTTGAAAGTTTCACCGATTAAAGTTTCTATGAAAGATCCAATATGTGTGGATGGAGTATTAAATGCTGTTACTTTTACAACAGAATATTCAGGAGATAAAACAATTATTGGACGTGGTGCAGGTGGTATTGAAACTGCAAATTCAATAATAAGAGATTTAATAGATATAAAAGAATCTTTATTGATTAAGAGTATATCTTAAGTGATTGATATGAGAATAGTAATGAAATTTGGAGGGAGCGTCTTAAAAGATAAAGAATCAATTTTAAATGTAGCAAAAACAATACTTGAATATTATAAAGAAAATGAATTAGTAATAGTTGTTTCAGCATTAAAAGGGGTTACTGATTATTTAATAAAAATTTCTGAAGAAGCAATTAATGGAAATGAAGAAATTGTTAAAGAAAAAATTAATGATTTAAAGGAAAAACATTTAGAAATAATTAAAGAAACTATTAAGAATGAAAATATAAAAAAAGAAATAGAAATAATAATTAAAGAATTAATAAATGAATTAGAAAAAGTTTTAATAGGGATAATATATTTAAGAGAAATAACACCTAGAATAAAAGATTATGTACTATCATTTGGAGAAAGACTATCCACACCAATTATTTATGGAATCTTAAAAGATATTGGATTAAAAGTTAAATATTATACTGGTGGAGAAGCTGGAATAATAACAGATTCAAATTTTGGAGAAGCTAAACCACTAATGAATGTAACAAAATATCAAATAAGAGAGAAGATACTTCCTTTATTAGATAAAAAAATAATACCAATTATAAGTGGTTTTATTGCTATTAATCAAGAAGGAATGATTACGACTCTTGGAAGAGGTGGATCGGATTATACTGCAACTATAATTGGGTCGGCCATAAAAGCTGATGAAGTATGGATATGGACGGATGTTGATGGATTAATGACAGCAGACCCGAAAATTGTTCCATACGCAAAAACTTTAAACGAATTATCATTTTTAGAAGCAATAGAAATGGCTGTTTTTGGAGCAAAATATATGCATCCAAAAGCATTAGAGCCAGCAATGGAAGAAGATATACCTGTTAGAATAAGAAATTTATTTAATCAAGAAAATCCTGGGACATTAATAACTAAAGAAGTTAAAATTGTTAAAGAAAAAATAGTAAAAGCAGTAACATCGATAAATGATGTAGCATTAATAACTGTTAGTGGGTTAGGAATGATAGGCACTCCTGGAGTGGCTGCTAAGATATTTGATATACTTGGAAAGAATAATATAAATATATTAATGATTTCTCAAAGCGTATCAGAAGCGAATATTTCATTTATCATTAAAAGAAAAGATTTAGAGAAAGCAATAACAGCATTTGAGACATCTATATTTAGGAAAGATTTTATACAAAATATTGAAACAGAAGAAGATATAAGCGTTATTGCAGTGGTAGGAGCAGGAATGAAAGGAACACCTGGAGTAGCTGCGCGAGTATTTAATGCGGTTGCTAAGCAAGGAATAAATGTAAGAATGATAGCTCAAGGTTCTTCTGAATTGAATATTTCATTTGTAGTAAAAGAAAAAGATTCTGAAAAAGCAATTCAAGCAATACATAAAGAATTTGAATTAGATAAATTATAAAAAATACATTTTTTAATTTCATGATTTAAATAATGAGGATTTAGTATTAATATCAATTTTTATTTAAAAATTCTAATATCAAAAGTTTAATGTTTTACTTCTAGGATTTTTCTCATTTATACTTTCTTTTGTTTTCTTTATACTTATTTTAAATAAGAAGCTTTAAATATAAGAATTTACTTAAGTTTGAGATCAATGAATATAAAGACTAATGGTAGTTTCTCTAAAACGCAAATTAAAAAAGGGATCGTAATAATAGTGCTTTTTGTCTTATTACGAGCATTAATAACGAAACTTTGGGGAGATTATTTTGGTCTAAAATATGAATGTAGTTTACTGTTTGTTTTTTTCCTTTTTAATGCCTTCTTAGTGACCTCAGTAATCTTAGTTTATATCGGGTTCACAAAATGGGTAGGAATAGAACTAAAGAAATTATGGTATGATCGAGAAAAGTTTCTTATTGATATAGGTTGGGGAATACTTGGTTTTATCATAGCATTTGTTTCACTCTTTATAATTGCAATAATTGCATCTATGCTTGGTTTTATTCCTACCGAAATAACGGCAGTTCAACTATCGCCTATTCAGTATTTATTATCTCTATTCTTTGGATTTGCAATAGCTGCCTTCCAAGAAGAAACAATTTTTAGAGGATTTCTACAAAATATTTTTACGGAAAGATTTGGAAATTGGTATGGTAATGTGCCTCAAGCAATTATATTTTCAATATGTCATATAGGATATTACCCTTTAAGCTCTTGGTATTTATTCATCATCGCATTTATAAATGGTATTATATTTGGCTGGCTAAAAATGAAAAGAGGAACACTTATTGCTCCTGCAATTGCTCATGGACTTATAGGATGAAACATTGTAAAAAATTAGAATAAAAAAATTTAGAGAGAAAACGCTTACAGAATCTTATAAAAATAGATGTTATTAAGTAAGCCATATTATCTTTAGAAAAATAACAAGCATAGTTCTCAATTAAGACTAATTCGTAAAGAATAATATTTTAATTAAAAAATTTTTCATATGCAGGGGGTGGGATTTGAACCCACGATGGCTTGCGCCAATGTCTACGCCAGCAGGGTCTGAACCTGCCTCCCTACCAGACTAGGAAAACCCCTGCATTTTTTAAAACTTAATACTGCTAATTATTCTATAAGGAATTAATACATCCTATGATATAGCGAGTAATATAGATAAAACAATTAATATTAATAAGAATGGAGCAAGCAATTGTTTAAATATTGGAAAACTTAAAAAATCTACTTGTAAAAGAATATAAAGTAAATAAAATGAAACTATTGCTATTATAATTCCAATCAACTTAAAAATTATTTTAAGTATATTAGAATATTTAATGATTATTGACATTTCATTTTCAATCTTGAAAAATAAAAAATCTTAAATATAAGTATTTATTTTTCATAAAAATAAAAGCTTAAACTTTTCATCCTTATTAATTACTACTTTTATTTTTTTAATTAAAGTGATTATTATGGGAAAAAGGAAAATAGTTTCAGAAGAAGAATTAGAAGAACCTATTGAATTAGGTCCAGGAGATGTTTATGGAATAGTGAATAAACTGCTTGGCTTTGATAGAGTAATAGTTGATTGTTCTGATGGAAAACAAAGAATATGTAGAATAAGAGGACAACTTAAAAGAAGAATATGGATAAAAGAAGGCGATTTAGTAGCAGTTTCTCCATGGGATTTTCAAAGGGATAGTAGAGGTGATATTTTTTGGAGATTTACAAAAAATCAAGCTATAAAAATAGCTAAAAAAGGAGAATTGCCAGATTTTTTACGTAAAAGAATAGAGGGTGTGGAATGAAAATTGATAAAATTGAGAAAGAAATAAGAAAGAAGGAATATCTTTTAGATAGAGAACAAAGGTATTTAAGAAAAAGGTCAGAATTAAATGAAGTATTAGAAGAAGTATTTGATCAGCTTACATTAATGACAATCTACGATTTAATGAAAAGTGGAGACATAAAAGAATTTTATGGAGTTTTAAGTGCTGGAAAAGAATCTAGAGTTTATTTAGCATTAGGAAAAGAAGGTAAAATAGCTGTAAAGATATATTTAATTTTAAGTGCTGAATTTAAAAGGAATAGAGTAATTTATGTTTCTTCAGACCCTAGATTTAAAAAAATACCAAAAGATTTTCGTGATTTTATATATCTTTGGGCTAGAAGAGAATTCAATAATTTAGAAAAAGCATATCAAGCTATGATAAAAGTTCCTAAACCATTATTTGTTAAAAATAATGTTCTTGGAATGAGTTTTATGGGAATTGATGATACACCTTATCCTAAATTAGTTGATATATCATTATCTAAAGATGAATATAATGAAATTTATAAAAAAGTTTTAGAAAATATGTTTAAGCTATATAATAATGCAGGATTAATTCATGGGGATTTGAGTGAATATAATATTTTTATTGATGAAAACTTAGATCCTATTTTTATGGATTTCTCACAAGCAGTAGTATCAACACATCCTCTTGCAAATGATCTTCTTCATAGAGATATAAAAAATGTAACAAAGTTTTTTTATAAAAAAGGAGTAGCAACTATTAATGAAGAGGAAGTTTTCAATTGGATTATAGGGACAGAAAATGGAGAATTTTAATAAACAAAGTTTTATTATTAATATTCCTCTTGAACGAGTTGGAGTATTAATAGGAACAAATGGTAATGTTAAATCTAGAATAGAAAAAGAGTTAAACGTATCATTAACTATAGATAGTAAAGAAGGGGTAGTAACTATTACTCTTCCTTCAAAGAATGATGATCCAAGCAAACTTTTTAGAGCTAAAGATATAGTATTAGCAATTGGTAGAGGTTTTTCACCAGAAAGAGCTTTTAAACTTTTTGATGAAAACACATTTTTAAGAATAATAGACTTAGAATCAATTTTAGGTAAAAATAAGAATACCTTAAGAAGAATTAAAGGTAGAATAATAGGAGCTGGAGGAAAAACAAGGAGAATAATTGAAGAATATACAAAAACATTTATTTCAGTATATGGCCATACAGTATCTATAATAGGGGATATAGAAGGTTTACAAATTGCTGAAGAAGCTATAAATAAACTTATTAGTGGGGCTCAACATAGTAGTGTATATCGCTTTTTAAATGAATATGCTCATAAAAGAAAATTCAAAAAAATATTAAGTTATTAAAAAATTTAAATATTTATTCTATTTGAAGTTTAAATATAGGTTTTTATATCCTTTTCTTAAAATATAAAAAATGGAAATTTAAATTAAGTGGTATTCTATGAGTGAAGTAAAGTTTGAACAAATATCTCCAGCTGATTTCTTTTATCGTAATAGAGATATTGCTGGTTTTACAAACCCAAGTAGAGCATTATATATGTCCATAAGAGAACTTGTAGAAAATAGCTTAGATGCTTGTGAAATAGGCGAAATTCTTCCATTAATAAAAATAAAATTAACAATTATAGAAGAAAAAGGAGAAACAGAAATTTATCGTCTTTATGTAGAGGATAATGGAATAGGTGTAGATGCTGAATATATTCCACGTGCATTTGCAACAGTGCTTTATGGATCTAAATATAGCAATAAACAAAGTAGAGGAACTTTTGGTTTAGGAGGTACAATGGCATTACTTTATGGACAAATAACTACTAATCAACCTGCTATAGTAATATCTAGTAAAGGCAAAGATATTCATGAATATAAGCTAATGATAGATATAGTTGAAAATAAACCAAGAATATTAGACCATAAAGTTCATCGTAACAATAATAATTGGAGAGGAACAATAGTAGATTTTACTCTTGAAGCTGATTATCAAAACTCTAAAAGGAAAATAATAGAATATTTAAGAGAAACATCTATTGCAAATCCGCATGCAACAATAAGCTTTATTGATCCTAAAGGAAGGCTATATTTTTTTGAAAGAGTTGTTAATAATGTTCCAAAACCACCTAAAGAAGCTTTACCACATCCGTTAGGTGTAGATGCTGAAGCAATGATTCGCCTTTTATCTGAAACAAAAGCAAGAACTCTTTTCAATTTCTTAACTACGAGTTTTCAGAAAGTAGGGGCTAAAACTGCTAAAGAAATACTTGAATTAGCTGGTTTACCATTAACAGCTAATACAAAAAAGCTTAAACATGAAGATGTTACAAAACTTATAGAAGCAATTAGGAAATATAAGAATTTTAGAGCTCCAGATGCTTCTACTTTATCTCCAATAGGAATGGATCTTTTGAAAGCAGGAATTGAAAAAGAATTTCAACCAGAGTTTATAGAAGTAGTACAAAGACCACCAGCAGCCTATAGTGGATTTCCATTTATTATTGAAGTTGCTTTAGCTTATGGTGGAAAAATTCCAATAAGCGATACTTATCAATTGCATAGATTTGCTAATAAAATTCCATTATTATATGATGAAAGAGCTGATGTTTCATGGAAAGTAGTTTTTGAAAAAATAAATTGGAATAATTATAAAGTTCCAAAGGAAGCAGCATTAGCGATATTTGTTCATTTATGTTCAACAAGAATTCCTTATAAAACTGTTGGAAAAGAAGCTATAGCAGATAGACCTGAAATTGAGCGTGAAATTACTATAGCAATACGTGAAGCTGCTAGAGCTTTAAAAAATCATCTTTCAAAAATAGAGAAAAAGGAAGAAAAGAAGAAAAGGCTTAATATTTTCATTAAATATTTACCAAAAATTGCTCAATTTTCTGCTAAATTATCAAATCGTAAAAAAATCCCAAGTATAGAACCTTTATTAAAATCTCTTGGATTAGAACATATTCAAATAGAAGAGTCAACCTCTTAAAATAATAAATTCTACTTATGAGAATTTATTATTTATGCTCCGGTAGTATAGTCCGGTTAAGTATCTCGGCCTCTCGTTAAAAAATGGAGAAAGCCGAGGGTCCCGGGTTCAAATCCCGGCCGGAGCATTATATAAATAACTTATCTAATTTAGAATAGTATAACTTAAGTATACTTGTTCCTGTTTTTAATAAATATTATGCTTTAAAAATATTTTTAAGAAAAGAATTTTCTATAAAAATGTATGCGTAATGTAATATTACTAACCGGAACTCCAGGAAGTGGAAAAACTTTAATTGGAGAAAAATTAGCTAAAAAACTTAAAGGGCTATTTATAGATATTCCTACTTTAGTTAAAAAGAAAAAACTTTTCTATTACTATGATAGAAAATATAGATCTTATATTCTTAATTTAAGAAAATTAAGAAAAGAATTAAGTAAAATATATAAAGAAGAAGAAAGAAAAATAGTTATTTCTTCTCATTTTCCTATATATATTCCTAAAGAAAAGATTTGTAAAGTTATCGTTTTAAGATGTAATCCATTAATTCTTATAAAAAGATTAAAGAAAAGAAATTATCCTTATAAAAAAATTAGAGATAATATTGTTTCTGAATTGATAGATCTAGTTTATTATGAAGCCATAGAATATTATGGTAAAAAAATAGTATTTCAATTAGATGTAAGTAATAAAAAAATTAATGAAATTTTAAAAGAAATATCTTTAATTCTTTTAAGAAATGGTAAACAAAATACTATTGATTGGATTACTTCTCTTGAAAAAATGGGTAAACTTGATTTTATTTTAAAATACATAGAAAAAGAAAAATAAAAGAAGTATCATTTAATTTCAAGTAATTTATGCGGCTCTATATACACAATTTTAACATTTCTTTTTCCTATACTATCTATTATTGCTTCTCCTTCTCTTAAACTTTGAAGAATTTTTTCCCCCTCATATATTCCATTTTTTCTAAGAGAATATGTTATATCATTTTTTCCTTTTATTGCATGTATTATCCTTGTTGAGACATTCTTAGTAATGTTACTTGAAATTTGTGATGGAAGTTGAGCTACTAATATTATCCCCTCACCAAATTTTCTAACATCAAAAATTAACCTTTCTCCTATTGATGGTATTTCAAAATCTTTTTTCATAGGAACTATATTTTGTGCTTCTTCAATCACTGTTACATGAATAAGTTTATCTATTTTTCCTCTATGAATACAATAATCATAAATCAATTTTAAAATTAAATATAGTAGAATCCTTTTTGATAAATAGCTTTTAATATGTCCTAACTCAATAACTGTAAAACCTTGCATTATATCATCAATTTTTATAATATTTTCTCCACAAAAAATCTCCCCCAATTGTCCTAAAGTTAATGGTTGTAATCTTCTTTCTAAAGCCATTTTAATTTCATAATCAAATCTTGAATATGGTGCCATTTTTTGAATTCTTTCTAAAATAGCTAATAAATTTGGAGCTTCGAGCTTCTTTGCTTCTTTATTTAAGAACCCTCTTGCTTTATATTCTTCTACTAAAGCTTTAAGAAACATATATGATTGTGGTGCTGAAAAATTGAAAGTTTCAGAAAAAATATCACATAGCATATCTATATGAGTATATATATCATCTTCTAAGAATAATGGTTTAAAAGGATTAATCGAATATGAATTATCTTTACCTAATGAAAAGATTCTTCCATTAATTTTTTCAGCAATTTTTCCATATTCATTATGCCAATCTAAAATTAAAATTGGAAATCCTTTTTCCCATAATCTAAGAGCAATAGATAGAGTAGTAGTTGTTTTTCCTGTTCCTGTTGAACCGAAAATAACAATATGCTTATTTATATTATTAATATTTAAATATTCTTTATTTTTTTCAAAACCACTTTCAATAGACCAGCCTAAGTATATTTGTTCTTGAAATTTTTCTTGCTCAACATCTTTTTGATCATCATTTATAATTGGAAGGATTCTAGTAAAAGTATAAGGTGATGTAAAAGGAAGGAAAATATGAAGTATGTCCTTCTTTATTTTTATTTTTTTTTAAATAGAAAAACTTCAAAGAAATTTCTTAAATCTTCTTTTTCAATTTTTTTAATATAAATTTTTGGAAATGCTGTTTGAAGAGCAGACTTCATTATTATAAAATTCTTTTCCATTTCTTCAATAGATTTATTTTCTTTATTGCTTTTTCCAAATGTCATAAGCCATATTCTTGAACCTACTTCCTCGTTAATTGTAAGGCTTTTTATTCCTCCAAAAGGCATTATTGAAAGTGTATAAATACAAGGAACTTTATTTTTAATTAAGGTTGAAATGAATGTTTGAAATTTATCTTGAATATCTTCTTTTTGATCATATTCTTTTAATTCTTGTATTTCTAAACCTTTTATAGCTATAATATTCCCGTTATTTTCTATAATTGTATAATCATCATTTGAAAATATTTTTCCAATATTTCCTATCCTCCTTTTTTTAAATATTGTTTTTAGAAAAATGATTAAAGCTATTATGCTTATTGTAATAATAATAATTATATAAATAAATCGATCTAAAGAAAAAATATCATTAAAAATATTTTTTATTTCCTTATTTATCCAGAAAAAATTTATTAATAAAAGTATAAATAAAAAAATGATAATAAAACTCTTTTGTTTATCATTTTCCAATTATTCTCCCCATAACCAGCCAAAAAGCTGCGTAGCAAGATCTTCAAGAGATTTCCATACTGTATTTAAAAAATTCGTAAAAGATTTATTTAAATTCTGAACAGTTCCTAAAAGCATTGCTAAGACAAAAAGTGATATGCTAAGTAAAAGCCCTTCTTCTACCAATTGTGCACAAATATGCTTTTTATAAAGGAAATCTTTTACTTTTTTTAAGAGAATATTCATTAAAATGATCATTTCTTTTCAAAATAAAATTTTATAATACTATTTAAGCACCAATAATTGTGAAAATATCATAAAAGTTACTAGAAAAATCATTAAAGCTATTGTAATTGTTCTAAAAGTTTTTTTAGAGAAAGTAGCTTTAGAACATAGATAAGAACATGTTACTATCATTAAAGAATTTATTAAAATTAATTCATTAATATTAAATTGATAGCTAGGTTTACTATAAAGTATAGTCAAAGTAGGAGCGATTAAAGTTAAAATTGCAAGTGAAAAAGAAAAAGTAAATATCATTATATTGGTTCTAAATTCCATTATATGAAGCAATTCTTCTCTTTCTTTCATTAAATTCATTAATTCATTAAATCTATGTATTCTTTGCTGTAAAATTTTTCCTGCTTTAGTAGAATTTTTCTTCATTAATTCATAAGGAATAATATTAAATAATTTTCTTTTATAATATTTTTTGAAAATATTACTTACATTTTCTCCATTAATAATTTTAAGAAGTATTTTATTATATCCTTCTATTTTCTCTCTCATATTAAATAATGCATTTTTTAATGCTTTTTCTTCTGATATCCCTCTAGTTAATTCTGAAGCATAATTGCTTAATAAAATGACATCTTTTTCATTAAATTTATCTTCTCTTTTTTTGAAAATATGACTTATTTCACTAATCAAAAGATATATTGTTGAAAAATATGGTAAATATAATTCTATATTTCTCAAATTATAAATTAAAATAAAAGAAATAATTGCTGAAATTAAAAGTATTAATAATTTCTTTCTCATAGAATCTTCACTACTTTATTATAAATAGCATAACGATATATTATTGTAAGTATTAATGTGTGAAATGGAATATAAATATAGAAAAAAAATATTGAAATTTTAAATAATATTAAACTCATAGCTAGAATTATTGGTAAAAATAAACTATATGCAAGAAAAATGGATATTCTTATTTCAAGTTGTGAAGAAATTTCTTTATAAGCAGATTTTATTTCTATAGTTGGAAGTTTTATAAAGTCATCTATTATATTGCTGGAAATATTTTTAGAATAGAGAATTCCGATTATTCCCCTCTTAAATGTTTCTGATGGTATTTTTTCTATTCCCTTTTCAAATGTTTTTTCAATACTTTCACCATTAATTATTTTAAATAATACTTTCTTTATTTTTTCCGAAATTTCTGGATAATTCATTTTTATTATCGTTTTTAAAGCATCTTGAAAAGAAGTATATTTAATGCCAAAATACATATCTTCTATTACTTGACTTCCATAAGATTCAATTTCATATTTTTCTTCTAAAATTTTAGAAGAAATCATATTTGTTAATATAAAAAAAGTTAAGTAAAAAAATGATATGGAAATCATTATAGAAAAAATTACATTATTGAAAAATAATAATGATATAATAAAAACAATTATTGAAATAATAGTTGATAAAATTAATAATAAGGTTGTAAGACACTCTGCATCAGCTTCTATATAATAAGAATTTTCATATATTTCCTTTGGTATATTCCTTTTTCCTATAATACAAATTCTTTTTGGTATTTTCTTAGATAAATTTATTAATATTTTTAAAATCGAATACATTTCTCTCAATCGCTTTTCTAATAATATTCAAATCGAATATTTTATTCCTACTTAAAAAATCAAGTATTTTTCTTAATCGATCAAATTCTTTACTCGAATCATTATTTTCATATAATAATTTTTGAATAATATTGTCTTTTCCATATTCAAATACTTTTATTAATCCATCTTCATAAATCTTTGTTAAATCTTTTATATTCTTATTTATCATATCTATTTCTAAAACTTTTCTAGGACCTAATCCATTTAATCTACTAATAAAAACCAATATATCTATATCCATTAATAAAATAGGGTTTATATTATATACGATAGTCCATCTTCTTATAAGTTGTTGAATAGAACTTGCATGCACAGTAAACATAGTTTTTATTCCAGCAGCAATGGCATGGAAAAGAGCTTTTGTGTGATTTTTTGTTTGCACTTCACCTAAAAAGACATATGTTGGAGAACGATGTAAAAGTTTTATGATTTCCTTGGTTTTATTTTTAGAAAACCAATATTGTCCTCTTGTTTCAATGGGTGATACACGAAGTCTTACTTGATGAACATTATATGGTTGTAAGTCTATACTTTCAACAACATCCTCTAAATAAATGCATCTCCAACTACTTGGTATAAGTGATAACAAAGCATTGGCTAATGTTGTTTTTCCTGCGCCAGACTCGCCTACGATCCCTATATTTTTCCTTGAGAATAAGCATAAGAGCAAGTATGCTGCTGCTTCACAATTAATTGTTCCATTAAATATTAACTCTGGTAGTACAAAAGCTTTCTTTCTAAGCTTTCTTACACATAAATGTGTACTTCCAAATGATAATGGAGGAATGTCTATTGATACTCTTATATGAAAATCTTTTGTAATAATTTCTGTCTTTAATGAAGGATTTTCTTCATCTAATCTATATCCAGAATCCAATTTGCATCTTGTTTTAAAAGCCTCGATTTCATCTTTTTCTAAATAAATGTTTGTTACGCATCTACCATATTCTCTATGGTCTAAATAAATGGGTGAATTAATATTATCTAAGAAAAACTCTTCAACTTCCTCATCCATTATAAGAGGCATTATATTTTGTAATTTAATAGATTTATATAATGCTATTCTTGCTATAGTTTCTATTTTTGATTTTTCAATATTATTCTCCTTTAAATATTCTTTAAGAAAATTATATGCTCTTTTTAAACGTACATCTAAAAAATCTCCAAATTTTTTAAATAATTCTTCTTCATTTATTTCAGATTTTAAATTTTTAATTAATAAATTCACGATTTTTTCATTGTATACTTTACATGCAGGAAATACTTCATAAAAATTTTCTCCTATATTCGTAGAAAATATTCTACAATTATATATATCAAATCTATATTCTTTTATTATATCCCTTTTTTCCATTTCGAATGCTTTTATAAAATATGAATGATTAAAAATTTCTTTAAAGAAATCTTCTTTTGATAAAAGAGTTAATCCAGAATTGAGTAATATTTTAGAGAGTACTTTTGTATTTTTTATTTTTATTAAAAATTTCTCATATTTTTTATCATTTTTGTATTTTTGTATTATGTCTTCTATAAATTCTATTGGATTATCTATTAAAAGGTTTAAAATAGATTTATCTATTTGATTAAATGAATATAGATTTTTTATATCATAAAGCAAATATTTTATTTTTTTAAATGTTTTCTTCCTAAATTTATAGAATTCATTATCCTTTTTAAATATTATATTGAGTGTTTTTGGGTAATTCATTAATATTGTTAATATACATTTTAAACATTCTTCATTTTTTAAAAAATCTTTATTTACTATTTTACAAAAATCGCATTTAATAAAAATAGAAAAAGAATTAGCTGAAATAGGCGTAGGCGTATTTATTTTTTCTATATTATGAAAAATTTTATATTCATTATTTTCCATTAATAGATATTCTTTTCCTATCATCATTATCATCTTTTACAATATTTTCTTTGTAAAGATTTATTACATCAATAAATTCATCTAATTGAGTTTTTACTTCTAATACTTCTTTATGTATTGCTTTTACTTCTTCTATTAATGATTCTAATAAAAGCTGAATATTAATGAATAAGCTTAATGGTTTTATTTTTACCCCCTCTTTTCTTATTCTATAATTTTTAGTGGTTTTTAAAAGCACCACTTTCATTTAATAGTAGAGAGAAAATGCTTCTCATTAATAATATTGAACTTATACTTTTTTCTTTTTTCATTCTTTATTCATTTTATTTAGCTATTTTGGATATTAAGTATAAAGCTATAAGTAATTATAATCTATTATTACTTATATCTTTAGGAATATGTTCAATAATCATTAAAATATTATTTCTTAATGGAATACAAATATTACATAATATAGCATTAACTTATATTCTTTCATACTTTATGTATAAATTAAATGCCATAGGTTCAGGAGATGTTATATATACTTTAGCTCTTTCTCTTACTTATCCATTATCAAAAATTGATAAATTAATTTTTTTCCCAATAAACATTATAATTTATGCAACGTTTATTTCTTTTCTTTATATTCTTGCATTAACGGATATTAAATTTTTTCTTTTTACATTTTTCTCATGGATCTTTATAGGTTTCTTTTCCCTCTTTTTCATTATATTTTTTTCTAATAAAATAACTATAAAGGAAGTACCATTCATACCATTCCTACTAATTAGCACAATAGTATCTCTTTTTTATAATGATATTTGGAGTGGTCTCATTTGGTACAAATTGTAGAAAAACAAATAGCAATATTTATTTCATTATTCATATCTTTAATTTTCTCTCAAGTATTTATTAATAGTGTAGGGATTGTTAATAAACAAACAACTTATAATTCTCTATGCTTTTTAATTAATAAAATTATTTATGGTATTGAAATAGTATCTCTTTATCCTAATAAAGAGTATTCTTGCATTTTTTCAATCATGGAAAATGTTAGTATATCAACTATTGGGAATAAAATTATAGTAAAAAATCTTAATGATAAAAATCCAATAATTATAGAAGAAGAAATTAAGTTTTATTTAAATATAAACTATAGATTAAATGCAGGGGTTTATCTTTTAATAATAAAAATGGAAAATAATGAAATAAAAGTTTTATTTGAGAATATTAGTGATAGAAATGCCATCGGAAACAATTGAATCTTTTTTAGAAATAGCTATATGGATTACTATTAGTAGCATAGTTATTTCATTATCATTTAATATACAAAATCTTTATTCTCCATTTATTTTAAAGAATAATGTTAAGCAATTAATGGAAATTTTAATAAATAAAATAAATTGTGCTTTTTTAACAAGATCTTCTATTAAAATAATTTTACCAAAAGATATTTCAAATAAAGATTTTAGAATAATTATTTCTGATTCTAAAATTAATTTATTTATAGAAAATGAACTTTTTTCTCAATATTCTTTAAGAATAAAAATAATGAATTGTGAATTGCTTCCAGGAATGGAATATATTTTTTCTTATGATTATCAAATTAATGGAATAAAAATTTTAAAATGTGATTAAAAATGAAAAAAGCAAGTTTAATAATAGCTTCTATTTCCTTAATATTCCTATTATTTACTATTCAATTATTATTTCTAATTAATTATTATCTTATAAATTCTCTAAAGGAGCAAGAAGAATTAATAAAAACTTATAGAAATATAAATGATTTTAAAATATTCTTAAACTCTATTGAAACAATTAACTATTGGTCTATTAATAAAAATTTTTCAAGTTGTTATAAACAATTTTTCTCATTAGTTTTTTATAAAATTGAAATAAATGGAACAATTTTCTCTTTTCCAGTATTAATTATGAGTGAGAAAGGATGATATCCATTTTAGATGCTTTAGCAGCATTCTTTATAACATTAATTTTCTTATCTTTTATTTATCCACTATATTATAATTCTTCAGAATTAAGTTTTCTTATTAAATCAAAGCATGCTTATGAAATAGCAAATAGAGTTTTAGCACTTTCTTATAGTTTAGGCTATATAGAGGAATTAAAAGAAAAATTGGTTTGTAATGAATCATTAGAAGGTATTTTAAATAAAATTGCAAGTATTTGTCCAAAAGAATATGAATGTGAAATTTTCATAAAAAATTTTAATGATGAAATAATATCTAAAGTAGGTTCGATAAAGAAAAATTTTGCTATAGAACAAGAGATTATCTTATTCACGAATTTTGAAGAAAAATATTTATTAATAGTAAGGGTTGCATTTTAATGAAATATGAAAAATCTTTTTTATGGACTGCAGCTATAGCTTATTTAATAACTTTACTTATTCTTCCATTAAACTTAAGAAATAATAATGAAAAAATTCTTTTAGAAACAATTCAAGAAAATATTGATGCTATTTATTTAAATAAAATAGAAAGTAACATTGTATTTGAACTTTATTCATTCCTAATCGAAAATTCTAAGCTTAAAATAATAAATTCTAATAAATTTAATATTCAGGATTTAATATCATTTCTTTATTTAAAATTAAAATATTTTAAGGAAACCATGGAAAATTATTATAGAAACAAAGGAGTGGAATTAAATATTTATTTTTTTGATTTATCAATTTCTGAATATTCACAAAATCTTTTATATAATCCAATTTTACTTAATTCAAAAAATTTACTTAAAATGAATGATATTGAAGGGACATTAAATATTTTTTTAAAAGTGATTATTTCTTTGAATAAAGGAAATATTTTCTTAAATAGAAACTTAAATTTAACAATTCTTTGTCCATGTAGAATTTTTCTATTAAATAGAATCATTTTAGAAACTATAAAATCAATAAATCAACAAATAACATTACTAACTCAATACAATATCACAGACTATAATGAAATAATAAAAGAGTTTGAGATTATTATTTATAATACAAAAGAGAGAATAAGGAATAAATATGAATCGAGACAAATAAAAATTGATATATCTACTAAAAATGAAGTAAATTTTATTGATGGTGTTTATGAAATAAAGTTCTTTTTAAGTATAAATACTTATGATATGTGTGAAATAGCTAGCATATTACTAAATGGTAAACGTTTATATCCAGTAATAGCAGAAGAATACGCATGGTTAATTCTTTTAAATGGCAGCATCATTGAGATTCATTAATACTTTCTTTATATAGCTTGAATTTTCTCTAATACTATATTCTGCCACTCCAGCTATTTCTGCTAATATTTTTTGAGTAAGACATGGCTTCTTTCTTTCTTTTTTTGACATATAATGTTCAGCAATGTATATGGAAGACACAGCAAATACATAAGGGCTTCTTCCTCCCCTTGATTTACTATCAAATATTCTTAGGATATCATCAGAAGTTTTCTTAAGTTTTTGTATATAATCTAGTAAATCCCATTTACTTTCTATTTTTTCCTTTATTTTTTCATTTCTAATTATTTTATCTATTAAAGGCTGGATGTAATCCTCACTCCTTCTTATTTTATTCTTCATTTTAATGAAAAATTGTATTTTTCTATATGTTTTTGATAGACTTTTAAAAGATACTCTATGGCCAAGTTTTCTTAAAGCAATTGAAATTTCTTTAAATGTTAAGGGCCTTGAATAAATATTCTCTTGTGATGAAATATATAATGCTATCCCTACAATATTTGGTAATGCTGAAATCGAAATATCGATTTTTTGAAGAATCCTTTTACATATTTCTATACTATAATTTATTAAAAATTTTGGTAAATTTAAAATATGGCAAGCATCTAATAATATATGTTTAGCTTTTAAAATTTTGCTTGAATTCATGATATAAACATTTTGAATTTTTCTAAGTTTTCGATCCATTGTTGATTTTTTAAATGAAATATACGATCCTAATTCATTTACTAATTGATTAAAATTCATTGGATAATTTAAAACATCATTTAAACTTTCTTCTAAAATATGACTTTCATATGATAAATAACTTCTTTTTAAACTCATAAAATTCGATAATTATAATCTTCAATTTAAATAAGACGGACGTTGCTATACTTTTTGAAGAATAAATATTCTTCTAAAGTATTTCCTTTTTCCTTATAGTGAAAGAGATGAATGAAAATAAATGTAAAAATTCAAAATTTAAATATTTTATTTTTATTATTAACCATTTATATTACCTTTTCCTTATAAATAAAAGAAGCTTAAGAGGGGAATGTATTGTCTATTTTAATTTCTAAAAGATTTACAGATGAATTTGCAGCATTAATAGATAAACATGTAAAAATTACAACTATTAATAATGAATGTTTTGAAGGAAAAATAATAGCTGCTAATACTAGTGATTATAGTTTATGGTTAACTGAAGTAAAAATGAATGGTAATATAATACCTAAGCTTTTTGTTAGCGGAAATGCAATTAAATTTATTGAAATATTAGAATCAGGGCCAGATTTATCTAAATTAGCAGAAAGATTAAATAGATTATTCCCAAATATGGTTAAGTATATTAAAGAAGCAGAAGTTATAGTTGTAATGGATCGTATAAGAGTTACTAAAGATGGGATTATTGAAGGAACTGGACCTGCTGCTGAAAGAGTTAAAAAAGTTTATGATGAATGGATTGCTGAAGAAGTAAAAACTTCTAAGGTTGAAGAGCAATAGAAAAATAGTAAGAATAAAAAATAAAATTTATTTATTTTTTATTTAGGAAAATCTATATTTAGTTTTTAATAATTCTTCTTTATAAAAATAAAATTTCTTAATATATTCCTTCTCTTGTTTTTACGGCAATTCCACGTTTAAAAATAAGCATCTCTTTTCCAGAAAGTAATGCCTCACCTATAGCTAATAAATTATCATTTTCGTCTACGATCAATACTTCTTCTCTTGGAATAATGTTTACATCACATTTTTCTATAAACTTAGCAAATAAATTTTTACCACTTGAAACTATTTTTTTTACTTCTTCATCTATTATTATAACTCTATATCTCAAAGGTTTTGTATGCTTATGTAAAAGTTTTGCCCCCTCAATTCTTAAAGCAAGAAATCCATCTCTTGGTCTAAGAGTAGCTAAAAGTTTATTTCCATTCCATATTCTTTTTATTCTTCCATTCTTACTTTTTTCTATTTCAACTTTATCTGAAAAAATTTTTTCACCAATTCCTTTACCAAATTGATAATCAGCTATTATTCTTATTTTTTCTAAATCACTATACTTTTTTTCATCAAAATTAAAAATTTTAAGATTTGTTGGTAGAACCATTTGGAAAGGATATGTTCTATCTAAAGCATTAGGTATAATTTCTGACTCTACTCTTTTTTTTGCGCGTATTATTTCTGGTCTATAAATGCTTTCTTCTCCTATATAAAATATTGGTTTGCGCTTTCTTATAGGCTCTATTTTTTCAAAAAAATCATAATTTTCTTTAATAAGGAAAAGAAGTGCTTCTAAAAGCTTGGGATGGCTTCTAGCTCTTATTTGACAAAGCTCCCATAAAGAATTTTCCTTAATTGCTTGTTTAATAATTTTTATCTCTTTTAAAATTGTATAGAGATTATGCTTCGCTATTATTTTTACTTTATCATTATTTTCCATCTCTTTTATTTCTTTTATTGTATACTTAGAACAAATAGGACAATTACATGGAAGAAATTCTAATTTCTCAATTCTTTTTGTTCCATATTCAGTTATATATCTTAGGTCACGAGCATAAATAGCATATGAAGCTGAATCAAAAATATCATAACCAATTGCTACTAAAAAACAGAAGATTATTGGATGCCCTATACCAAAAGCATGCAATGGTTTATTCAATGGTATATTTGATTTTGTAACTAAACCTTGTAAAGCAATAGATTTAAATTCATAATTTTTCCATAATAATGGAGGAATTCCAACAGCAAAAATATCAAAATTAAATTCTCTCATTTTTTTACAAGAATATTCTACAAGATCTTTAAATCCACCACCTTGGATAACTCCTTCCCATAATACATTATTACTAGATTTTATTTTTTCCCACTCTTTCGCTCTTTCAATTGTTTCTAAAACGCTTTGTTTTGTTTCTTCATAACTTTCATTTTTTGAAGGTACATCTAACATTACTCCAACATCTGTTTCTATTTTTTCTTGAAATTCTATTATTTCTTTTTGAGAAATTTTTATTTCTCCACGAAACATTTGATAAGCTCCTGAATCACAAAAAATTGTTCCATTAAAATTTAATACTTCATGTATTCCTTTATTAAGAGCTTCTTTTCTTAATTCTTCATTTTTATATATTATGTATGCATTACTCATTAAAGCTTTTATATTAAATTCCTTAACCATTTCTTCAGGTGTTATAATAGGTATGTTTGGATTATATACTGGTAAAAAAATTGGAGTTTCAATTTTATTATTTTTAATAATTAAATTACAAAGTCTTCCTCCAGCATCTCTGTCTTTTATTTCGAATGAAAACATTTTTCATTTAAGAAAATAAAAAATGTTAAATTTAACTATTTAATTGAATTGTTTTGATTGAAAAACTTATTTTCCACTTTATTTATCTATTTTGCTAAAAATTAGTTATGTAGTTATTCTTTTCTTAAACTTAATCGAATAATATTAAAATTTAAGAAAAAAATAAAAAATAATTAATATTTACTTAAAAGAGAGGATTATGATGAAATTAACTTTCCTTGGTGGAGCAAAAGAAGTAGGTAGATCAGCAATCTTATTAGATATAGAAGATAAGAAAATTCTTTTAGATTATGGTGTTATGCTAAATAATGAACCATCTTTCCCAGCTTATGTTCCAGCAAAAGATATCAATCTTATAGCTTTATCTCATGCTCATTTGGACCATTCAGGAGCAATTCCATTATTTTTTACTTATGGTAAAACTAAATTAATTTCAACAAGCTTAACATTTGAAACTTCTCGAATCCTTTTTCAAGATTTTATTAAACTTTCAGGTTATTATCTTCCATATGAGTATTTAGAAGTTCATCATATGCTTAAAGAAGGAAGAAAAATTTTTTATGATGAAGTTTTTTCCAATAAAGATTTTGAGCTTGTTTTTATTGAAGCAGGGCATATTCCTGGAAGTGGACAAATAATAATAAATAGTAATAAAAGAATACTTTACACAGGAGATTTTTCAACTATTGAAAGTAGATTATTGAAAGGAGCTAAAATAGAAAGTAAAGATTTAGATGCTGTTATAATTGAAGCAACTTATGCTAATGAAGATCATGAAAATAGGAAAGAGCTTGAAAAGCACTTTGTTCAAGAAATAACAGAAATTGTTGAAGAAAAAGGTAGGGTTCTTATCCCAGCTTTTTCTGTTGGTCGAGCACAAGAAATATTATGCATATTAGCAGCTTATAATTTTAATTATCCAATAGCATTGGATGGTATGGCTATTAAAGTACTTGAAATATATTTAAGAAATAAAGAATACATAAAAGATTTTCATCTTTTAAAAAAGGCAGCAGATAAAGTAGATTTTATAACTGGAAAAAAGAAAAGAAGGAAAGTATTAGAAAGACCAGGAGTAATAGTAAGTCCAGCAGGTATGCTAAAAGGTGGGCCTGCAGCATTTTATGCTGAAAAAATTGCTGAAAATAAACGTGATGCTATATTTTTAGTTAGTTTTCAAATAAAAAATACACCAGGAGCAATACTTCTTGAAGAGGGTAAATATCTTATAAATGGTAAAGAAAAAAAAGTAAAAGCTAAAGTTAAACAATTTAAATTTTCTTCTCATTGTGGAAGAAAAGAGCTTCATAATTTTCTTAAAAAACTTGATACTAAAACAAAAGTTTTCATAGTGCATGGAGAAAAAGAAAACTGTTTAGCACTTGAAGAATATGCAAGGTCCAATCTTTCACTTGAAGCCTATGCTGTTGATAGAGGCTTCTCTTTTTATATTTAATGAAAAAAGAAAAGCAATAAATAAAAGATTGCTTTTATAAAAAAGTTATTAAAAAAGGTTTATTAATTACTATTTAAATCATTTTAAAAATGAAAAAAACATGAGCTTTAGAATTAAAGTTCCAAATGCAAAAGAATTTTCAGATTATATAAAAGCTATTTCTGCAATAGTAGATGAAGGAGTTTTTACAATAGACGAATCTTCTATAAAATTTTGTGCTATGGATCCTGCTCATATTTCATTAGTTGATTTTGAACTTCCAAAAAGTGCAACTGAAGAATATGAATGTTCAGGTTCGATAGAATTAGGAATAAATATAGATGAATTTTTAAAATTCCTTAAAAGAGCTAAAGGTAATGAAGCATTAGAACTTTCTTATAACGATTCCACAAAAAAACTTGAAATAAAATTATTAAGTGCTGCAGAATCCATAGAAAGAGTATTTACATTAAGTTCTTTAGAAATAAGTGGAGGAGCAGTTCCATCACCTAAACTTAGTTTTGATGCAAAAGCCAGACTTGATTTAAAAGTTTTCAGAGATGCTATTGAAGATGCAAGTTTAGTAAGCGATTATGTAAAAATTTCTATTACTCCAGAGTATATATTATTAAATGCAAAGGGAGAATTAGGATCTTCTAATATAAAAATGTCTAGAATTGGAGAAACTGTTTATGAAATTCAAACAGATAAAGAAGTATATGGATATTTCAGTATACAATATTTAGAAAAAATACTTAAGGCATGTTCTTCTATTTCTAAAGAGCTTTTAATGGAATTATCAACGAATAAACCAATTAAATTAGCTATATCTATTCCATCTGGAAAACTAGATTATTTAATAGCTCCAAGAATCGAAGCTGAATAAAATCTAGAATTAAAAACCTCTTAATTCTTCTATTAATTCTTCAATATACAAATTTATTTCCTTAATTCTCTTAATATTTTCTTTCTCTATTGTTGATATAACTTTTTTAGGAATTCTTCCTAATTTATACTCTTTTTCTAATTTAAGAAGATCCTCTAATAGTTTATTTGCTTCAATATTAACTTCATCTATTTTCTTAAGTATTTTACTTATTTGAGGATATGCTTTCTCAATTCTTTTTCTTAATTCTATAGTTTCTTCTCTTTTTCTCTTAATTAATGATAATTCCTTTTCTGATATTTTTTCAATTCTCAAAGAAATTATTTTCTCTCTTAACTCATTTAATTCAATATAATATTTTATTAATTCATTTAATAAATTCTTTAAATCCAATGGTATAACTATTTTCTCTTTTCTATAAAGTATTTTTTCTCTTAAAAGAATTGTAGGAATAATAGCTATAATTATTATTAACCATATATATGGATAAAATATCGTTAATGAAAATGTTTCTGAATAATCTAAAATTATTCTATATTTAAAAGATATTGGAATAAAGTTTTCTCTATAGAATTTTATAATTGAGCTATACAATTCCTTAGAAAATAACTCAGGTTCAGGGTTTATCTCTTTAATATTGAATGATGAAGGCAACTCTATTGAAAAGCTATACTTAGTATATGTTGCATTATAAAAGGATGGAAAATAAATTAAGTATTCATCATCTCTCTTAATTATTCTATCACTTGTATCATAATAGATAATTATTATAGTAGTTTTCTCTCCTTTTGAAAGAGGATACCTTAATTGAATGGATATTTCATTTTCTGAAATAGTTTTTGATAAGCTGCTTATTTCATCTTTCACATCTATTATAGTAATATTTCTAGGAATTTTAATATATATTTTATCTATTTTTTTATTTCCATTATAAAAAATGGTACTTTTTTCTTCTATTATTTTATCTTTAATTATGAATTTTATCTCTCCATTCTCAATATGATAAAAAGCTATTTTATTTGATTTAAACTCTATAGAAGCTTCTTTAAATTCAAGTTTTGGTATATTGGTAATTCTTTCAAAAAGTATTGTTCTTTCATTATTTAATGCTTCCATTTCTTTAGGAATAGTAACATTTGATCCTGAAGGGAATTTTATTGTTAAATTTAAAAGTGTTATTTCCTCATTAATTATAGGATTTTTAACAATTTTTAAAATAAATTCTTCTTCTGTTTCAAAAACTAACTTATCAAAAATTGTTAAAAGAATAATTTTCTCTTCTTTTGAAGCATTATTAAAAATATTTATAAAAAACAATTCTCCTTTTTCTTCAATTCCTATTATTTCACTAAAATTACTTAAAATATGATATGTTAGTATTTTCTCTTTATATTCCTTTGGAAATCCTATTGAAAATACTTCTTTACTATTAATAGTAACTTCATCTCTTATATATGTAAGACCACTATATGTAATTTCAATTATTCTATTTATTTCCCTTTGTTTTTGATTATTGCTTATGTTATTAAAATCATTTATATATGCTTGACATATGCTTATTTCTAATAAAAAAATTAGTAAAATTATTGCTAATTTTTTACAATCAATATGACACATTTTTTATCAACTTATTTTTTAAGCTAATATATTAGAAAAGTGATTAAATAAAGCTAAATAAAAACTTTAATATTTTCCTCTATTTTTAATAAATAGAGAAGTGGTGCTATTTGTCTCTAATCGAAAAAGTAAGAAATAAAGTAGAAGCTATAATAGACCCTGAAGTAGGTCTTTCTCTTGGAGCTTTAGGTTTAATAATGAATGTAAAAGAAATTGGAGAAGGTTTAATTCAAATAGATTTTATTGCAACAAGTCCTTATTGTCCACTTGCTTATAGTTTAGCTAAAGCTATAAAAACTGTAGCAGAATCTGTTGAAGGTGTAAAAAAAGCTTATGTTTATCTTCATGGACATTTTCTTTCTGAACGGATAAATGCTGATGTAAATAGATAAAATTTATTTTTTAATCTTATAAAAAAATCAAAAATTGAAAATAATTATTCTTTTAACTAATTTTTTCCTCATTTTTTTATCTTTCTAGAATCTTGCTATATATGCTAAGTAATACATATGTATATTCAATATATATACCAATATATATTTTAAAGAATCTGAGCCATTTTAATTGGTGATTTATGTTGAAAGCTATTACAGTTCATTTACCTGAAGCATATCTCAAAGCAATAGATGAATTAGTTCAGAAAAAACTTTATCCTAATAGAGCTGAAGTTATTAGAATGGCTGTAAGAGATTTAATTAAAGAAGAAATTAAAGAAGAAATAACATTAAGGACCTAAAATGTTAGAAGAATATTCTTTTTATAAACCTATCAGAATACATTTAATTGGAGTTGGAGGAGCTGGATGTAATACTCTCCATAGACTTGCTTTAAATGGATTAAGTGGAGTATACTTTATTGCAATGAATACGGATAAACAACATTTAGATATGATTAGAGCTCATAAAAAAGTTTTATTAGGAAAAAATGTAACTCACGAAAAAGGTGCTGGAGGAGATCCTGAAATTGGGAGATTAGCAGCAGAAGAATCTATTGATGAAATAGAACAAGCAGTCTCTGATGCTGATATAGTTTTTATTTCAGCTGGACTTGGTGGTGGAACAGGTACTGGAGGTGCACCTTTAATCGCAGAAATAGCAAGAGATAAAGGAGCTACAGTTGTAGGAGTAGTAACTCTTCCATTTAACTTTGAAGGTAGTCTTCGTAAAAGAATTGCTCTTAAAGGTCTTGAAAAAATGCAACAAGCATGTAATACAGTAATGGTTATTGATAATAATAAATTACGTGAATTATATCCTGGTTACAAATTATTAAATGCTTTCTATTTAGCAGATGAAGTTGTAAAAAATATGATAATAAGTATAACAGAATCTATATCTAAACCTAGTTTAGTAAATTTAGATTATGCTGATTTTAAAACAATTGTTGAAAAAGGTAGATTGGCTGCTATTGGAATAGGATGGGCTTCTTCAATAAATAGAGCTGAAGAAGCTACATTCAATGCGCTGAATTGTCCATTATTAGATATAACTTATGATGGAATTACTGGAGCTATTATACATGTTACAGGTGGAGAAGATATGAGTCTTGCAGAAGCAGCTAAACCTGGCGAAATAATTTCTCAATTAATGAGTGAAAATGCTCTTGTGATATGGGGAGCAAGAATAGATAACTATTATGCTTCAACAATACAAGTTTCATTAGTTTTAACAGGAGTAACTCCTTCTCAAAATATTTTAGAAATATCTCAAAAGAAAGATAAAGAAGAAAAATTAAAGCAATTAGAAGAAATTGGCAATTCTAAGAAAATAGATGAAGAAATTAATATGTTAATACAAGAACTTGGAGTTAAAATGTTATAGATTAAATAAAAGTTTATTAAAATTAATGAAAATTTAAAAAAATAAAATCTATATTTTTATTTTATTAACTATTCATAATTTCTTTTTTTAAATAAAGCTTTATAATTACTTATATGACTTCTTTTTATTAAAATTAATAAATATCCATAAAAAATTAGAGTACAAGAAAAGAATAAAAGAGAAATAGAAAATAATTTTTAGAAGGTGATATTTTACGATTAAAAAGAGGAAATTTTATATAACTACAGCTATACCATATGTAAATGCCCCTCCACATATAGGACATGCTTTAGAATTTGTTCAAACAGACGTGATTGCAAGATATTATAGATTAAAAGGATATGAGGTTTTTCTTACTACTGGAACTGATGAAAATAGCTTAAAAAATGTTCAAGCTGCTGAAAAACTAGGTATAGATACTCAAAATCTTTGTGATATTAATGCACAATATTTTAAAGATTTTGCAGAAAAAATAGGACTTTCTTTTAATGCTTTTTTACGTACTTCAAGTAAAGAAGAACATTGGCCCGGTATAGAAAAATTATGGAAATTATGTGAAAAATCTGGAGATATTTATAAGAAAAAGTATAAAGGATTATATTGTATTGGCTGCGAAGCATTTTATACAGAAAAAGATTTAGAAAATGGTTTATGTCCTGAACATAAAACTAAACCAGAAATTGTAGAAGAGGAAAATTACTTCTTTAGATTATCAAAATATCAAGATATATTACAAAAATTAATTGAAAATGATAAAATAAGAATAATTCCAGAAAATAGGAAACATGAAGTTTTAAGTTTTATTAAACAAGGTTTAGAAGATTTTAGTATTTCGCGTTCTCGAAAAAGAGCAAAAGGATGGGGAATACCTGTACCAGGGGACGACTCGCAAATAATTTATGTATGGTTTGATGCATTAGGAACTTATTTAACTGCAATAGGTTTTGGTAAAAATGATGAAATTTTTAAAAAATGGTGGCCTGCTAATATTCATGTAATTGGAAAAGGGATAATACGTTTTCATGCTATATATTGGCCTGCAATACTTTTATCTGCTGGATTACCATTACCAAAATCTATTTTGATTCATGGTTATATTACTGTTGGTGGCCAAAAAATGAGTAAAACTTTAGGTAATATAGTTGAACCACTTAAATTATTAGAAAATTATACTGCAGATGAGCTTAGATATTATTTAATAAGAGAAATACCTACATTTGAAGATGGGGATTTTTCAGAAAATGCTTTAAAAAATAGAATTAATAAAGAACTTATAGGAGATTTAGGAAATTTAATTAATAGAGTAATTGTTCTTGCTGAAAAATCTGGATTTGAAAAATTTTCTGGAAAAAAAGAATTAGATAAAAAGCTTAATATTAAAAAAATCTTTAATTATATAGAAAATTTTGAATTACAAAAAGCATTAAATGAAATAATGGAATTTGTTAAATATTGTAATAAATACATAAATGATAAAGAACCTTGGAAATTAAAAGGAAAAGATTTAGAAAATGTTTTATATAATTTATTAGAAGCATGTAGGATAATTTCAATTATAATTTATCCATTTTTACCATTTACTGCAGAAAAAATTGCAAATCAATTAGGAACAAGAATAACTAGTTTAAAAGATTGTAAATTTAGAAAAGAATTTAAAGAAAAAATTAAAAGAGGCGAATATTTATTTAAGAAAATAGAATAGCTTAAATTAGAACTTCAAAAAATATTTTAAAGTGAAATTGATATGAGTGAATTTAAAATTAAAGATTTAAGTTTAGCTAAAGAAGGAAGAGAAAAAATACTTTGGTCAGAAAAAAATATGCCTGTTTTACAAAAAATAAAAGAAAGATTTTCTAAAGAAAAACCTCTAAAGGGATTAAAAATAGGAGCTTGTTTACATATAACTTCCGAAACTGCTGCTTTAATGAATTGTTTATTAAATGGAGGTGCAGAAATTTTTTTAGCAGCATCAAATCCTTTATCTACTCAAGATGATGTTGCAGCAGCTTTAGTTGAAAATGGAATTCATGTTTTTGGTTGGCGTGGAGAAAGCGATGAAGATTATTATTGGTGTATTAAAAAGGTTTTAGAGCAAAAACCAAGCCTTATACATGATGATGGAGCTGATATGATATCTTTTATTCATCAAAATTTTAAGAAAGATGAAATTAATGTTTTCGCTGGTTTTGAAGAAACTACAACTGGAGTTAATAGATTGAAAGCATTAGAATCAGAAAATAAATTATTTTTTCCAGTTTTTGCAATAAATAATGCTAATACGAAACGCTTATTTGATAATAGATATGGAACAGGGCAGGGAGCAATTTTTGGAATACTTAATGGCTTACATATACTTTTAGCTGGAAAAACAATTGTCATAGCTGGATATGGCTGGGTTTCAAAAGGAATAGCTTTAAGAGCTAGTGGTAATGGTGCAAGAGTAATTATAACTGAGGTAGATCCTATAAAAGCTCTAGAAGCTTATATGGATGGTTTTCAAGTTTTACCAATGGAAGAAGCAATTAAATTAGCAGATATTGTTATAACTGCTACTGGTTGTATAGATGTTGTAAGAAAAGAACATTTAATTAATGCTAAAAATGGAGTTATATTATGTAACGCTGGACATTTTGATGTTGAAATTAATAAAGAAGACTTGAATGAATTATCTATTAATAAAAGAGAAGTTTTTCCATATGTTACAGAGTATACTTTGTATGATAATAGAAAAATATATTTATTAGCTGATGGAAGACTTGTAAATCTTGTTTTAGGTAGAGGTCACCCTCCAGAAATAATGGATTTAAGTTTCTCTCTTCATGCACTTTGTGCAGAATATGTTATAAAAAATAAGGATAAACTGAATTTAAAAGCTAAAGTTTACAATGTACCTTTAGAAGTTGATATTAAAGTAGCTGAAACAAAACTTTCTTCTTTAGGAATTAAAATTGATACTCTTACAGATAAACAAAAAATTTATTTAGAAAGTTGGAAATATAGCACCTATAGTTTTTAAATTAAGAGTGTGCCCAACTATTATTTCTATAATCCTTTTTTTTATACTTAGAAAGTAGAATTTTAAAGCATATAATATAGAGCTTTTATAGAATTTAATTTAAATTTATAAAAAAGAAAACTCTAAAGTTTCTAAATTTTTGCTTTATGGTTTAATTCTATTTTTTTATACCTAACATATAATTAAAAAATAAAGTAATTTAGCATATAAGATATATTTATGAATAGTTGAACGCACACTTTTTCTAAAGTTTCTTTTAAAGCTTTATTAAAATTGATTTTATCTCTTTTAGCTATCCTATTAATCCTAGTTTCTAAATCTGCTTTAATATAAATTTTAATATTTTTAATAAGAGAACTAAAAAGAGGGGAGAAATTATTGCTTGATCGCCTCACTTAATCTTTGTTGTTTTCTTTTTATCGTAAACCCTATGCATTTATAGAAATTCAATAGACTATTTGCACGAATGTATATATAATAGCAGTCTTCATTAGTCTTCGCAATTTTACCATTTGGAAAATGTTTAATACTGCCTTTCTTTGTTTTTAAATATGGTCCTGTAGTATTAATATCAAAGTATTTCTTTAAAAGATATTTAGCATAAATTAATAGCTCTTTATTTGTATTGTAAAGCACTAGCTCTTGATTGTGCTCATCCATCGAACCTTCTCCATCAAATAGTGCTCTTAGAAAAGCAGAAACGCAATCTTTGCAATGCTCAATGCATGGCTTTAATCCCTCTAAAGATTTATCTAAGAATTTATAAAGTTGAATGCCGCATCCCACTACAACCCATACTTTTCGATATTCATTCCAATGTGGTTTATATGGCTTCCCTCTTCCTAATACTTTTGCTAAACATCTTCCAAATTCTTCAGCAAATTCTTTATCCTTAACTCCTAATTTTAAACGATATGCTCTATCGTCAAGGTATTTGCAACCATCACTAAGCATTACCCCATTAATATATGCAAGTTCTAGTGAAGGTTTTCCATCGAATTTATTGACTCTTCCAAGTGGATGATATTTTTTATTAACCCAACAGAAAATAGTAGGTATAGGTAATCGTTTTCTATGTTTTTTATAAATTATTTTTTGAATTTCTTTGTATTTTAGTCCTTGTCTTCCTAGTTCAACAACATCATCATACATCTTTGCTCTTATTTCTAATGGTAGATATTTTCTTTTCTTACCCCTCTTGCTTATAATACCTATACCAACCACTCTCATGATATCACCCCCATAATATTTAAAAAAGGGGTGTCGGCATTTCTGCCGAGAGATGAGAGTAGTTGGCATAGATACTATAAGCAAGAGAAGGGAAAGATGGCATTCTTCAAAAGTAATCAAATGTGGCATAGCTTTTATTCCATTTCTTTTAGAGAGGGGTTCTTATAGAGAAAGGACTTTTCCCTATTCATCGCTCTAATCATTAAAATGGAATAAAAGCATAGCCCTACCCGCCTTTACCCCTTTATTATATAGGAAATTCATTCCTATATAATGGGGAATAAATTTCTTAAAAATGCTCTTTTAGAAAAAATTTCATTCATTTTTTAATTAAATTCTATATTTAATAAAAAGACTTAACACTATTGCACCCACTCGACGGCGGGTGAATTAGAATAGTGATATATCTTTTAAGAGATGTACACTATTGATCAGCCACTCAAGGTGGCCGTTTCATATAAAAATAAATTATACTATTATATAAATTTTTTCTTTAGAATTATTTTTAAAACTAAATATTTGTAGAAAGATGGCTAAAGAATTTTAAATGAAGAATATAAATTATAGTTACATTTGACATTTGCAAATATGTTTGTACTTCCTCATTTTTTTTCTAAAAGATTAAATGTTTTAAATTAAATGTTTTAAATAATACTTCATCTTTTTTAATATGTTTATATATTAATTCGGGTGAAAACTACAGTCATTTTACTTCTTCATGAATAAACTATAAAAAATTATAAAATAATAATTTTAAGTTAAAATAATGGGAGGTTAATCTCTATAGCTTTATATTCCAATTATACAATTTTAATTAGAAGAAATCAAATTTTTTATATCTCAATATTAGAATGATTCAATTCTATTTATTGAAGAAAATAATAATCAATTCTCATAAGCATTAAGTTTATTAAATAGACATTTCCCCCAGAAATGCTTATAAATAGATAAGAATAAATAGATATTTAGAACATAGGTAGAAGTAGCATTGAGTATAGAAAATGAATATCTAAAACTATTAAAAAGGGCTTATGAAAGCTTGCCTAAAGCTACTAAAAGCGGAGAAAGGGAGCTCTTTATAAAACCAAATATTATGACTCTAACAAAAAATACCATAATTACTAATTTTAGCTCAATAGCAAGTATATTGAATCGAGATGCTGAACATGTTGCGCGTTTTCTTTTTAAAGAAACTGGTAAGCCTGGCACAATAGAAGATGAAAAACTTATAATACATGGAAAAATTGGAAGTGAAGAAATAAGGAAACTTTTAGAATTATATATAAAAGAGTTTGTAAAATGTCCAATATGTGGTAGTCCTGATACAAAAATTATACGTGAAAAAAGATTTAGATTTATTCTATGTGAAGCTTGTGGTGCTAAGAGCCCTGTAAGGAAAATATAGGTAGGTATAAATGACGGATAGATTTTGGTTTAAAACACATCATGCACCAAATGGTGTGGTAATAGCAGCTATATGTGATGAAGAATTATTAGGTAAAGATATTTTAATTGGTAATAAATTTGTAAAGAAAGTTTCAGAATCTTTTTATGGAGGAGTATTAATTACAGAAGAAGAAGTTTTTAAAAGAATTAAGGATGCTACGATTATAAATATGCTTGGTGATAAAATAGTTAAAAAAGCTATTCAATATGGTTTAGTATCTTCAAAAAATGTTTTTAAGATTGGAGGTATATCTCATATACAGATTTTTAATATATAAATGATTTTTTATCTTACTTAAAATTCATATTATTTTAGAAGAGTATAAAACTTAAAAAGTATGATTATAAAAAATATTTTTTAGGATAATATGTCTGAAGAATTACTAATTTCTTCATTATTATATTATGCTAAATACCCATTTCTTCCTAAAGCTAGGGAATTTATTAAAAATTTTAATCTTACTCTAGATAAATTACTCTTACCTCCATATAATAATATTTTAGAAAGGGCTATTAAAAGGATTGAAATGGCTTATTATTTTGGATTTATAGATGAAAAATTAGAAAATCTTGAAGTAGAAATTTTATCCTATCCAGTAGTATTATATTTAGCTAGTATAATAAATAATCCATTTTTATCTAAAAGAATTTCTTTAGCAGAAGCTGAGCGCATTGCTAATTTTCTAATGAATGAGGATGATAAAATTATAGAATTTATTGGAAAAAATATTTTTAATCTTGATATTCTTGCTGAAAAAAATATTATTGGGAATTTTATATATGATTTTTCAATTAATGTTTATCATTATATAGATTTTTCAAGTAAAATAAATGCTATTTCATGGAAACTTACAAATAGAGTTCTTTATAAAGGTAGAGTATATTTATTTAAAAGGGAAGTTGTAAGAATATTAAAATCATATATCGAAAATCATATATTATCTAAAATAAATGAATTTAAAGGTATTTCTCCTCCTCCATCTTTAAATGATGCTATAAATAGAATAAAAGCTTTAATAAAAGAGCATGCTCCATTAGAAGGTTTCATTTCAATTAAACCTAATATTAAGAATTTTCCACCATGTATAAAAAGCATATATGAAAAAATTTCTTTAAGTGAAAGTGTTTCGCATTTTGCTAGATTTACTTTAGTTTCCTTCTTAATTAATTTAGGTGTTGAAATAGAGAAAATTATAACACTTTTCTCTCAATTAGGAGATTTTGATGAAAAAATGACTAAATACCAAGTTGAACATATTGCTGGAATGAGAGGTGGAAAGAAGAAATACATTGTACCAAGTTGTAAAACATTAAAAACTCATAATCTTTGTATTGAAAATGGAAAATATTGTGAAAATATAAAATCTCCATTAAAATTTTATTTCAAACAAATAAGGAGGAAAAAGTAAATTGACTTTCCTATCTTATAATGATGAAAGATTCGTAAAAAATGAATTTAAAAATTTTTATTCAAAATTTAACAATATTTCTTTTCCAAAAGAAATCGAGAAAAGGGAATTTGGTTATTTCACTTTTGAACAAAATATAATGGTTAGACATTTAAAAATGAAAAATCAGGAAGAAATATTGAAACTTATAAAAAGTGTAACTCCTCTTCATATATATTATTCATCAGCCTTTTATGAAGACCCCTCAGCACCTATGGAGAAAAAAGGGTGGAATGGAGCTGAATTAATTTTTGATATCGATGCAGATCATATAGTAAGTGATTGTCAAAAGGAACATAAATTTTGGATATGTAATAATTGTAAAGAATCTGGTATGGCTCCTATTCCTAAAAAATGTCCAATTTGCAAATCTGATAAAATAAATGAAATTGATTGGTTTTGTGATAAATGTTTAACTTTAGCCAAGAATGAAGCAATAAAACTTATAGAAATTTTAGAAATAGATTTTGGTATACAATCAAAAAATATAAATGTATTTTTCTCAGGACATAGAGGATATCATATTCATATTGATTCTGAGTATGTTAGAAAATTAGATCAAAATGCTAGAAGAGAAATAGTTGATTATTTAATAGGAGAAGGAATAGATTTTTCAAGGCATGGTATTTATAAACCAAAAAGAGGCACATCTTTTGTAGGTCCTGACTATGATTCAAAATCCTGGAGTGGAAGAATAGCTAGAGGAATATATGATATTTTCTTAAGAATGAAAGACTCATCATTTGAAGAGTATTTTATTGAGAATCTTGGGAAGTCTACTTATAAAAATTTTTTAAATAATTTAGAAAATTTAATAGAATTATGGCAGGAAAAACCTGTTTGGTCATTTGTTCCAAATATAAAGAAGAAAGATATAGAAAAAATATGTATGCTTGCTTTAAAAGAGCAAGCAATAAAGCTTGATACAATAGTAACTACAGACATCCATAGATTAATAAGACTTGGAAATAGTTTAAATGGAAAAACTGGTTGGATATGTAAAGAGGTAGATATTAATAAGCTTGAATCTTTTGATCCTTTGATTTCCCCTTCTCCATTTGATTATGAAAATTATGATGTAAAAATTAAAGTGTTTTCATCGCCAAAATTTAGATTTGGTCAAAACTTTTTTGGGCCATATAAAAATAAAGTTGTAAAACTTCCATTAGCAATAGCTATTTTCTTAATTTGTAAAGGTGTAGCTTCTTTGTATTCTTAAGATTTTAATTAAAAATTTAAAAATGCTAATATCTTATTATTAATGGAAAAAATGTATAAGGAGATTTTTTCAAAAATTTTCGAAATATGGAATAAAGAAAAATCCATGAAAGAGCTTTCTTATATATCTCCTGAGATAGAAGAAGCGATATATCAATATATTAATTATATTAAAAAACAATTAAAAGTATCTGATAAAAAAGCTCTTAGTACTATATTAAAAAATGCAGAATATGAAATTTTACAAAAAATGATATATGAAATATTTGAAACAAGATTAAGAAAAATAGTTTTTTCAGCTCTTGAAGATAGTTATATTGAAAATTTACTTGATTTTGAAAAACCATTAATACAAAATTTAACTAAAATTTTTGAAGAATATCGTGAAAAAGTTAGAAATTTATCTTTTAAACCAAAAACACTTCTTTTTCCAAAAGAGAAAAATAGATTCTTAACAGTTTTTCTACAACCTTTTCCTAAAATAATCGGAGAAGATATGAAAAGTTATGGCCCTTTTAAAACTTACGATATTTCATCAATTCCTATAGGAAATATTAAAGGATTGGTTAGGAGAAAAATTGTAAAATATATTCCAATATTTTAAAAAATAGAAATTTAATTTTTAAATTTTCATATTTATTTTTAGATTTAATTTTCATGTTTATATTTTTCCTTCTTAATAACCATTTATAAAAAAGGGGTTAGAATTGAAAGTCCCAGCTCAAATAAAAGCTTTTTGTACTAAATGTAGAACACATACTCTTCATGAAGTAACCCTTTATAAAAAGGGTAAAGCCAGAGCTCTAGCTAAAGGTGCAAGACATCATGAAAGAGAGCTTAAAGGATACGGAGGTCAAAAATTTCCAGAGCAAAGGGTTAAATCAAAAACAACTGAAAAGAAATCTTTAAAACTTAAATGTACTATATGTGGTAGAATACATCATAGAAAAGGGATAAGATTAAAAAAACTAGAAATAGTTAGATAAAAATGAGGTGAAAGAAATGTCTGAAATAGACTGGAAAAAAATAATCCCCAGACCTAGATCACGTTTTTTATTAGTAGCTTGTCAAGAATGCAATAATGAACAAATTATATTTGATTCAGCAAAAACTAAAGTAACTTGTAGAATTTGTGGAACCACTTTAGCTATACCAAGAGGAGGTAAAGCTAAAATTCTTGGGAAAGTGATAACTGTTTATGAATAATTTAAATAAATTTCCTAAATTAGGAGAACTTGTTATAGGTACTGTTAAAAAAATTAATCGTCTTGGAGCATATGTTACTCTAGATGAATATGATAATATAGAAGCTTTTCTACATATATCTGAAATTTCTTTAAAATGGGTTAAAGATATTCATGAACATCTTCATGAAAATCAACGTGAAGTATTTAAAGTTATTAGAGTAAATCCATCTCGTTTAGAAGTAGATGTATCGCTTAGAAGAGTTTCAAAAAGGGAAAGATTAGATAAATTAATTTCTTGGAAGAAAAAACAAAAAGTTTTAAAGATTTTTTCGATAATAAAAGAAAGAGAAAATTTAAATGATGAATGGATAAATGAAAATATAATAAATCCCTTGAATTTGTCTTTTGAAGAATTATACGATTTATTTGAAGAAATCTCTATTCAAGAAAAATTACCAGAAAAAATTGAAAAAATTATTCCAGAAAAATTACATAAAATTTTTATTCAAACTTGCAAAAACGAAATAAAACCTAAAAAGCATATTGTTAAAGGATATTTATTTCTTAAATCTAAAAATAAATATGGTGTAGAAGATATTAGAGAAGCTATAAAAGCAGCTATTTCAATAAAAAATGATAAAGCATCCGTAAATGTAAAAATAATCGCAGCTCCCAAATACATGATTTTAGTTGAAGCATTAAATCGTGAAATTGCTGAAGAGCTTATTAAAAAAGCAGCTGAAGCATCAATTCAAGAAATAATTAAAAGAGGTGGATATGGAGAATTTAAATTGGTGTGAGAAATGCCAACTAGAATTAAAAAATGTATTAATTGTAAAAGATATACATTAGCAAATGATAAATGCCCTTATTGTGGGTCTACTCTTAAAAATCCCCATCCAATAAATATTTCTTTTGAAAAATATAAAAAATATTTTTATAAAAAAGGAGCTTAGAATATTTTTTTGGAATTTTTAAATTTTTAAAATCTTTTTTAGTTAATACTTATGAATAAATATGTAGAAAATTTATTTTTTAATAATTATAAGAATGGTAACAAGTTTTTCAATAATTTCTTTATTTGAAATATATTAATTGTTACAAAAATTTATATTATCTTTATTTATTTAGGGAAGTCTTCTCTCTCCAATATTTGGCTCAATTATTACTATTTCGACTAAGTTTATTAAATTTGATGTCATTATTTTTTTCATTAGAACTTCTTCAACTTGAAATATGCCAGCTGTCCCTTCCATATCTATAAGTATTTGAAGAGGTTTTTTATCTCCTCTATTTATTTCAACTTTCTTGATCGAGAGGGCTGAAAGAGAGTGAATATCTATTTTTCCTAACTTATAAGGAATCCTAGCTCTTCCTTGAGCCATATCCGTCCCATCAGCTATTTTTGATATTCCAGCTTCAACTGTTAAACATTGGATATTTTCATCATGAGAGAAAATACATTGAAGAATCTCTTGTTTTATTCTTAACATTTTTTCTTTATCTTCTACATAGATTTCTTTAAGAATTTTTTCTAAAATTGGATTAGATAAATAGCAACCATGTATATGATGTAACTCTCTATGAACAGCATTTCCAATATCATGTAAGTAGGAACCACATAAAACAACTATTTTTGAATCTATCAATTCTCCAATTTTATCTTTTACTATTGATAGTGTAACGTAATCTTTTAATATTTCAAGTATTTCAAGCGCTACTCCACTAACTATTTTAGAATGTACTGGGCCATGATCATTATACATTAGCCTATTAACTGCCATTACATTTGACATTTGCAAATATGTTTGTACTTCCTCATTTTTTTCTAAAAGATTAAATGTTTTAAATAATACTTCATCTTTTTTAATATGTTTATATATTAATTCAGGTGAAACTATAGTCATTTTACTTCATGAATAAACTATAAAAGATACTATTTATTTATTTATCTTTAATGATCGGAAGAAAAATAATGTCCGGCTTCCCTAGTTTAATAAATGCAGATAAAGCATTAAATATAATTTTAGAATATGCCTCTAAAATTAAAATTGCCTCTATAAAAATAGATATTGAAAATGCTTTAGGAAGAATTCTTGCTGAAGATATTTATGCAAATATTGATTTGCCTCCTTTTGATAGAAGTACTGTTGATGGGTATGCTGTAATAGCTGAAGATACTTTTGGCTCTTCTCCTATTAATCCAACAATTTTAAAGATTATAGATGAAATTGAATGTGGAACTAATCCAAATAATATTAAACCATTAAATAGTGGAGAATGTAGTGTAATTTTTACTGGTGCTCCACTTCCGCCAAATGCAAATGCTGTAGTTATGGTTGAGAATACTAAAAGAAAGAATGGCTTAGTAGAAATATATAAGCAAGTTCAACCATTTTCAAATGTATCAAGGAAAGGAGAAGATTTTAAAAAGGGGGAAATTATAGCTAAAAAAGGAACAAGAATAAAAGCTTGGCATATAGGAGCAATAACTTCATTTAATATTAAAGAAATATCTGTTTATAGAAAAATAAAAGTTGCATTAATTTCTACTGGAGATGAATTAAGAGAAGTTGGCTCTATTATTAAACCAGGAGAAATAATAAATACGACTAAGCCATTACTTAAAGCTTTATTAAAAGAAAAGGAATGCGAAATAATTGATTTAGGTTCTGTTCCTGATAATATGGAGAAAATTAAGGAAAAAATAAAAATTGGAATGGATTATTCAGATATTTTAATAATAACAGGTGGTTCAAGCCTAGGTAAAAAGGATATTGTTCCAGAAGCTATAAATGAAATTGCAAAACCTGGTTTGATTTTTCATGGAGTTGCTATTAGACCTGGAAAAACAATGGGCTTTGGAGTTAATAAAGATAAACTTATATTTATGACTTCAGGATTTCCAGTAGCTGCTATGATTTCTTTCATAGCTTTTATAGAACCTGCTATAGATAAAATACTTAATTGCTTTCCTGAACCTAAACCAATTATTAAAGCAAGATTAAGTAGAAGAGTTGCAAATCCAGTAGGTTTTAAATCTTTTATGAGAGTATTTGTAAAAAAAATTAATAATAGTTACATTGCTGAACCATTAAGATTAACTGGCTCAGGTATTTTATCTACTTTAACTAAAGCAAATGGCATTCTTATAATACCTGAAAATATTGAAGGATATGAAGAAAATGAAGAAGTTGAAATTTTATTAACTCAACCTTTAGGAGATGATAAAAATGGCTAAAATTTTCCATGAACTTTTAACAATTGAAGAAGCATTAAATAAAGTATTTTCTTATTTGAAAAATATTAAGCCTTTAAATATAGAAAAAGTAAAAGTTTTAAATGCTTTAGGAAGAATTCTTGCTGAAGATATTTATGCAAATATTGATTTGCCTCCTTTTGATAGAAGTACTGTTGATGGGTATGCTGTAATAGCTGAAAGCTTATATGGAGCAGAAGAAGATAAGCCTATTAAGCTTAAAATTGTTGGAGAATCTATTGTTGGAAAAATACCTAAAAATAAAGTTGATTTAGGAGAAGCGATTGAAATTTCAACTGGGGCTCCTATTCCTAGAGGAGCAAATTCTGTTGTAATGGTAGAATATACTAAAAAAATTAATGATTATGTTTATGTTTATCGCTCACTATCACCAAATGAAAATATTTCTCAAACAGGATCAGATGTAAGAATTGGAGATAAAGTTCTTAGAAAAGGATGCATATTAACACCAAGAGAAATAGCTATTCTTGCTTCTCTTGGATATGAGAAAGTTTCAGTTTATAAAAAACTTAAAGTTGGAGTAATTTCTATTGGTAATGAATTAATTAAACCTGGTAAAAAGCTTACTCCGGGAAAAATATATGATACTAATAGCTATTCTATATATTCTTTATTGTTAGAAATTGGTGTTAAACCAATATACTTAGGGACTTTAAAAGATAATTATCAAAAAATAAAGAATGCTATTATTAATGCTCTTGATAAATATGATGTTGTAATAACATCTGGTGGTACTTCAGCTGGTTTAGGAGATATTGTTTATAAAGTTTTTGAAGAAATTGGTGGAGAATTATTAGTTCATGGATTAAAAATTAAGCCTGGAAAACCAACAGTAGTAGCGATTGTTAATAATAAATTACTGATAGGTTTGCCAGGTTTTCCAGTATCTGCTATGGTAGTATTCAATATTTTTGTTAAACCTATTTTATTGAAAATGATTGGTATAGAAACTCAAAGTTTTAGAAATATTGTTAAAGGGAAAATGGCTTTAAGGTATTATGCTTCTAAAGGTAGAAGGGAATACGTTCCAGTAAATTTAGTTAACACAAAAAATGGTTTAATAATATATCCACTATTAAGTGATTCTGGAGCAATAGCAACTTTTTCATTAGCAGATGGATTTATAGAGATACCCGAATCAAGAGAATTCATAGATGAAAATGAAGAGATTGAAGTTGAACTTTTCTCAAAAAACATTCTGCCTGCTGAATTAATTTTTATAGGAAGCCATTGTCCTGGAGTAGATTTAATAATAGATTTAGCTGGATTAAAAAATGTTAAAATCATAAATTTAGGATCATTTGCTGGATGGCAATCTATAAAAAGAGGTGAAGCTGATATTGCTGGAACACATTTATTAGATGAAGAAGAAAATGTGTATAATCTTCCATTTTTAAGAAAATTTAATTTGGTAGGAAAAGCAGTAATTGTTAGAGGCTATAGTCGTTTACAAGGTTTTTTGATACAAAAAAATAATCCAAAAAATTTTAGAGGATTTGAAGATTTATTGAAACCCAATATTAGACTGGTTAATAGAAATAAAGGTTCTGGTACTAGAGCATTATTAGATTTGAATTTGAAAAAAATAGCCGAGATTAAAAATATTAAATTCGAAGAACTTATAAAAAATATAAATGGCTATTCATATGAAGTTAAAACACATTCAGCTGTTGCTGCTGCTATTAAACAAGGAAGAGCAGATGTTGGAATTGCTGTAAAACCTTTAGCAATAGCATATGATTTAGATTTTATACCAATTTCAGAAGAAATATACGATTTTTTAATACCTATTGATAGTTTAGAAAAAGAATCTATTAAAAAATTTTTAAAAATTCTTGTATCTAATGAATTTTCAAATGCTTTAAAAAATTTGTCTGGATATAATTTATTGAAAAATACTGGGGAAATTATTAAAGATTTTTAGGTTTTAGCAATGAGAAGAAACGCCCTGGCCGGGACTTGAACCCGGGACCCCGCGGGTTCTGCAATACTCGACAGCCGCGGATACCTCGGCAATTTTTTTTACCGGTCTATACTACCAGGGCTTTAAAATTAATTTTTTATTCTTACCTATAAATTTTTAAATTCTAAATTTTTTATTTAAAAAATAAGAAAAATATGAAATAAAAATTTTAACACTTACTTTAATTTTCATACTTTTAAAAGAATTTTTTTATTTAAGTTTTTATTAATATTTTCTTATAAAAAGGGCCCGTAGCTCAGAACCCAAAAAAGGGTGAGGAGCCAGGATAGAGCACCGGAGCATAAAAAAGCGGTGAAGCTTTTAGCTAAAAAGGAAGCCACCCGGAAGGAAGTATTATTTACTTCCTGGGTAAGGGTCGCGGGTTCAACTCCCGTCGGGCCCGTCATTTTCTTAAAAATTATATGTTATTTTTTGAAAACTTTATTAATTGCCCTTTTTAGTTTTTTAAACCGTACTTGACTTTTTTATTCGGAGGGAAAATTATTTTGAAAAAGAGCGAATCTTCTAGAAAGAGTAAAAAATCTACCCCTCCTCTTAATATTTTAGAGCATATTTATGTTCCTAAACATGAGATTTTATCTAAAGAAGAAGCTGAAGCTTTATTAAAAAAATATAATATTACTCCTTCTCAACTTCCTTCAATTCTTATATCAGATCCTGTTATTAAAGCTATTGGAGCTAAAGTTGGTGATATTATTAAGATTACTCGCCCATCTGAAACTAGTGGTGTATCTGTTTATTATAGGTGTGTGGTGAAAGATGCAACCTAAAGAGAATAATGAAGAATCTTTTAGCCAAGAAGATTTATGGGAATTAGCTAAAGCATATATTGAAGAAATCGGATTAGTTCAACATCATTTAAGGTCTTATAATGCTTTTATAGAAAAAGGATTACAATCTTTAATAAATTCATTAGGCGATTTAGAAGTTAAAACAAAGTACGGTTCTATTACTTTAAAATTTGGAGCTGTTGAAGTTGGAGAACCAAGAGTAGTTGAAATAGATGGTACTATTCATCCAATTTTCCCATCTGAAGCTAGACTTAGAAATTTAACATATGCAGCTCCAATATATGTTTATATGAGTTTATATTTTGGAGGTAAACTTCTTTCAAGCGAAAAAATAGAAGTTGGAATTATTCCTGTAATGCTTCGTTCAAATATTTGTTTATTATCCCGTTTATCTCCTGAGGAACTTGAAAAAGTTGGGGAAGATCCTCTTGATCCTGGTGGTTATTTCATAATTAATGGTTCTGAAAGGGTCTTAACTGCTTTTGAAGATCTTGCTCCTAATAAAGTTATTATTACTGAAAAAGAAACGAGTTCTGGAAAAGAATACATTGCAGCAATCCTTTCTGCTTCTCATGGTAGACAAGCAAGAGTTGAAGTGAGATATAAACCAGGTTCTGGTATTAGAGTATTTTTCTCAAATATTTATAAAGGTATTCCAGCAATCATAATGCTTAGAGCTTTAGGTCTTACATCTGATAAAGATATCGCTGAACTTATTTCTCAAAGAGAGGATATTCAAGCATTACTTGAACCATCTTTTGATGAAGCAGAAGGAATTGAAACACAAAAAGATGCTATTAAATATATTGGTAATAGAGTTGCTTTTGGATATGCTGAAGAATATAGAATACTTAGAGCTGAAAATTTGCTTGATTCTGTTTTCTTATTACATTTAGGTACAAATAAACATAGTCGCCAAAATAAGGCAATTTTCTTATGCGAAATGATTTCTCAACTTCTCGAAACAAGCATTGGTATTAGAAAACCAAGTGATAAAGATCATTATTCAAATAAACGTTTAAAGCTTGCAGGTGCTTTACTAGAAGAACTTTATAGAGCTGCTTTTACTAAATTACTTCATGAAATCCGTTATCATCTTGAACGTATGCCTGTTATAAGGCAACCAATAACCGTTTCAACTTTTGTAAGACCAGGAGTTATATCAGATTTTGTTAAACATGCTTTTGCTACAGGAAATTGGCCTGGTGGAAGAGTTGGTGTTACACAACTTCTAAATAGAACAAACTATATTGCAACCTTAAGCCATTTAAGAAGAGTTCAATCTCCTCTTAGTAGAAGCCAACCACATTTTGAAGCAAGAGATTTACATGGTACTCATTGGGGTAGACTTTGTCCAAACGAAACACCTGAAGGAGCAAATTGTGGTCTTGTTAAAAATTTAGCTTTATCAGCTGAATTTTCTTCTAAAGCAAATATTGAAAAACTAATTGAAAGCCTTCCAATGCTTGGAATGATACCAATAAGTGAAGCATTTTCTAAGAAAAAATATACGCTATCTAAAATATTCTTAGATGGACAACTTATTGGTTTTCATTCTAATCCTATTCAATTAGTTAATCAATTAAGAACATTAAGAAGAAGAGGAGAATTGGATCATAATATAAACATTTCTTTCCATACAGAGAATAATGAAGTTTGGATATGGAGCGATGAAGGAAGAGTTAGAAGGCCTCTTTTAATAATTGAAAAAGGGAAATTAAAACTTACTAAAGAACATCTTGAATCTATTAAAAAAGGATTATTAAAATTTAGCGATTTAGTTTCTATGGGTATTGTTGAATTTTTAGATGCAGAAGAGGAAGAAAATGCTCTTGTAGCAATTACACCTGATAAAATAAATGCTGAAACTACACATTTAGAGATTTGTCCATATTTAATGCTTGGATTGGTTGTTTCAATAATACCTTTTGCAGAACATAATCAATCTCCTCGTAATACTTATGAAGGTGCAATGGCTAAGCAAGCTTTAGGTGTTTTCTCCACAAGTTATTCTATAAGAACTGATTCTCGTTTCCATATAATGCATTATCCACAAAAGCCTTTAGTAACTACAAAAGCATCTAAATTTGCTGGACTAGATATTCGTCCAATAGGTCAAAACTTTGTTGTTGCAATACTTTCTTATCAAGGCTATAACATGGAAGATGCAGTAATACTTAATAAATCAGCTGTAGAACGTGGTCTTGCATTAACTACTTCTTATAGATTATATGAAGCTGAAGCTAGACAATATCTTGGCGGGCAAAAGGATAAGTTCTGTATTCCTGATCCAAGTGTTAGAGGCTATAGAGGAGAACAATTCTATAAAGTATTGGATGAAGATGGTTTAGCTCATATAGAATCTCAAATCACAGGTGGAGCAGTTGTAATAGGTAGAGTTAGTCCTCCAAGATTTATTGAAGAATATCAAAAAATTGTTTCTAAACCTCCTATTTGGCGTGATTCTTCAGAAACTGTTAGATTAACTGAAGGTGGAGTTGTAGATAATGTTTTTATTACAACAAATGAGGAAGGTAATAAAATCGTAAAAGCAAGAATTAGGACTCTTTGTTTTCCAGAAATAGGTGATAAGTTTTCTTCTCGTCATGGACAAAAAGGAGTTGTTGGAATGCTTTTCCCACAAGAAGATATGCCTTATACAGAAAGTGGAATTGTTCCAGATTTAATAATAAATCCTCATGCTTTTCCATCTAGAATGACTTTAGGTCAACTTTTTGAAAGCATAGCTGGCAAAGTAGCTTGTATTTCAGGTAAAGTAATAGATGGAACACCTTTCTTTAAGCATTCAATTCAAGATTTACAAAAAGAACTTCAAGAATTGGGCTTTCAATATTCTGGAAAAGAAGTAATGTATGATGGAATAACTGGTAAAAAATATGAAGTAGATATTTTCATTGGAGTTGTTTATTATCAAAGACTTCATCATCTTGTAAGAGATAAAATACATGCAAGAGCTAGAGGACAAGTTCAAATGTTAACTAGGCAACCTACAGAAGGTAGAGCAAGAGGTGGAGGACTAAAATTTGGAGAAATGGAAAGAGATTGCTTAATTGCTTATGGAGCTTCATTCCTTCTTTTAGATAGACTTTTAGAACAATCAGATTTCTATACAGCTTATTTCTGTGAAAATTGTGGTTATCCAGCTTACTATGATTTGAAACAAGAGAAATATGTTTGTAGAATATGTGGGAAAAATGCTAAGATTTCTCCAGTTTCAATGTCTTATGCATTTTATCTCTTATTAAATGAAATGATGAGTATGTGCATTTCTCCTAAAGTAAGTTTATCGGAGGAATTTTAAAATGAGTTATAAAAAAGCTATTTCAAAAATAAAATTTGGAATACTTTCTCCAGAAATTATTAGAAAGCTCTCTGTTGCTGAAATACAAACACCAGATACTTATGATGAGGATGGAGTACCTATTCCAACAGGTGTTATGGATCCAAGACTTGGTACACTTGAACCAGGTCAAAGATGTCAAACATGTGGAAATACTTATCTTGGATGTCCAGGTCATTTTGGCCATATAGAGCTACCTACACCAGTAATACATGTAGGTTTTGCAAAAACTATTTTAACACTTTTAAGAGCTACATGTAGAAGTTGTGGAAGAATATTATTAACTGATGAAGAAATAAAAGATTATAAAGAAAAATTAAAGCAATATGAAGAAGGCGGAATAGCTTCAAGACAAATATATTATAAAATAATCCAAAAAGCAATCTCAATGAATAATTGTCCACATTGTGGTGAAAAACAATATAAAGTTGAATTAGAAAAACCTACAACTTTTAAAGAGCAAACAGAATATGGTACAGTAAAATTAAGTCCAAGCATTGTTAGAGCTCGTCTTGAAAGAATTCCAGATGAAGATCTTATACTTCTAGATATAGATCCAAAAGATGCTAGACCTGAATGGATGGTTATTACAGTTCTTCCAGTTCCACCTGTTTATGTTAGACCATCCATTACTTTAGAATCTGGATATCGTTCAGAAGATGATTTAACACATAAACTTGTTGATATTATAAGAGTAGCTCAACGTTTAAAGGAAAGTATAAGTGCTGGTTCCCCATCACCTATAATAGCTGAATTATCAGATTTATTACAATACCATGTAACAACTTACATAAATAATGAAGCACTTGGGATTTCTCCATCAAGACATAGATCTGGTAGAATTTTAAAAACTCTTGCTCAAAGACTTAAAGGGAAAGAAGGGCGATTTAGACTTAATCTTTCGGGTAAGAGAGTAGATTTTTCTTCTAGAACAGTTATTTCACCTGATCCAAATTTAAGTATAAATGAAGTTGGTGTACCTTTAGAAGTTGCTAAACAATTAACTGTTCCTGAAAAAGTAACATCATGGAATATTGAAAAAATGAGGGAATATGTTAGAAATGGTCCTGATAAATACCCTGGAGCAAGATATATAATTAGACCTGATGGTAAAAGGATAAGGCTTAAGTATATTTCTAATCTTGAAGAATTAGCTAATGCTTTAGAACCTGGATTTATAGTTGAAAGACATTTAATAGATGGTGATGTAGTTTTATTTAATAGGCAACCATCTTTACATAGAATGTCAATAATGGCTCATTTAGTTAAAGTTCTACCTTATAGAACATTTAGACTTAATTTGACAGTATGTCCTCCTTATAATGCTGATTTTGATGGAGATGAAATGAACTTACATGTTCCTCAAAGTGAAGAAGCTCAAGTAGAAGCCAGATTCCTTTTACTTGTTCAAAATAATATCATCTCACCAAGATATGGAGCTCCAATCATAGGAGCTATAAGAGACTTTCTAACTTCAGCATATTTATTAACCAAGAAAGATACTTTTTTAAGTAAAGATGAAGTTTCAGCTTTATGCGCATCTATAAATTATGATGGAGAACTTCCTGAACCTATAATAAAATCTCCTGAACCTAAATGGAGTGGAAAACAAATATTCAGTTTATTACTTCCTAAAGATTTTAATCATGAATTAGAATCATCATTTGAAGATGAAAAACAAGTAATTATTAAGAATGGACAATTGATTTCAGGAGTATTGGATAGAAATTCTATTGGTATAGAAAAAGCAAATAGTATACTTCATGTACTTGCTAAAGAATATGGTCCAGCTTATGTGAAGGAATTCCTTGACAAACTGTGTAGATTATTAAACACTTTCATTACTTTAAAAGGTTTTACTTTCTCACTTAATGATTTACAAATTCCAGAAAAAGCCTATGAAGAAATTAAGAATATTCTTAATGAAATGGATCAAGAATATCAAAAAATAGTATCAATTTATAAAGATTATGAAAAGTTATTCGAATCAAATGTATTATCTATTGTTTCTAAAGCAAGAAGTAAAGCTGGAAAAATTGTAAGATCTGTAATATCACCATTAAGTTCTGCATTAATAATGGCTAAAACAGGAGCAAGAGGTACTTCATTAAATATAGATCAAATGATTGCAACCGTTGGGCAACAGTCTGTTAGAAGAGAAAGGATAAAGCGTGGATTTGATGGAAGAGTTCTTCCATTCTTTATAAAAGGAGATTCTTCTATAGCTGCAAAAGGATTTGTTTATAATAGTTTTATAAAAGGTTTAGACCCCATAGAATTCTTCTTCCATGCAGCAGGTGGAAGAGATGGATTAGTAGATACTGCTGTAAGAACTCAACAAAGCGGGTATATGCAAAGGAGATTAATAAATGCTCTTGAATCTCTTTATGTGGAATATGATGGAACTGTTAGAATTGCTGAAGATAAAAGGATAGTTCAATTCCAATATGGAGAAGATGGCATAGATCCAAGTAAAACATACCATGGTAAACCTATAAACTTTGAAATTTTAATAAGAAAAACGCTTGAAAAATTCCCTGATGAAAAACCAATTCCTAAGAATTTAATAGAATCTAAAATAGAAGAAATTAAAAATCTTTTACCGCAATCTATAATAGATGAATTAAGAAAAAATATTTTAAAAACGAAAATTGGTGAAAATGCTTTAAATGAAATTATTAATTCTGTTTTAAATATTTATGAAAATTCTAAAGCTGAACCTGGAGATGCTGTTGGAATAATTACTGCTCAATCAATTGGTGAACCTAGCACACAGCTCACATTAAGAACTTTCCATTTTGCAGGTGTAATGGAAAGAAGTATATTACTTGGTTTACCTCGTTTAATAGAAATCGTAGATGCTAGAAGAGTGCCCTCAACTCCAGCAATGACAATTTATTTAGATGAAAAAATTAAATTTGATGAAAAGAAAGCTGAAAAGATATCTAAAAGAATATTATATACAACTTTTTCAGATATAACTTCAGAATCTAGTATACATTTAGGTAAAAAGGCAATCATATTAAAACTTGATATTAATGCGATAAAGAATTTTGGTGTTACATTGAAAGATATGAAAGAAGCTTTAAAAGAAAATAAATTTGAATTAAAAGGTAAAATACTTTATATTTATTCTTCTGAAGAGGATATATCGGCTTTACAAAAAATTAGGGACAAAATTTTACATCTTAAATTAAAAGGAATAAAAGGGATTACTCGCACAATCGTGAAAAAAGAAGATAATGAATATGTAATACTTACTGAAGGATCAAATTTAAAAGAAGTTATGAATTTTCCAGGGGTAGATCCAAAAAGGGTAATAACTAATAATATACATGAGATAGCTGAAGTTTTAGGTATAGAAGCTGCTAGAACAGCAATAGTAAAGGAAGCTAAGTCTGTCTTGAAAGAGCAAGGAATAGATGTTGATGTAAGACATTTATTATTATTAGCTGATATGATGACTCTTAGTGGTAAAGTTCAACAAGTTGGTAGACATGGTGTGATAAAGCTTAAATCAAGCGTATTAGCTAGAGCTGCATTTGAAGTAAGTACTCAAACACTTTTAGATGCTGCTGTTAAAGGAGAAATCGATAATCTAAAAGGGAATGTTGAAAGAATACTTATAGGTAAAGAAATACCAGTAGGAACAGGAACAGTATCTCTTTTAATGAAATTAAGTAATTTAAATAATAGAAATATGGCTGGTAAAAATGGATCTTAGGAAAGAATTGAAAATAGTTCAAACAACTGGTAAAATGATTTTAGGATTTAGAAGATCTCTTAAATCTATTTTTCAAAAAAAGGCTAAAATTGTTTTAGTAGCAAATAATTGCCCAGAAAATCTTTTAATAGATTTAATTTCTGCATCTAAAGTATCCAATATACCTGTATTAAAAACAGAATTATCTTCAACAGAATTTGGAGCTATACTTAATAAACCTTTTTCAATAAGTGTTTTAGCAATAATAGATGAAGGAGAATCAAATATATTGGAGGCTTCGACTGAAATTGAACGAAGGACTTAAATTAACTGATAAAGAAATAAGGTATATATCTCTTTTTGAAGCAATGCTTAATATTCCTGTAATAGATTGTATAGAAAATGAAGAATTGGTTGTTTTTGTAATAGAAAATGGTAAATTAAAATATCTTCTTCAAAATGGAGGGAAAAAAATAAAACAATTTTCTTATTTAATTAAAAAGAAACTTAAAATAATTGAGTATTCTCAAGATACTGCAACTTTTATTAAAAATGCTCTTTTACCTGCAAAAGTAATTGATTTAAGATTAACAGAAAAACCTAATGGGAAAAAAATGGTTGTTGTAATGATTGATCCTAATCAAAAAGGACTTGCAATAGGGAAAAATGGTAAAACAATAGAACTAGTTAGATATTTAGCAAGAAGGCATCATAATGTTGATAAAATAATCGTTATATAGTTAATTTTTTTAAATATATATCTTTAATGAAAAATTTTAAAAACTAGCTTTTTATTTTTCTTTTCGATAAAATATGGGAAGGGGTTTATTCTCAGCTAGAAAACTTAGGAAAAATAGAAAAAAATTTAGATGGAAAGAAAGAGAATATAGAAATAGAATGCTTATGTTGAAATATAAAACTGATCCTCTTGAAGGAGCTCCAATGGCTAGAGGAATAGTTATTCAGAAAGTTGGAATAGAATCTAGACAGCCAAACTCTGCTGTTAGGAAATGTGTAAGAGTACAATTAATTAAAAATGGAAAAACTGTTACTGCTTTTCTTCCAGGAGATGGTGCTTTAAACGTTGTAGATGAGCATGATGAAGTAATTATAAGTGGCATAGGTGGTCCACAAGGAAAAGCTTATGGAGATTTGCCAGGTGTTAGATATAAAGTAGAATTAGTTAATGGCGTTCCGCTTAATTTATTAGTAATTGGAAAAGTTAAGAAACCTAAAAGATAAAATAATTGATATTTATTCTTTTTTTATATTTTTAACTTAGTTTTTTAAAATAAATTTTTATATTAAAGCTTTTTTTAGAATTAGGGAAGATAAGAAATGAGTGAAGAAGTAAAAATATTTGGAAAATGGGATGTAAGCAATATAAAAGTACTTGATCCAGGGTTAGAAAGATATATATGCTTAAAACCAGTAATAATTCCTCATTCTGGAGGAAGACATGAGCATAGGAGATTTGGAAAATCTAAAGTAAGTATTATCGAAAGGCTTGCAAATAATTTAATGAAACCTGGAAGAGCTGGAGGGAAAAAATCTAAAGCATTAAAAATAGTAAAAAATGCTTTAGAAATAATTCATTTAAAAACTGGTAAGAATCCTATAGAAGTACTTGTAAGAGCCATTGAAAATGCAGCACCAAGAGAAGATGTAACAAGGCTAAGTTATGGGGGAGTAATTTATTATAAAGCTGTTGATTTATCTCCTCAAAGAAGAGTGGATCTTGCATTAAGATATATTACTGATGCTGCTAGAGAAGCAAGTTGGAGAAATAGAAAAACAGTAGAAGAATGTTTAGCAGATGAAATAATAATGGCTTCTCAAAATGATGCTAAATGTTATTCTTTAAGGAAGAAATATGAGTTAGAACGTGTAGCTCTTGCATCAAGATAAATTATATTTTTTAGAAAAATGATAACAATTATATAAATGAAGGATTAGAAATTTATAATGAGGATTTGGGGGGCTGTTTTAATGGTTTTAGAAAAAGATGAAATTTCATCAATTCTTAAACATCCTATTAGAAAGCTTATTTTAATAACTATTGGTGATAATGAATATATTGGAGCTACTGCTCTTAAAGAGAAATTGCATATTAGTACTGGTTCATTATATTATAACTTAAGGCAATTAGGTAAACTTGTGCAACAAGATGATAAAAGGAATTATTTTCTAAGTGAAGAGGGGAAAATTATTTATAAACAATTAAAAGAAAGTAGCTCATTAGAATATCCTAATATGTTAAAAATTCCAAGTAATTTGAAAAATTTTCTTTCAAATATTTTTTATCCTGCATGGCTTTTTATACCAATATATGAAAATAAAGTTTTATGCTCTTTAACATCCCTTTTATCTATTGGCTTTTTATCACTTGTATTTCTTTATGCTAGATTTGATTTACAAATAATGTATCTTACATACTCACCTGGATTTGGAGCTGAATTATATTTAGCTAAGATTATTTTTAGTATTCTTTTTTCTTGGGGATATTGTGTATTAGCATCTCATATTTTAGGTGGAAAAGGGAATAATTTTAGACTTTTAGCTTTAATAATCATTTCTATGCTTCCATTATCAATTTTACCTGGAGTTTTTCTTATTGATAGAAAATTTAAAATTGGGATTTTTCCACCTATAGGTACCCCAGATTTTTATTTTATTGAAAGTATTTTTGTATTATTAGTTCAAGCTATATCTATTTTATTACTTACAACAGCTATATCTCATAGTAAAAAAATTAAATTAGAAAGAGCTGCAATTATTTCTTTAAGTTTATTTTATATAACTGTTCTTATAAATACCATTACAAAAAGTTTTCCATTTTTATAATAAAACAGAAAATTTTTATATTTTTAAAACTTAAAATTGAGAAATAAAAAATATTTTTTAACTAACAGTCATTTCAATACTTACTTCTTCAGGTATTTGTATTCTCATTAATTGTCTCATAACTCTTGCATCACTTATACTCAATTCTATTAATCTTCTATGTATTCTCATTTCATATCTATGCCAAGTAGCTGTCCCTTCTCCACAAGGAGATTTTCTTACCGGCAAAATTAGGCATTTACGAGGAAGTGGTATGGGTCCAGAAATTTTAGTACCTGTTTTTTCGGCAGTTTCTTTTATTTGTTGACAAACCATTTCAAGTTTATCTTTATCTGTACTAGAGAGTTTTATCCTAATTTTTTGAGCCATATTTTTCTTTTTTTAAGGAGATAAAGCACTATATAGCTTTTTTATTAAATTTTTTGATTCTTTACAATCTTTAAATAATCTTAGCCTTTCTCAGTAATTTCCTTTATTATACCAGCTGCTATTGTCATTCCTGAATCTCTTATAGCAAATCTTCCAAGTTCTGGGAAAACTGCATAAGGTTCTGCTGCTACTGGGCTTACTGGTCTAAGTTTAACTAAAGCAGCATCTCCGGTTTTTAAGAATTTAGGAGATTTTTCAACAATTTGTCCAGTTCTAGCATCTATTTTAGAAATTAATTCTACGAATTTTGTAGCTATTTGAGCGGTATGAATATGCATTACTGGAGTATATCCAACAGCTATGGCTGTTGGATGATAAATAACTATTATTTGAGCAATAAACTCCTTAGCTACAGTTGGTGGATTATCTGGAGGTCCTACAACCATTCCTCTCCTAAGTTGAGTTTTTTCAACCCCTTTTATGTTAAAACCAATATTATCCCCTGGAATTGCTTGTGGAATTGATTGATGATGCATTTCAATTGATTTTACTTCTGCTTTTAATCCTCCAGGCTGTATTACAACAATATCTCCAGGTTTTAGAATACCTGTTTCAACTCTACCAACTGGAACTGTTCCAACACCTTTAATAGAATAGACTGCTTGAATTGGTATTCTTAATGGTTTGTCTATTGGTTTTGGAGGTACTTCAAATAAATCTAATGCTTCAAGTAGAGTTGGACCAGTATACCATGGCATATTTTTACTTCTTTGTGTAAGATTATCTCCTAGCCATCCTGAAGTAGGAATAATTTGTATTTTAGCAACATTATAACCAATAGTTTTTAATAAATCTGTAACACCTTGCTTGCATTCTTCAAACCTTTCTTTACTCCAATTAACAGTAGCGTCATCCATTTTATTTATTAATACAATTAGCTGCTTTATTCCAAGCATGAATGCAAGAAATGCATGTTCTCTTGTTTGTCCTCCAGGGCTTATTCCTGTTTCATATTCTCCTTTTTTTGCAGAAACAACTAATATAGCTGCATCTGCTTGACTTGCTCCAGTAATCATATTTTTAATAAAGTCTCTATGTCCAGGAGCATCTATTAATGTAAAGTAAAATTTATTTGTTTCAAATTTTGAATGCGCTAAATCTATCGTTAACCCTCTTTCTCTTTCTTCTTTTATTCTATCAAGAACCCATGCATATTTAAAAGTTTCTTTTCCAAGTCTTTTAGCTTCCTCTTCATAAGCAGCTATAGTTCTTTCATCAACAGCTCCTATTAAATATAGGAAATGGCCCATTGTTGTACTTTTTCCATGCTATAGTCTGAAAGATTTTTTAATCTTTCAGAAATCTACATGGCCTATTACAACTAAGTTTAAATGTTCTTTTTCTGGCATATTATTCACCTATTTTTACTATAAAAGTTTTTATTTTCTCCCCTTTTTAAGTTTTTGCTTTATTTTTATATATTCTTGCCTTAAAAACTTTTTTCTTTATTTTTCAAAAAATATTGAAAAGATTTTCCATTAATTTTTAATAAAAAATATAAGTTTTTTAAATTAAAAACTAAGATTTTTAAATCAAAAATATTTAAAGATAAAGATATTTTCAAAATAAGGTTAAATATTATTCAAATAATATCTTTTATGAAAGATATTGGAAGAAAAAATAAAATTAATAAAAGATCCAATTCATGGATATATTCAAATAAATGAAGAAGAAAGAAGAATAATAGATTCAGCTCCATTTCAAAGACTTAGGAGAATTTGTCAACTCCCTTTTGCAAACCTTGTATATCCTGGAGCAAATCATACAAGATTTAGCCATTCATTAGGATGCTTTTATATTGCTGGAGAAATAGTTGAAAAACTTAAACTAGAAGAATATAATAAAAAAGTTGTAAAAATTGCTGCTTTACTTCATGATATAGGACATCCTCCATTTTCGCATTTATGCGAACAATTTCTTTTTGAATATAAAACAAATCATGAAGAAATGACTAAAAAAATAATTTCTGAAAATGAGGAATTAGCATCAGCTATTGAAAAAAGTGGTATAAATATAAAAGATGTAATAGCAATTCTTGAAGGTAGAAAACCTGAGAGTTCCATAGTAACTGGTCCAATAGATTCTGATAAATTAGATTTTTTAATAAGGGATTCTTATTATACAGGAGCATCCTATGGAATAATAGATATAAAACGTTTAATACATATGATGAAACTTATAGGTAATAAAATTGCAATAAATATTAGAGCTTTAGGGGTTGTAGAAGAATTTGCTTTAGCTCGCCTTCAGTCTTTTATAAATATTTATTATCATCATGCTGTAAGAGCTGCACAATTATTATTTGTTTCAGCTATAAAAAAAGAAGGAATAAAAAATTTATTAAGTTTAGAAATAGAAGATTATCTTAATGAAGATGATTATACTTTATGGTGTAAATTAAAGAATAGTAAAAAAGCTCTTCCTTATATAAAACGTATAGAAAAAAGATTGCTACCCAAAATGGCTTTTGAAACACATTTAAGTGCTGAAAAATTTTCTTTTTCAATGTTAAATGAAGAAGATGTTAGGAAACAAATTGAAAGAAAAATAGCTAATATTGCAGGTATAGATGAAGAAAAAATATGGATAGATACGCCATACATAGCTCCTATTCCTCTTTCTCTCTCTCATGAAACTCCATTTTATAAAGAAGAAAATGGGGAAGTAAAAATAGTAGAAGTTAAATCTCCATTTTTTGAACCATTTGCACAAATCTATAATATATTAAGAATTTATACTGAAAATGAATATAGGAGCCAAGTTGAAAAAGCTGCAAAAAAATTTTTCGAACCGCTCCCAGAGATTGAAAGAATATCTCTTTAAATCCTAATCTTTCTTCTCAATATGTATTAATTCTTTTTCACAATCTATTTCTATTATATCGCCATCTTTTATGATATTCAATATTTCTTTATTTATACTATCTACTAAAGTAATATCAGATAATACGCATCCTACTGTAATTACTTCATCAGCTTTTAAGCATATTAAAGCTTTTGGTGCAACATTATTTGATTTTAATTTCATTATAGCATATGTTCCTACAGTACTTCCTTTTCCTCCTTTAAAAACAAGTATTTTTCCAGCTATAGATTTTCCATAAATATCACTATCTTTCTCTATTATGATTCCTCTTTCTAAATCTATTGAACCATAAAATGATAATCTTTTCTTAGATACGATAGCTTCTCCTTTAACACTATTTCCAGTAATTATTCTACATGAAATACTTATTTTTTTTCTTTTATGAAATGACATTTTTCTACCCTTCTAAAATTTCTTTTCTATTTTTTAAAACTACTTTAAATCCACGTGAAGAAAGATAATGTGCTGCTTTACAAGAATCTACGGCTAATACATCAAAATTCATTTTTTCTATAGGAGAAACAACCATACATGTATCTGCAAAAAATTCGATTCCTTTTTCTTCAATCTCCTTTTTATAGCCAAGCTTATTTGCAATATCCAAAATTTTTCTAGAAGTATAAAGAATGATTCTTCTTTTTATTTTATTATTTTTATTTTTTAATAGTTTATAGATTCCTATTATTTCTTTAAGGCTAAGATGTGGACAGCCAATCAATCCCAAATCCCATTCATTACTTGAATGAAATTTTTCAAAAACACTTTTTATATTTCTTTCATCTAATTCGATTTTTTCTAATTTATTTCTCTTATTAGACCTTGTAAATTTAAATAATGATACATTACTTGAAGTAGCTAATGCTGAACCAAAAGCTTTATATTCTTCTAATGAATAAATTTTTATTCCATTTATTAAAGGAACGCCTTCTCCAACATATTCACCTATAGCATAACCTATGGCGCTTAAATTTGTTAAATCCATTTTTTTTCTTTTTTTAAGAATTAATTTAACATTTATAGTTTCTATTCTATTTTCTTTAATTAATAATCCATAATATGGAGTTTTGCCAATGAGTGCAGAAGCAATAGTTAATGGTCCAGGTTCACGATTAGTATATGAATTGAAAAAAGAATTCGCTACGATAACTGCTGAAGATTCTCCCCAACTATTAAACTCATTTGGAATAGGTTTATTTCCTACAAGATATGGCGTGCAAGTAAAACTTGGAGAAACACCCATTTTTCTTAAAAATGAATATATTTTTAATTGTTGGGCAGCATATTCTTCATTAATATTTTGCTTTTTCCATCTTTTTTCATCTAATGCTCCTGGATTACAAGTAGTTTGAATTAATACTTTTTCTTTTGATACTTTTTCTAAAAATTTTAATCCTGGTTCTCCTATATTTTGTATTGATATGCCTGAAATATGAGCACTTTTTATTGGAACAAGCTTTGTTGCATTAAATATTTTTCCAACACTTATTAAAATTTTCATAGCTAATTGTAGAATTTCTCCTTTTTCTCCTTTCAAAATTTCTTCTTCCTTTTTAGAAAGGATTAAAGAGCACATTTTTAATTTTTAATGTCTTTTAATTTATTAATTATTTTTTTAGCTTTTTCACTTATTATTAAACTAGCTTTTATATATTCCCCTTTTAAGAAACTTCCAGTAGCATCTATTCCTACTTTCGTAGTTAAGCCATCTTCAGTACTTGAAGGATCTAATGTAGAACCTCTTATTCCACTTATTAAAATCATATTTTTATCTGCTTGAAACTTTGTTGCTATGGATTTTTCAACTTCTATCGGATCATCTATATCAACTTCTTCATCTACTATTACGACATGTTTTAAACTTGGATGAGCTGAGAATGCAGCTAAAATAACATTTTTAGCATCCCCTTTAGTTAATTCTTTCATTGATATTACAGCATGTAACCAATGATATCCTCCAGGTGTTAATCTAACATCTTTAACATTTGGACATATTTTAATAACATTTTCTAAAATACTAGCTTCTTTTGGGATTCCCATTAAAAGTTGATGCTCATTTCCGGATGGCACTATTGCATGATAATAAGCATCTTCTTTAACCATTATCTTTAAAACATCAACAACTGGTTGTTTTCTAACTTTATCCAATGTTCCTGTAACATCTGTAAAAGGCCCCTCATTAACTTCTTTTCCAGGATATATCTTTCCTTCTATAACTATTTCTGCATTTGATACACATCTTGCATTTATTGTGCTACATTTTGTTACTGATACATTTTCATCAAAAAAATATGCTAAATCATATTCCGATTTTCCTAAAGGTGGTGAACAAGAAGCAGCTAGAATTACTGCTGGAGGAACACCTATTGAAATAGCTACGTCTACAACTTCTCCCCTCTTATGAATTTCCTTTATTAAAAAATATAAATGTCTAGGAACAACTCTAATAGCTAATTGTTTATCATTAAGTAGCATTAAACGATGTATTGAAACATTTTCAATTTCATTTTTCTTATCATAAGCAGATACTATTGCACTTGTTATATAAGGTGCAGCATCTTCTTTAAAATATTTTATTATAGGCAATTTGTATAAGCTATCTATTTCTATTCCTTCATGAACAGTTCCATTATTAGTTTCTTTCACATGCTTTTTAACATTATTAGCTTCAATAATTTTTTTATGAAGCTCTTTTATAGAAGAACAACCTAAAGCTAAGCATATTTTTTTACGAGTATTAAGAATATTAGTTACAACTTGAAATTTTTTATTACCCACATTTTTAAATATAAAAGTTTTATCTGAATTTAATGAAATTGAAGCTATATCATATTCTAATGAAACTTCTTCATTAATTAATTCTACTTCATTTATTTTTTTTAAATAATCTAGAAAACTTCTAAAGTCAAACATTTATACTATATTTTTTTTAACTAATATAAGAATATTTTTTTCCAATATTTTGCTAGAAATTAAAAAATCCTTATCTTAAAAAGAAAAACTTTAAAAACTTATAGTTAAGAAAAATATAATTAATAATTGTAGCCCGGTCGTCTAGCGGTCAATCTTAAAAAAGGGCTATGGATGGCGGGCTTTGGATCTTTTTTGAGAAGTAACCCGCCGACGGGAGTTCGAATCTCCCCCGGGCTACTATTTTTAAAATAATCTAATTATATTATTTTCTTTAATGGATTTTATTAATGCTTCTGCTATTAAAGTAGCTTTATAGCCATCTTCAATATTTACAATAGGCTCTTTCCTATTTTTAACACATTCAATAAAATGAGTTAATTCTAACTTTAAAGGCTCTAGCCATTTTATTGTAGGAATAATTTCATATTCATTTTTTTCAATTGCTATTTCTTGTGTTAAAAAGTCTATTCTTATTACTCCCTCCTCACCTGTTATATGCATTTCTCTCTTTTTTCTTGGAGTAAGCCAATTTGCTTCTATTAAAGCACTTTTTCTATTTTTATAAAGAAGAGTTGCTTGAACATAGTCTTCATAATATTTATGTTTTATAGATCCACCTCTTGCAAAAACAGCAATGGGATCTTCTTGAAATAAAAATCTAGCAAGGTCTATATCATGAATAGCAGTATCTTTTATAACTCCTACATCTCCTATTCTCTCAGGCCACGCACCTATTCTTCTTGAATATGATAAAATTATATTTCCAATCTCTCCTTTATCTATTAATTCTTTTGCTTTTTGTACTACTGGATTGAAACGTTCTATAAATCCAACCATTAAAATTGTTTCATTTTTATTTTTAGATAATTCATTTTTTAAATTAATAGCTTCTTCAATTTTTGTTGTCATTGGCTTTTCAATAAATAAATCTTTTTGTTTTTTAATAGCTTCTAATGCTATTTCTCCATGAGTTATGGAAGGAGTACATATTGAAATTGCATCTATTTCTTTATTATTTAATAGTTCTTTATAATCTGTAAAAATATATTGAATATTATAATTTTTTGCAATTTCTATAGCTCTTTCTTTTATAATATCACATATTGCTATTATTTCAACATCTTTTAATTCATGGAAAACTCTTGCATGATTTTTTCCCCAAAAACCTGCTCCAATAATTCCAATTTTTATTTTATCCATTATTTTTCTCCTCATTTTTTATATCATAAATATCGTAAAAGTTTTTCTTGAGTTTTTTAGATATTTCAAATATCTTATTAGAAATTTGTTTATTTAATGTGTATGATAAAATAATATCTGAATTAGCTATAAAATGTTTCATTTCTTTCTCATTCATATTTAATATTTCATTAGTAGTTTTTAAAATTATTGTTCGCTTACGTTTATACTTTTGTAAAAATTTTTCTTCTATTCTAAAAGGATCTATAATAATAAGTAATCTTTCTTTATTTAAAAATTTATTTTCTATGTTATCTATTATTTTTTCAAAAATATTCTTACAAATTTTTTCATAATGATTAATTAATTTAATATCATAATATTTCTTATTTTCTTGAAAAATAAAATTTTTTATTATATTTAAATAATTTTCCTCATCTAATATTTTTCTAGGCTTTATTTTAAAAATTTCTAATATTTTTCTTTCTTCATAATTAAAATAATTTGATAAAAAAATAATTGAAAAATATGTAATTAAATTAATTTCATTTAAAATTATTGAAATTATATTTGCAGCTTCTGCATCTTTAATATATTGAAAATATATTTTTTCATATTCTGGCCATAAAGAATCTGTAAAAGTTTTTAATATTTTCTTTATTTCATCACTTTTATTTTCTGATAAAAAAATTTTTTTAAAATCTATTATTCGTGGTGCTATGTATCCTATATTGAAATCTTTTTTATATTCAAGACTTGAAAAATTAATCAATGTTTTTTCAATATATTCTTCTACATTTCCAGGAAAACTTGCACCATTGTATATTATAATTGTTTTCTTCTTCATTTTTTCAGCAATATCTTTACAAAGTACTTCTATTTCATCATGATTATTTTCAAGCATATTTCTTGTGATAAAAATAATTGATGAAAAATCATCACATTCACTTATCTTTTTTATACTAATTTCTTTATTAATTAAGTATCTTATAAGTTCTCTTCTTCTTATATTTTTTACATAACCATTTTTAAGTGATTGGAAAATATATTCATTATTTGTAACATAGTTTACTTTGATGCCTTTTTCTATAATATTAAAAGCTTTTTCTATTCCATCAAAAGAAGAATCTACTATGCTTATTTCATTTATATCCATTTTTTTCACTCCTTTTTGGAAGGATTTTAAACATCCATATTTTAGCTAACTTTCTCCATATTATTAGCCAGAGTGTTATAATACTAACTCCTATAAATAATTGTAAAATAGAAATTATTAATGAAGGTTTTTTCTCACTAAATAATGGTATAATTGCTAATGAAGAAAAATATAAAGCTATTAAAAATAAAATCCATGCAATAATAATTAATGCATATAAACTTAATAAAGTGTAAATTTTATCTTTTTTTATATTCTCTTCCATTTTTATCACTTAATTAAAAATATTTGTGTAATAATTGATAAAAATACTGAAAGAAATGATAATAAAGCAATTATATAAACAACTTCATTTTCTTTCATACTTGTTCTAGCTGTTATTAATCTAACAATTGTTATAGGAGCATTTTTATCAAAACTAGCTTTTATCATATCATTTTCAATTTTTATTGGTCTATTTTCTATACTTTTACCAGACTTTAAACCTTTAAAACTAGATAAAATATAAAAACTATTTAATATTTGAGGCATTAAAGCAACTATTAATGAAACTTCTGTTCTAGCTATAATTGCTATAGAAGCTATAGCTGTTCCAATGAATAAACTTCCACAATTTCCTACAAAAATTTTTGCTGGATAAATGTTAAATGGAAGAAAAGCAATCATGCTTGAAATAAGTAAAGTTGAAATAAATATTGCTTCAATAGATCCAACTATATAAGAAGTAATTATGCTTCCTCCAAATATTATTAAATAACTAATAATAAGTGAGCCATTAAGAACATCTATCATATTTGCTGTATTAGATGTTACAGCAAAAGCTAATAGAATAAGAAATGGATAAATTATTGTTAAACGTACTTTTCCAATAAATGGAAGTATTGGATAAGGAGTGTATGCTCCTAAAAAAATGAAAGGAATACCTATTAAAAGAGTTAAAAATGTTTTTAATCTAGGTTCTATTTCTTTAATATCTTCCACTAAGCCTATAATTGTTGCTATTATACTTGAAAAAATAAAAGCTAAAAATTTTGAATTTTTAAAATTGAAAAATTCTATTATAAATAATGAAATTAAAACTCCAAAAACTATTGCAATTCCTCCAATTTTTGGAATAAGTAGTTTATTCTTTTTATGTATATCTATTCCCATAAGACCATATTTTTTAGATATTTTTATTATTAAAGGAATCATTATTAAAGTAATTATGAAACAAATTGTATTGCTAAATATTATTTCCTTAATAGACAACATTGTTAAAGCTAAAAAATAGTTAGATAAATATATATTTTATTTTTTAAATTTTAAGTATTTATTTTAGTTATATAAATTTCTTCTGATATTTTATGAAAATTTGGCTTGATGCACTTACTCCAAAACAATTACTTTTTTTTAATAGTTTTAAAAATAGAATTAAAAATAAAAAGAAAGTAAAAATATGGTTTACTTCAAGAAATTATGAACAAGTTACACCTTTAATAAAAATACTTGGATTAGAAAAAGAGATTGAAATTATAGGTTCTTTTGGAGGAGATACTTTAGAAGGAAAGCTTTCTGCAAGTATAGAAAGAATGAATAAATTAAAAAATAGAGTATTTGAAGAAAAACCTGATATAGTTATTTCAAGTGGATCAATTGAAGCTTCTAGAATAGCATATGGACTTTCTATTCCACATATATGTATTTCTGATTCTCCTCATTCTCCTATTTATCCTCTTTCTCTTCCTATTTCAAAAATTCTATTTACTCCTTGGATAATACCTAAAAAAGAATGGATTATTCATGGAATAAAAAAGGAAAAAATACATTATTATAAAGCTCTTGATCCTGTTACTTGGTTAATAGATTTTTCACCAAATAAATCTATATTAGAAAATATTGGAATTGATTATAATGAACCATATATTTTAGTACGTCCACCTGAGGTGCATGCATCATATTTACTTAATATTAATCATCCATATTTTTTACTATTTTATTTATTAAAAAAACTTCCTAAAATTTTTCCTAATTTCAAAATTATTATTATGAATAGATATTTGGATCAAGCAAAATTTTTTAAAAATCTTGGAAAAAAATTTATTTTATTAAATAAAGTTATTGAAGGCACATCTTTAATATTTTATTCTTCTTTAGTTATTTCTGGGGGAGGAACGATCACTCAAGAAGCCGCATTACTTGGAATACCTACGATTTCTATTTATCCAGGAAGATTACCAATTGTTATAGATTTCCTTAGAAAGAAAAAATTAATTTATCATATTTATTCTAAAAAAGATATTAAATATATTTATGAAATTTCTAATAAAATTGATAAAATAAAAGAAAAACAAAAATTATTATCAAAATATCTTTGGAAAAAAATGGAAGATCCAATACCAAGAATATTTAATGAGATTAATAAATTATTTTAAATATTTAATAAT
>Ga0185307_1000092_pt1 | contig 62512 bp, 70 predicted proteins | sample LHCtaG_FD_128010 | JGI IMG/M metagenome (GOLD analysis project Ga0185307, IMG submission 128010) | Hot spring microbial communities from Little Hot Creek, USA to study Microbial Dark Matter (Phase II) - LHC4sed_matched (SPADES... | ecosystem: Environmental > Aquatic > Thermal springs > Hot... | reverse complement strand
TGTCGTCTATTACCGCGTACCCGTTCTCGACCATCCACTTATTTACGTTTAGTAATGTAGTATCATTTGTTCTCACGTAGACTACAGCAATTACTCTCCCGTAGTCGTCTACCCCGTAAGTCTTGTCTATGTCCAAATAGACTACTCCCCCATGCTGGGCGAGCAGGTTTTCCAGCGTCTCTCTAGCTTCTGCGCCTCCTGGAGGATCAAGTTCCGGCGCATCGATATCCGCGAACCTAACAACTGTCCTATATTCATTCGCTACGTAAACGGGCGGGGATATACGTATCGTATCCCCGTCGATAACCTCGGTCACCGCTACTCTTGCGTGCGGGAAGTCGTCGTGTATCCCTACCCCGCCGGAAGCTCTGACTAGCTGTGTTGTGAGGGTTATTGCAGGTGCTAGGAAGAGGAGGGCTAGAAGTAATGCGATGATTCTCTTACTCAATTAAGTCACCCAAAAAACATTACTTGAAACCCATATAAATACATTATTTTCGTGAAAACTGTTTGAGCTTTATGTAGGTCTATATATGATCTGGACCTTAATTCTTTCGTAATCGTTGCGCACCCTCTCCTCACGCAATGATCTCACTCCCTCACATCATTTCGGTAATACGAAAATACCTCGATTCGTGGCGGCTTTAAGACTACTTCAGCCTCCATAGTGCTTAGCAGGTGCTCTAACGCTATACTGAATCCACGTTCTCTGAGTGTTGAGGCTTCATCCTCAGTGATTTCGCAGTCGTTGGAGCACACCACCTCTCCCCCCTCATGTCTTACCTTAAGTGGGGTGCTTGCGTGAATGATTAGTGAGTAGGTGTTCCCCGACGAGATCTCCAGGTCTACCGCGGCCTCCCCCGAATCTACTAAGCCGCACCAAAGCTTTCTGCAGCAGAGTACTCCGTGCTTGGTGGCCCAGCAGGAGGCTTCCGGGTCCTTAGGTACTCGCAGGATTTCCTCACGTCTTAAATCAATCACTCTGAGTGTTTCCCCGGAATCCTCGACTACTAGATCCCAAGCGCTCGCGTTCCCTTCCACGTCCACGTAATCTACTAGAGCTCCTGATTCAAGAATCTTTAGCTTACCACCCTCCCTGAATGCCGGGAGTCCGTGAATGAATCCAGCGAACCGAGCTCTAGACTTGAGTAAGGGCTTCAGATCTTCTTCATCAGCGTAGAGGAGCCACTCACCAGACCTGAGCAGGGGTCCTCTAGGAGTGTTCGCAACAGCCTCAGCCGGGAAACCGGCCTCGAACGCGTCACCCCCACGAATAATTAGGGACCTACCATCACTGAAGACGCACGTAGCTATCCTGAAGCCTAGCGAGCACTTAACTGGCTTAGCTTCGTAAGCGTCTCGGTAGACCGCGTAGTCTTCGTAGCTAGCTAGAACCACGTGTGTTCTACTCCCGTCATACACCGCGACCACGAAAGCCCCCGGTCTCGAATCCGTGGCGAGCGTCGCGCCAGCGAATACCTCGTCTCTTGTGATTACCCTGTAGTTCCCGGAGACCCTCACCACAGCGACCCCGTGCTCGAGGTGCGAGAATCCAGCCATCGCCGAACACTCGATAAGCTCTCTAGAAACGTATACCGGGTTCCTGCAGGTGTCGCCGGCCTCGGAGGACTCGCTGAGATCACTCCAAGAATTTATCGTTATTTTTGGCTGTACTCTCAAGCCTTCAATAACTAAGCTCTCTAGGTCGTACGGAGAGAGGACCACCCTACCACCACCGAACTTAGTGAAGTCCGCAAATCTCCTCAGGGTGTAGGGGATGACGAGCCTCAAGACTTAACCAACCTCAACTTAAGTGTTAGTGACTCAATCAACGATAACATAGTGGCTAACGCGAGGGATTCTAGAGAGAGTGATTTCTTCGGGTAGGTAGCTGAAGCGAGTGCTAGGGAGGTGACTAGGACAGAGAACCCGAGTAGTTGGGACGTCCCGGACCAGATAGCTCTCCAGAGAGTGATTAGCGCGAGGAATACGTATATCAGGTGCTTAAGCCTGAGAGGGCCGAAGACCCTCTCGTTAATTAATGATACATCGCTGATTACGACGAACCTATGATATCTTGCTTCGAAGCTCAAGGCGCTCGCACCCCTAACAACTCGATGTCAAGCATTATCGTCGGGTTCTGCGGGTATTGACCTGACGGCAGACTCAGCGTGAACGCAAGTATTATTAAGACTCCAGCACGAATTACTGAGTCACTGATCACGAAACTCACTGAGTCAACCAAGACCGTTTTCCTAACGTATTCCTTAACAACGACCTTCTTGAGTGGTTGTGTGACGGTTTTCGAGCTATTCACGTGATACCTGTAAGTCACGACATCCTCTACTCGGGAGTTAGGGGGTAGTAGTAGGTAGTAGAGAGTTAGGTTGACCGGGTTATTGAAGTTATTCTCAGCGAACACTATCTTCAGAGACATGTTCACGGGTCCCTCGACCCACGCGTAAACACCTACTAGGTCGGCGTACAGTGCTGGCGCGTTAATAATTACCTTACGCTCGTTAGGGAATGACGCGTTCAGCACGCCAACACATTCAGTGCTTAGTGCCGCGTCGCAAACGTATTCACTTGGTGAGGCGCTCGTCACCAACCCTACGTACTCCGGGTAACCGTTCAAGAAGCTCTGATACCTCACTGCCGGTAGTAACGTAGTGATTGAGTTGCTGGAGACCGCCTGCTGCGGAGCCCAAGTTACTAGGTTTCCGTTCTCCGTGATTAAGCCTAGAACGTAGTTACCTTCAACTAAGAGTCTGACTAGGTCTCCCTCAGCTACTTTAGTCCACGTGAGGGGGCTTAACTCTATGTCTACGGCGTTGCTGTACGCTACGTTCGCAACCCCGTACACCACTAAAGACTTTATCGAGGTCTTCACGGTGGGTCTCGCGTAGACGGCGTTCTCCCCAGCCTCATATCTGAGGTGTATGTCCTCAGCTCTCCTCAAAGCATCAATTTGCTGAGTCTCCGAGAAGTAGTGTTGCTGTTGCCTTACCTCACTCAGGAAGTAAGCGTAGATTGAGAGGTGGGTTGCCAGGATTATGGTCATGATTACCGACGCGTAAACACCTACCTCACCAAACCTCGACTTACTCACGGAACCCCCACCACCTACCTAGAAGTCTTTATAAGACACTCTTACAACTGAAAGCCTCGTCCTTTAGGGCGGGGATGATTGGAAAAGTTTATAAGCTCTGTATTCGGCGATGTTCTTGATGATGATAATGTCGTTGCTCGTGAGTCTCGGGAGCTACTCCCTAGCAACACTCAATACGCGAGCCAAACACACTAGATTAGATCTATGCTCTCGAGACTATGATAATGGTAGTATACATAACCCCGAGTCCCTCGAAGGAGGGATAGGGGTAATGGGCCGGAGACCCAGCCCGGGATTAAACCCCCCAAAGCAGGGAGATGTAATCCCAAACCTCCCCGCTTCAGGAGGACGGGGAACCCTCGCCCTTCAGGACGGGGAGGAGGTCAGGTAATCCTCAAGACGCTCGTAACCCGACCATCAACGACTAGCGAGTACCAATCACTCGCTGGTAAGCTGATTACGTAGCATTTCCTAGGTTCTAGTAAGTTGATTACTTGAGTGTAATTGCTTGAGCTACCCACGACGTGGACGTTCCTGAGTGTTCTGAAGCCGTAATTACATGCTATGAGGACGTTTTCGTCCCCGTTCCTGAATACGTATGCTGCGATAGTTATAGGCTGGCTCGAGAATGACTGACTCCTCACCACGTCAGCGTACTCCCTGACTTTACTCACTAGGATTACTGAGGCGGGTACCGCGATCGATAGTAGTAGGAGGGTCACTACCAAGTTGCTTAACCCCCTCATCAAGGACCCCCACGAGCTTCTCGAGCTCCTTATAAGGACCTCCACTAATTCCGTGGGTCATGTGTTGAGGTGGTTTAAGCTTGAGGGCACTAGCTTCACTATATTATCGGATGTTGAGAGAGATTTCGTTCTTAAGGAGTGGGAATCACTGATCTCAGCGGTTAAGTCCGGCGTCGTACTCGCTAGGAGGAGGGTTGAGGAATTCTCCTACGGTGATCACGACTTTCTGGTCGGGTTCACGGACTTCTACTTAGGTGTCAGCAATCATTTAAGGACTTCAGTACCTTACTTCGGAGCTACTGAGGTCGAGCCCCCTCCAAGACCCAGCATCAGCGGTCTTGCTGGTGTGAGGACTCTCTACCTGAGTGACGGGTCATACGCTAGGGTCTTGACCGCTTATCGCTACCCCTCAACACTCCCGGAGTCTTTCCTATACACACTCTTCGGTGACGCGTGGGAGATCGCGCTAATCTTTAAATCCTTGCCTAAGCCCAGGGCGTTAAGTCTCGTTGAGTCAGCTGTTAAGAGGAAGTCAGCCATCACCAACTCAGTGGAGGCGGTTCACGAGGTTGAAGCGCTTAGAGAGCTCGGAGAGAGGGTTTTACGCGGGTCTGACTTAATAGAGTTCTATTTGCTGGTGATTATTAAGGCTCAGGAGCCGAGGGTCTTGAACGAGGTTGAAGAGAGGGTTAAGACCTTGCTTAAGGGGTTTGGGGTGGAGGTCGAGGCCCCTCCCATTCAGCGCGAGCTCTACGAGTTCAGGTTATGCGGTTTTCTAGCGTGTGTTGAGAGGACTTACGCTGACGTGACCAGCCTCAAACCCCTCTTCTTCTTAGTAGATGAGGAGATGCATGACGCGGGAGGGGTGTTCCTGGGGTTCTCAGGCTCCGGCAGTCCTGTGATGCTGGACTTATGGAGTAAACCTAACCTAAACTTCGTGATCTTAGGTGTCACGGGCTCGGGCAAGTCTATGTCCGCGAAGCTATACCTGAAGAGGTTGAGGGAGCGGGTGAGGGAGGTTACTTACGTGGGTGTGGATCCGGAGTCTGAGTACACTAAGGTAGCGAGGCGTGTGGGGGCGGCTCCAGTAGAGGTGAGTGAGGGTCAGGAACTAGGTCTCGACCCAGTAAGACTGCTCCAACTCGATTACCTAGACATAAGTCAGGTGTCTGACGTGTTGTCGGAGATATACGCTATACCGAAGAAGCTTCAGGGGGTTTTAAGAAAGGAACTCTTCGTTAAGGGTGACGTGGTGTCAGGTATTGAGGAGTTCGTGGCTACTCTCAGAGACCCTGTCCTGAGGAAGCTTCTTGAGGGTGCTGTGGCGCCTCCCGACGTGAACGTGTTCAGGGGCGTGCCCCCTAAGCTCTCCGGTAGCGTGGTCTTCGGCTTAAGGGGTTTGAGGAGTAAGAGGTTGAAGATTCTTGTCTCGAGCCTCATATCTACGTACGCCTACAACACACTCTTAGTTAAGACTCACGGGAGGAGTGTTTTCTTCGTTGATGAGGCTTGGTTATTCATGGAAACACCGAGTATAGTGGGTCTCTTCGAGAATCTAGCGAGGAGGGGTAGGAAGCACGGCGTGGTATTCATGTACGTGACTCAGAGAGCTGAGGATCTAGTTAGGAGTCCTCAGGGGAGGGCAATACTCGAGCAATCAGCCACTGTCTTACTGATGAGGCAGGAGCCTGAGGGTAGGGACGCGTGTAAGAAGATATATAAGCTCTCGGAAGCTGAGGCAGACTACTTAACTCAAGCACCTGTGGGTTCAGGTATTCTTAAGGTGGGGAGAAAAAGAATAACTATTCAAGTAACCCCCACACCCGAGGAACTAGAAGCTTTCTCTACGTCGACGCGCTGAGCACCTTCCTAGAGCGTGTCGTGAGGTAATTGAGTAGGGATCCCCCCTCCTAACCCACCTCAAACCCCTCCCAGTAACTAAGTACTTAGCAGGCCTCCCCTTATTACACCTCCTAAAATAACCTAGGTTCTCGAGCCTGGCGAGAACCTTGCCTACCTCGGTTCTCGTAGCGTGGTTATCAAAGCCTAGGACGTCAACAACTTTCTTGACTGTGATGGTTACCGTGTCCCCCGAGTTTTTCTCTAGCTTCTCAAGAATCACCTTACTTAATGCCTGAATAATCTTACGTTTTGAAGTCCTCGCATACTTCATGAGGCGCCACCCCCTCCCTACAGAATTCCTTAATATACTTCCTCACTATCGCTGGGCTTACCGCGAACCCTGCTTCAGCTAGGACTTCGCAAAACTTGCTCACGGAGCTTATGTCTATTTTTCTTGTTTTTTGTCGTTTTCCGTTATACGTTTTACGTTCACCAATATATTAACGATTTCAGAAGTTAATAAATGTTGTTTTCCGTTATACGTATTACGTCTTAGCGAAGCTTATATTAAGACTTAACGTATTATATTCGGTGATCGCGTGCCAGAGCTTGAGAAAGAACTCTTAACTACTACTGGGAGGCTCTTACTCTTCCTAGGCAGGGGTGGCGGGTCAGCGACCTTCACCGACGCTAGGAGGTTTATCGGTTCTCAGATATACTATGCTTTAAAACAAGCTATTACCTTAGGTCTCGTCGTGGAGGAAGAGGAGGGGAGGAAGATAAGGCTTTCTGAGAAGGGTAGGGCGTTAGCTGAGTGTCTCGTTAGATGTTTTCAGTAGAAATAACTCCTCAGGAATTCCGATATTGTTTTATCCTCGACCTTCCTCATGTAAGCTCTTATAACTGAGGTAATCCTCTTACACACCTCACTCTCCTCAAACTCTAAACACACAGCCTCAACATCTCTCTCAATCGCTTTAAGCAACATGTAGAGATCTGACCGCGACACCACCAACCCCGCTAAGGAATCCTCAGTCATACTATATGAGTGTTTGAGTAACTAGGTTACTTACAGGGAGAGCACGCCGAAACTAACACTCAGTAATTCACGTAAGCGTTCCAGCAACCCCACCCTAACAGCCTTATTTCCCTGCAACTTTTTAGTTTCGGGGATGCTTGGTTGGGTAGCGTAGGGAGGGTTAAGGTTGATAACATAAAAACATTCTATGCTTTCTCACCTGACATGAAACCGGTGGTCAGGGTTAAGCTAGGGACTGTGGTAGAGATCGAGACTAAAGATTGTTTCTCTAATCAGTTAGTTGGTGAGGAACAGCTAGTTACTCAAATTGATTGGAGTTTTGTCAACCCTGCTACAGGCCCCATATACGTTGAGGGTGCTGAGCCCGGGGACGCTCTGGTAGTTAAGATACTGAAAATTGACGTAGGTGGTGAGGGAGTCTTAGTAACTCTTCCGGGAGCCGGGGGCACTCCCAGACTTAGTTAAGGAAGCGAAAATCAGGAAATGCTACGTGGTGGGGGATAAGGTAATTTTCAGGGGATTAGTAGTTGATGCTAGAAAGATGGTTGGTGTCATAGGTGTGGCGACTAGTGAGAGAACACCGACGGGAGTTCCCGGAAGGCATGGAGGGAATCTCGATACTAGGTATGTGACGGAGGGCTCAACACTATATCTTCCGGTAGAGGTTGAGGGAGCTTTATTCGGGGTTAGGAGACTTGCATGCTGTGATGGGTGATGGCGAGGTCTGCGTTACTGGTTGTGAGGTTAGTGGTAAGGTCACCGTGGTTTTAGACCTCATCAAGAACTCAGCACCTAAATGGCCTCTTCTAGAGTACGGGGATTGGGTCTTCGTGTTAGTTTCTAACGAGGATTTAGAGAAGGCCGTTAAGGAAGCTGTTGAGGTAGGTGTTGAAGCAGTATCTCGTGTTTTAGGGCTTGAGTGGAATGATGCCTACATGCTCGCGAGCATGATCATGGATCTAGAGATAAGTCAAGTAGTAGACCCTAGGAAGACCGTCAGAGCTAGACTACCTAAGAACTTAATTAGCGTCACGAAATTACTGGAGGCTCTCAAAACGCGGGGATAGTAAGACAGTAAGTGAAGCTATGAGGAATCTTTAACGAGGATTATACTTTGAAAAATAGCTTACAACTGAAAGCCTCTCCCTTCAGGACGGGAAGGAGGTCAGTTACCCTTAGTTCTCGGCTTCACCCTAATCACGAACTCTGATTTCCTCCCCTCGCTCGTCACACCACTATAGTAGTTGAAGATCCCGCCACACTTAGGGCATTGAATCCTCTTAACTACGTAGAACCTAAATTTCCAGGGATTCCTAAGTAGCTTGAAGCTTTCTTCAGGTCCTTCATAACCACAGAACGGACACTTCATTAAGCAACACCTCATGTTTTACGATTGGTTAAACCATGTATAATTAACTCGTTAGGTAAATTTAAGTCTTTAAACCTCTTTATCGAGGATGGTGTGCGTGAACCCGTACGTAATTCGATTCATATCAGTCGGTAGGAAACGCGGGAAGACCTCCATAGCCACTCAAGTAGTTTCCAGACTCGTTAGCAGAGGGTATTTCGTGGGGGTTGTGAAGCATTCTAGTCACTACGTTGACTTGGTAGGTAAGGATAGTAGTAGGTATGTGGGTGCTGGCGCTAAGCTAGTCTTGGTTTCTTCGAGTGGGGTGGGAGCCCTCTTCTATAGTGGTTGGGTAGACGACCTAGAGTATTCTCTGAGGTACTTAAACACGCCTGTAGTCGTGGTAGAGGGCTTTAAAGAATCTGAGATTGGGGATGTCGTAGCAATCGTTAATGACTTGAGGGAATTCCAGGAATTGAGTAAGGTAGCTCGCAACGTGGTCGCGGCAGTGTCTGAGGATGAGGAGGTGAGACTCAAGCTAAGTGAATCACTTAGAGTGTTCAGGAAGGCTGAAGTAGATCCACTAACAGACTTCATAGAAACTAGGTTACTGGATTTCCTCGAGAATCAAACACCTAAAACGAACTGCGGGTACTGCGGTTATGAATCTTGCAGAGCGTTCGTTAAGGCATGCGCTACCGGCAAGACACTCTGGTGCCCCGTGAAATCTGACGTGAACTTAAGAATAAACGACAAGCCGATACATATGAACCCGTTCGTTAAGAACGTGCTGAAATACATAATAGAAGGATTTACGTCGTCCTTGAAGGGGGTTGACCCTCATAAGAAGAAAATAGTCATTGAAATAAATTACTAGGTCGTTAAGCCTCAAGGATTTTCTTAAGTGTTTTCAAGTCTATCCTACAACCAGTAATCAGCAAGACCGTCTTTCTCCCCTCGAAGAAGGCCGTTTTCTTCATGTAGGCAGCAACAGAGAGTGCCGCGGCACCCTCAACTAGTATGTGGTGTTTCTCGAGCATGAATCTTATTGCCTCAGCTATGTCTTCCTCGGTAACCAGGATGAACTCATCTACGTACTTCCTGCATAAATCGAATGTCACAGAGTTTTCTTCGATACCTCCGGCGACCGCGTCAGCAAGCGTGGGTTTTGACTCCATAGTGAGTATCCTGCCAGACTTCAGAGAGTAATACATCACCGCGGAGTTTTCTGGTTGAACACCAACCACCCTCACCTCAGGAACTACCTCCTTCAAGTACGCGGCAATACCTGAGATGAGCCCCCCACCACCTACCGGCACTACTACAGTGTCTAAGTCTCTGAGTTGCTTATGTAGTTCCAGACCTATAGTTCCTTGACCAGTAATCACCTTGATGTCATTGTACGGTGAGATATAGACCGCGTTATTAGCGTTAGCGAACCTTCTTGCGTGAGCCTCAGTCTCGACAGTATCTCTACCGAAGAACCTCACGTCGATCTCATACTGCATTATGTCTTGAATCTTAGCTGGCGACGCGTTCTCAGGAAGGAAAACAACACCGTTCAAACCAAGCATCTTAATAGCGTGAGCAAAAGCAATCCCGTGATTACCGCTGGAAGCAGTCACGAAAAGATCTCTTACGTTATCATGAGATAACAACTTATTCAGAACTCCCCTAATCTTGAAGGACCCGCTAACCTGAAGATTCTCGAGCTTAAGGTAGACTCGCACACCACCTAACTTGCTTAACGGAATCGAGTACTCTAACGGTGTTTCCCTAACGTACTTCCTGATCCTGTTCTCAGCTCCTAAAACCTCACTCAATAAACTCACTCAAACCACCTAAGCGTATCTACTACTTCTAACTCAGCCGCCTTAAAAACCGTCTAACCTACCCTAAGTCGTAAGCAGGTCCTCACCAAGAATAGGGGAAAGCCTAGCTAAACACGAAAGTTCAGGCAGGTCTCACGCGTTGATTAGGGAGCCCAGGCTCTCTTGACGCACACATCTTACATAATGAGTTTCCGTTAACTTCACTAACTCAGGTTCTTTAGTCATGCATTCTTTTGCTGCGTACGGGCACCTATTACTTAACCTACACCCGCTGGGAGGTTTCGTAGGACTTGGGGGTTCCCCGGACAGCAATACCTTCCTCCTTTGTTTCTTAACGTGTGGGTTGAGTTCAGGCACCGAAGAGAGTAGTGCGAGTGTGTAGGGGTGTCTAGGCTCGTTGAATATCTCGTCTGTAGTCCCCACCTCCATTATCTTACCTAAGTACATCACCGATACGTAATCACTCATATACTTGACTACGGAAAGATCGTGTGTTACTAGCAGGTAGGTAAGCCTGAGTTTTTCTTTAAGCTCTACTAAGAGGTTCAGTATCTGAGCCTGAACGGAGACGTCGAGGGCTGACGTAGGCTCGTCTAGCAAGAGTAGTTTGGGTTCTATGCTTAAAGCTCTAGCTATGGCTACCCTCTGAGCTTGGCCACCACTCAGGCTCGGCGGGTATTGGTTAGCCACCGCTTCCGGAAGCCCTACTAGAGCTAGGACTTCAGCTACTTTCCTACGTATCTCCTCCTTACTCATGTCGGTATGTGTTGCTAGAGGCTCAGCCACTAAGTCTTTAACCCTCATCCTAGGGTTAAGGGAAAGATACGGATTCTGAAAAACTGCTTGAACGTTCCTTCTAAACCACTTGAGATCCCCACCCTTAAGCCGAGTTATGTTTCTGCCATCAATAAGTATCTCGCCGGACGTCGGTTCAGTGAGCTTCAGTATACACCTGAGCGTGGTAGTCTTGCCCGAACCTGACTCACCCACCAACGCAAAAACAGTTCCTTCAGGGACCTCAAAAGACACCCCGTCAACGGCTCTCACGTAACCCACTACCCTCCCGAAAAGACCTGTTTTTATTGGGAAGTACTTAGTAAGCTCATGAACCTTAAGCAACGTCTTCAAACCTCCTCACCACCGTATAAGAAGCAAGCTACCCGCCTCCCGTCACTCACGTAAGAGTATCTCGGTAATGAGGTCCTGCACTCAGGTAAAGCAGACTCACACCTATCGACGAAGGGACATCCAACGGGGGGATTCCTTAAGTCGGGTAACGTGCCAGGTATGTAACTCAGCTTACCTTGGGCCTTAGTCACCGTAGGGACAGCCTTAACCAATTTCGCCGTGTAAGGGTGTAGGGGGTCTAGAATGACTTCCTCCGTAAGACCTTCCTCAACCAGAAAACCAGCATACATCACTGCCGTCCTGCTACAGACCTCACTAGCTATCCCTAAATTATGCGTTATGAGAATTAACGTTAAGTTTAGCTCACGCTTAAGAGAGTTTATTAGGTTAAGTATTTGCGCCTGCGTAGTCACGTCAAGCATTGTCGTCGGCTCGTCAGCGATCAGTATTTTCGGGTTTGTTGAGAGAGCTGCTGCTATAGCTGCTCTCTGAAGCATCCCGCCAGACAATTCGTGCGGGTAGGCGCGGAGTATCCTGAGCTGATCCGGTAACTGAACCATCTTCAATAACTCTACAGCCCTGCTAACAGCCTCTTCCTTACTCATGCTGAAGTGATACCTCAATATATCAGTGAGGTGTTCGCCGACGGTGAAGAGAGGGTTGAACGTGGTTGCGGGATCTTGAAATATCATTGAGATCTCTCTGCCCCTATACTTCCTGGCTTCTGCGGGTGTTAGCTTAAGTAGGTCTTTCCCTTTATAGAGTATGGTGCCGCTAGCCACAACCGCGTTCTTAGGCAGGGATAGCGATATAGCTAAGCCAAGCGTTGATTTGCCAGACCCGGACTCACCCACGACGCAGAGAGAATCACCAGCATCAACCTCTAAGCTCACATCCCTCAAAGCCTTGACAACCCCCTCAACAGTGTGGTAATGCACTGATAGGTTGCTTACTTTAAGTAGTTTCTCCTCGCTCAAGCTCACACCCTCCTCATGCTCAGTAAGTTTCTTAGCCGCGGATCCATCAATTCTTTCACAGCATCACCTAACAAGTTAAAGCCCAAAACAGTCACAATTAACGCTAATCCAGGGAAGAAAGATATCCACCAAGCCTTACTAATTAAGTGCCAACCGCTACTCACTAAAAGCCCCCACTCAGGCGTTGGCGGCGGTACCCCAACACCTAAGAAACTTAAGGCTGATGCTTCGAGTATGGCCGACCCTGTGTCTAGGGTTGCCTGAGTTATGACTGGCGTGAGAGAATTAGGTAGTACGTGCCTAAACATAATCCTCACCTCACTAATACCGATTACCCTAGCCGCGTCAACGTACGGTAAGTTTCTGACGCTACTTACTTGCAGATAAACTAGTCTCGAGTACCAGGGCCACCAAGACAGTGAGAGAGCTAAGATAGTGTTAAGAAGCCCTCTACCGAAGGTAGCGGCTAACGCTATGGCTAGTAAGAGTGGGGGGAAAGCTAAGAACATGTCTGTGACGCGCATTAGTGCAGTACCCACCTTACCCCCAACATAACCCGCCACTAGGCCTACCGGGATCCCTATAGCTAGGGATAAGGCCACCACGCCAACACCTATCATGAGAGAGAATCTAGTACCTAACAACACTCGGTTGAATAAGTCTCTACCATACTCGTCTGTCCCGAAAGGATACTCTAGCGAGGGTGGCATAAGTCTCTTACTGACATCATACGTGATACCCCAAGCATCCCCGGGTCTCGTAAGTATGTAGGGCGCTATTAAACCTATCAACACGAATGAGGAAACTATTATCAGACCCGTTAGGTAGACGGGGTTTCTCCTCATTAAGCTTAGGTAGAGCCTGAACTCAGACATCAGAGCCTCACCCTAGGGTCTAGCCACGCGTGTATCAAGTCAACTATTAGGTTTATGAATGAGTAGAATAGAGCGACTAAAACAACTACACCTATTATTGCTGGGTAGTCGTAGCTGAGGAGTGACATGCCAGCATAATACCCGAGTCCCGGCCACACAAATATGAGTTCAACCATGAAAGCCCCAATCAACGTGTAACCGAAGGACAATCCCAGAGACGCTATTACCGGAACTATCACGTTCCTTAAAGCGTATTTCAGTAATATCGTCCTCTTAGGAATTCCCCACACCTCTAAGCTCCTCACGTAGTTTTCGTTGAGTACTTCAATCATTAAAGACCTACTCATCCTAGAGCTGAGGCTCAAGGGATATATCGCTAAGACTAAAGCAGGCATTATAACATGTTTTAACACGTCTATAAAGACGGGCAGATTCCCCTGAATCAGTGAGTCGAGTAGGTAGAAACCCGTGACGGGTTTGAAGCCTGTCTCATACGCCAGGTAATCATCGACCCTTCCACTAGCTGGTAAAAGCTTTGTCCAAGTACCTACCACTGTCTGGAATATTAGAGCTACCCAGAACACAGGCATCGACGCGCCCAAGACCGTTAATACCCTAATTACTTGGTCGGCTAACCCACCATACTTTAAAGCAGAGTAGATGCCTAGAGGGATTCCTATCAGGGAGGCCAGCAAGAACGCTATTATTACCAACTCTAGGGTAGCCGGCAACGCCGTGAATAAATCGTTTAATATGGGTGTGCGGGTTCTCCAAGAAACTCCCCAGTTACCTTTAAAGAAGTCGAGTAAGTAGTAGTATAGCTGTACGTGGATAGGCTCATCTAAATGTAGTTCCTGCCTAGCTCTCTTAAGTTGCTCCTCTGTTGCGTGAGGTCCTGCCCAGAGAAACTCAGGTCTTGCCGGAATAACCCTAGTTATAACGAACGTGATTACCAGAACACCGACTACCACGAGAGCAAGTAGTAAAAGTCTTTTAATCAGATACTCTCTGGATATAGGCAAATCTCAGCACCCATGAGTAAGGACTGTTTACTTAAAAATATTTGTTTATCGTTATAAACACTCTACCTTCTCACGTCAAGAACCTGAGCGAACACTACCGTGGGGTATGCTGGGTTAATAGCTTTATCTAAGTTACCTATGCCTGCTCTAGCTATTCTCAAGTCAATCATATCCCATAAAGGAACTGCCGGCACATCATCATGAAGTATCTTCTGAGCCATGTAGTAAAGTTGTAGGGCCCTGGCTTCATCAATCCCCTCTAGAGTGACGGCTTCCTCGATTAACGCGTTAAAGTCTGGGTTCTCGTAGTAGCATAAGTTGAATATCTTGCTCGCGTTATGGAACATGTTGTATAGGTATGTGAAGGGCGACACTACGTCGGGCCACCAGTAGAAGATCAGGAAGTCTTGAGCTGCGTTAGGATCTTCCCAGCCTCTCTGCGCAAGTGCCCACTGCTCCTCCCAGCTAAGAGGTCTCACCTCAACATCTATTCCTAACTGTGCTAGAGAAGACTTAATTAACTGAGCTGTCCTCGCTTCGTATATGTCTCCTGCCGTATAAGTCAGTATGAGCGTTCTGTTGATTCCGCTCGGGTATCCTGCCTGAGTTAATAATTCTCTGGCTAGACTTAAGTTATACTTGAAAGTCAGGTTATCGAAATGACCCCACATACCGTAGGGGACTGGACCGCTTGCAACCCTAGCTAGCCCGTTCCTAGCCACAGTGACGATGTCTTCGTATGGCACTGCGTGAGCGATAGCTCTCCTGACGAGGACGTTATCGAGCGGGGGTTTCTTCACGTTAATCAACATTATTAGGTTCTGGAAGCTTGGCTTAAAGACTACCTGCAGGTTGGGGTTCCTTTGATGTTGCTCTATGTTCTCTAGCGGCACGTACATCGCTATGTCTATAGCTCCTGAAAGCAGTAAGGTTTCCTGAGTCACTGCGTCCTTGATTATCCTTATTTTGAAGACGTCGGGCGCGTTATCGGATTTCATAGGATAGTCAGCTAATCTCCAACCCCACCAATCAGCGAATTTCTCAAAAACTACCTCGTTTTCCGGATCCCACTTAACCATTTTGTAAGGTCCTGAACCCGCTTCCTTACCGCTGTTAAACCAATCAGCTACTTTAGGGTCTGTTAAGTTCGAGGCACCAGCATACTCAACGACCTTGGGACTGAATATGTAGGCTGCGTATGCCGTGGCAGCAATCTTATCTAGTGCTGCAGGGTATTTGAGGCGGAAGACGACCGTGTAATTATCTGGTGTCTCAATACTCTCAACAGGGTCCCAAATAAACGCCGCTCCCTGACCTAACGCTATAGTTCTCTCTATAGATAGCTTAACCGCCTGAGAAGTAACTGGAGTCCCATCATGAAATACGGCGCCACGCCTTATGGTGAAGGTCCAAACAAGCCCGTCCTCACTACTACTATAGTTCGTGGCCAGCGCGGGAATGAAGGTATCGGTGATCGGGTCGTACCAAAGAAGCGGCTCGTACACTAGAGGCAACCACATGACAGAGTTGGAGAATTCCGTGCTAGGATCGGCAGTAGTCATTTCTGAAAGAGAAGCATAGATAATCATCTTTGTTGGTGGAGGGGTGGTAGTAGGTGTTGTGGTAGTTGGCCCCCCTGGAGGAGTTACCACGTAATACGCTACAACACCCACGATAATCACGATAACTAACGCGACCACCAAAACATAAACCTTATTGATCGCCAGGTATATCACCGAAAGATATCTTTTATAGAGTTAAAAAACTTAAGGTGTCGAAATGACGCAAACATTTATAATTTTGTGCGTAGATTATAGTGGTATGCCGTATGTGGTTAATTAAGAATTTAGAAGATGCTAAGAAGCTAGTTCTAGGCTCAACAATCTTAGGTACTGGGGGTGGCGGGGACCCGAAAGAAGGCTTGATGCATCTTAAGAAAGCGTTAGAGGAAGTCGGGAGCATAAAGATCGTGAGCCTTGAGGAGCTTCCTGAAGACTCGTTAATAGTTGTGCCTTACTACGTTGGCTCGATAGCTCCTGGCCTCAAGAGTAAGAAGCCTGTGAAAATATCTGACCCGATGTTGAGAGCTCTTGAAACGCTTGAGGGTGTGTTAGGTATTAAAGCAAACGCTGTCGTAGCTTCTGAGATGGGGGGTGATAATACCCCTATCGCCTTAAGCATAGGGGCTAGGCTTAACCTGCCGGCAGTTGACGGGGACTTGCTTGGTAGGGCAGCTCCCGAGCTACATCAGTGTTCAGTCCACATATTCGGTGTCCCTATGTATCCCTCAGTCATAGTTTCTGAGACAGGCGATGTAGTAATCGTTAAAGAGTATGCTGACATAGACGATTACGAGTCTATAGCTAGGTACATGTCTGTATTAAGCGGTAAGTTTGTAGCGGTTGTTGACACCCCACTAACGAAGAGGGTTGCTGAGAAGGTGGTTATTAAGAATACGCTAACCCTAGCTTACAGACTGGGTGAAGCTGTATTAAATGCTAGGGCCGAAGGAGTGAATCCTGTGGAGAAGGTTGCCGAGATTCTTGGGGGTTGGGTAGTCTTCAGAGGAGTTGTTGAGAAATATGAGTGGCGGGACGAGAAAGGCTTCCTGAGAGGCGAGGTAATGGTTAAGGGGGTGGACGCTTTCGCGGGGCTCACCCTGAGATCGTGGATAATGAATGAACACATAATGGTTTGGCTAAACAATAAACCTCTGGTGATGCCGCCGGATCTCTTCACCTTGCTGAAGGATGATGGGGAACCACTAACCAATACCGACTTAAGGGAGGGGATGCTAGTTAACGGGGTGGCTGCTAAGGCTCCGGATGTTTGGAGGACTCCTGCAGGCCTCAAGTATTTCGGGCCTAGACACTTTGGTTTCGACTTTGATTATGTGCCTGTAGAGGAACTCGTTAAGGAGTTGCTTGGTAGATGAGGGTATTAGTCGTTAACCCGGTAGGTCATGATAGGTGGGATTACTCAGATAAGAAGATTTACGAGAGTTACGCCTCGGAGGGGACCGAGGTAGACGTAGTGTCGCTTCCTAGAGGACCTGCATCGGTTGAGACGGCTGAAGCGTACGCTGAGGTAGAGCCTTTAATTATTGAGTTGGTTAAGGGGATTCACGCAGGGTATGACGCGGTGATTGTGAATTGCTTCTTAGACCCTGGGGTAGCGAAGCTAAGGAAGATTCTGAGTAATAAGGTTGTGGTAGGTCCTTGTGAAGCCTCCCTATCGCTGGCTAGGAATCTGAGCGATAAGGTTGCCGTGGTTACGGTTGGAGGCGATGTTGAGACTCTAGGTCTTATTAAGGAGAGGATCAAGTCCCTAGGATTCGAGAACGTGGTCGTTGGTGTGAGGGGGATTTCTTTAAGGGTTCTTGAGCTAGATAGGGATAGGGAGGTAACTCTGCGTCACCTAGTTAATGAAGCTGCTAAGGCTGTTTCCGAGAGAGCTGACGTTATCGTATTAGGTTGCACTGGGTTAGCCGGTATGGCTAGGGAGGTTAGCGATGCTGTGGGGGTGCCGGTCATAGACCCGGCCTGGTCTGCTTTAAAGATAGCTGAACTACTTGTCTTGGTTGGGGGAGCACGCAGTGGTTAACTTCATGGATTTCGAGCTCGCCGTAGCCGCGCAGAAGTTAGTTAAGGATGTGTTGAAGGTATCTAGTGACGAAGAGGTGGTCATAACAGCTGATACTAGTAGTGATTGGAGCGTTGTTGAAGCAACTGCTAGAGCTGTTGCCGTGGTTGGCGGGAAACCAATTGTCTTCCTTCATCAAACACCGGTGGGCGTGGGTAAGGCGGCAGACCCTTACCTACCAACAAGATCTCTCAAGGCAGTTTTAAGCGTCGCCGATGTTTGGATAGAGTTTAATAGGAACTGGCTACTCTACTCAACGCCTTACTGGGAAGCGATGAGTGCTGGTAGGGTTAGGTATATATGTTTGGTAGGCATGAACGCTGACATGATGGTTAGGACTATAGGGAGGGTTAACGTGAGGCTCTTGTACGATTTTCAGAGAAAGCTAGCTGAGGTAACCCGTAAATCTAAGCACATGAGAGTCAAGACACCTGCCGGCACCGACTTAGAATTCGAGAACGATCCTTCAAGACCTGTACTAGTCGAAGGGGAGGTCACAGGTCCCGGGGAATACATGCTTTTCGGTCAGGTGGATTGGGCTCCAGTAGAGGAAAGCATTAACGGCGTGCTAGTATTTGACGGCTCCGTTTGGCCTCCCGAGGAACTCGGCCTTCTCAGAAACCCTATAAAACTTTACGTGAAAGACGGGGTGGTGAGAAAGGTTGAGGGAGGCTCAGAAGCAGGAATTTTCGAGAAATGGCTTAAGTCATTCAACGACGAGAAGATGTTCAACGTAGCACACCTCTCGTACGGGTGTAACCCGGGCGCTAAACTTACTGGAAACATACTTGAGGATGAGAGGGTTTGGGGAGTTGTTGAGTGGGGTCTGGGATCGCAATCACCTACTTTTAAAGGTAAGTTAGGTCCCGCCTCATCACACACGGACGGAATATGCCTTAACCCGACAGTATGGGGGGATGAGGAGAAGATCATAGATAACGGCGAATACGTACACCCGGAGCTTAGAGAGCTGGCGACTAGATTACGGGTTGCTTAGGAGGTTGTCGGGAACGGCTACACACAAGCTACTCGTGTTAAATCCTGTGAGCACAGACGTATGGAACGACCTCACGTTAACGCATGTTAAGAAAATACTCTCACCTGAGATTGAGGTATCCGTAAGGTCCTTGAGGGAGGGCCCTCCAGCCATAGAGAACGAGTACGACAAGGACTTAGCAACGCCCCACGTAGTAAGTGAGGTGATTAAAGCATCTGAAGAGGGTTTTCACGCGGTAGTTATTAACTGCTTTGACGACCCAGGTCTTAGAGCGTCTAGGGAAGTCTCGAAAATTCTCGTGTTAGGTATTGGGGAAACCTCCCTTACCGCGGCCACTCTCCTAGGTTATAGGATTGCCGTGATATCTACCGGGAGCAGGTACTCCAGGACTGCATATTATAGGAAAGCCGTTGAGTTAGGGCTTGAGAAGAGAGTGGTTTACGCCTCAGGCATAGATATAAGGGTACTGGATTTGAGGAAAGACCTAGACGCTGTGAGGAAGGCTCTTCTAGATGAAGCTAGGAAAGCGATTAACGAATTTAATGCTGAAGTCATTGTGTTAGGTTGTAGCGGGCTTATAGGGTTGGGTGAGGAGCTCTCAGAAGTTCTCGGAGTTCCAGTAGTGGATCCTACCCTAGTTACTGTAGGGATAGCTGAGGCGATGATTAAGCTGAGGCTAAGGCACTATAGCTACAAACCATGAAATAAGGCCGGTTCCTTAAGTCTCTTAAGAAGTTTTTCGAGTCGGTAGAAATAAGTTCTCCGCGTAAATCTTAGTGAATTCTTTGTTTGCCGAGATTTCCACGTATTTGGTTTTCCGAGCTATTTCTTCCGCTTTCTTCCTAGCAATGCTTGACTTCAGGATTAGTCTCGCCCCGCTTATGGCGGTATTCCCTACGAAAACTGTTTTATTAACCCAGGACCCGTGAATTAACCCTATCACTGCAGCGTTCTCAACATTCAAGCTTGTTCCGAAAGATCCGGCTATGAAGACTTTCCCCACGTCCTCAAACGTTAAGTTTGCTTCTCTTAACACTATCTGCGTTACTGAAGCTACAGCTGCCTTAGCGAGTAAGAGAGACTCTATGTCTTCTCTATAAATAGCTATGTCTTCACTAGTGCCTGATTCCTCACCCCATACTACTACGAACCTTTGATCTTTATCTTTCTTAAGTCTCCTAGACACCACGTTCCTAAACCTCCCTCTCTCATTGATTATCCCATGCTTGTAGAGATGCGCTAACGCGTCAATATACGCCGAGCCACAGATGCCTAGAGGCTTTCCACCACCCACTACCTCATAACGAATCTCGTAATCTCCTGAATCCTCACTAAAATATATGAAAATCTTTGATATAGCACCATCAACAGCCTTCAAACCATGCCTAGTCCCGAAACCCTCGAATGCCGGCCCTGCAGGGGCTGAAGCAGCATAGAGATCCCCGTCGTTGTTAATCATGACTTCCGCGTTAGTACCTATGTCTATTAAGATGCAGGGCACCTCACACTCGCCAAGACCTACTGCTAAAGCGCCTGCTACGGCGTCCCCACCAACAAACCCTGCAACACCTGGACCTACGTAAACATAGCCGTTAGGGTTGATCCTAACACCAATCTCCTCAGACCTAAACTCAAGTCCTTGAGTGAATACTGGAACGTAAGGAGCTCTCCCCAAGTTAGAGGGGTTAACCCCTAGTAGTAAGTGTGTCATCACGTTATTACCAACTAACACGACCTCATAAATATTCTCTGGCCTCACATCAGTCTTGGAGGAAACCCTAAGTATTAATTCGTTAATTGAGGTTATGACGCTTTGACGTAACACATCAAGACGCTCCACACTATCGGAAACATACGCTATTCTCGACATAATATCGGATCCGAAGACTTGCTGGGGGTTTGGTGATGAGGCGATAGCTAACGTTTCACCATTCCTTAAATTCAGTAAGTGAATAACGATTCTGGAAGTTCCTACGTCAATCGCTAGACCGTATAACTCACCTTCTTTATTCCCGCACTCAACATCTAGTAGTTCGTTGTTTCTTAAAGTCGCCGTGACCTCCCACCCACACTCCCTAAGGATTTGAGGAAGTGCTCTAAGCACTCTTAGAGGGATTCTAAGAGTTTCTAAACCGTTTAGTAATCTGCTTAAATCAGGTCTCTGATCCTCTAGGCTGGGTGGGGGTATCTTAAGGAAGTGCTTACGTACGAGCGGTGATAAATCGTAAGGTTTCTCAAAACCTACGTCTATGGACTTATAAGATATTGTGATGCTTTGCTCAGGGATCTCTATCAATGCTTCATCGCTAATTAAGCGTGTTTGACAAGCTAGTCTGAAACCATTAAGTATTAAATCACCCAGAACTCTGCGCTCACTTAAGCCGCTGTCCGAGAAAGTCCCTGACAAGACCTTAACAACGCATTTACCACATAATCCAAGCCCGCCACAGTCAGACCTGACATCAATACCTCGATTCCTAAGTAAATCAAGGAGCGTCTCATCACCGCTGGACCTAGTTAGTTTTACCTTCAGAGCACTATCACCAATACTTCCAACCGTTGCGGTCTTTAATCATTATATAGTGTCTCTCCTAATATTATTTGTGTGGTGTGAGGTGCTAGTTGAGGATTTAAAGAGAGGTCTGTATAGTGCGGTAATTGAGGGTGATTCTGAGAAGGCGCTAGGGTATGCTAGGGAACTACTTAACACAGGGCTTGACGTAAAGCAAGTAATTACTGATGTGTTAGCTCCGGCGATGAGGGTTGTTGGTGATATGTATGAGAGAGGCGAGTACTTCATAGCCGACTTAATCGCGTCCGCCGAGGCTTTCAAGCAAGTTTTTGATAACATTCTCAAACCCAGACTAACCTCAAGCACTATTAGTAAAGGTGTTGTAGCGGTTTTCGGAACGGTGAGAGGAGATATTCACGAGTTAGGTAAGAACATAGCTAAGGCTTTATTCGAGGCTGAGGGATTTGAAGTTATTGATTTAGGAGTTGACGTGTCACCAGAGAGATTCGCTGAGGTAGTTGAGTCTAGAAAAGCCAGGATAGTCGGTCTCTCAGCTCTGATGACGACTACAATGATTGAACAAGAGAAGGTTATTGAGGAACTTAAGCGTAGGGGGCTTAGAGAAAGTGTAATAGTTATTGTTGGAGGAGCCCCAGTAACAGAGGATTGGGTAAGGAAGATAGGTGCTGACATGTGCGGTGATGACGCCTTCAAAGCACTTAAGAAAGTTAAGGAGTTACTAGGTGCTGTGTGATGCCCAAACCCTCCTTAACTACTTTAAGCAGGGGTGAGGCGCTAGAAATACATAGTAGAGCTCTAGACCTGCTTAGCAGGGTTGGTGTCAGGTTCGAGGATCCTGAAGTAGCTAAGATATTATTAGATGCTGGAGCGACAAGAGTAGATGATAGAGTCTTAATACCTGAGGAAATAGTTAGTGAAGCGTTGAGGAACACGCCTAAGAAGATCGACTTCTACGATAGGGACGGGAAGAGAGTTGCTACACTAGGAGATAACGCCTTAATATTCAACCCGGGCTCGGCTGCAATAAAAATCCTTGATTACGGCGCTACAGAGCCCAGAACCCCCACCCTAGAAGATCTCAGAAACCTGATCGTAGTTGTTGAGAACCTAGAGTTTATAGATGCTCAGAGCACGGCTCTGGTTCCAGGCGACACACCAATAGAGATTAGAGATGCTGTCAGGCTTTACCCCATATTAAGATATTCTAGAAAGCCCGTAATTACAGGAGCCTTCACGGTGGAGAACCTCTCAGTAATGCTTGAGATGCTTAAGGTGGTTAGGGAGGATGCTTGGAAAAGACCTTTCACAATATTCGACGCTTGTCCCTCACCTCCTCTCTCCTGGAGTAGAGTAACGTCAAGGAACGTTATTGATTTAGCTAAGGCCGGGGTCCCTTCCGAGATTGTTTCAATGCCTGGTTTGGGAGCTACGGCGCCGGTCACTATAGTAGGTGCTGCGACCCTGCACCACGCTGAGGTTTTAAGCGGCGTCGTTCTAGCACAAGTGGTTTCTAGGGGTGCTCCAGTCATTTACGGCGGGTCCCCAGCACTCATGCACCCGAGATACGGGACCCCGTTAATAGTAGCTCCGGAATCACTTCTAGTATCCTTGATTTACCGAGATCTCGCGAGGTTCCTGGAACTCCCTTCACACACTTACATGGGGTTGAGTGACTCTAAGCTAGTTGATTATCAGGCAGGTGCTGAGGAAGCTTACTCAGCGCTCGTAGCCGCTCTCGCAGGCTTTGACGTGATCTCGGGTCCTGGCATGCTAGAGTTTGAGAGTGTTCAGTCTCTTGAGAAGTTAGTGCTGGATAACGAGGTGTGCGGGTTAGTTAAGAGAATTTTAAGAGGGTTTGGCATGAGTGTTGAGGAGATAGCTCTCGAAGTTATTGAGGAAACCGTGCTTAAAAGGGGTGGTAACTTCCTCCCACACCCACATACGAGGAGATATCTTAGGAGGGAGGTGCACGTACCACGCGTGTGGGACGCAACCCCTAGATCTAGGTGGAGTGTGAGGAGTGTATATGATGAGGCACACGCCATAGTCACTAAACTACTTGAGGAGGGCCCCTCTCACGAACTAAGTCCTGACGTCCTAACAGAATTAAATAGAGTTTACGAGAAGTTGTGGAAGAGGGCGGGTTCCGAACCTAAATACGTTTAAGTCACGTACTTCTCGAAAGCTTTAGTAACCCTCACGATCTTCTCGATCTTGGAAAGAGCTATCTCATACTCTCTTTCACGATCTCCTAGTGAACCCCTTAACCCAGCGAACCCGCAGTCAGCAGAAACTAAATCAACTCTCCCACCACTCCCCCTATACACCTTCTTAAGAAGCTCTAGAACTTCCTCATAATCTTCGATTTCAGGGATTCTCGAGCTCACAACACCCGGCGAGATAATCTTATCGTAAGACTCAAGTAATCTCTTATCAAGAACCTCAACATTTCTGGGATTGTCGTGAAACTCAAAACTCAAGTACTTGATTTTACCTACCCTAGCTAAGAGTTCTAGGAGCCTGCCGTGGATTCGGCCGCACACGTGAACCCCTACCTCAACACCCTCAGCAGCTCTCGCTACATTCTCTAAGACTCCTATAATCTCGTCATCGCTATAGTTAAGGAGGTTTTTCCTGGAACCTACCATGAGTCCTAGGAAGGGCTCATCCAAAAATATGACCGTAAAACCTAAAGATACCATGTACTTCACGAAACCTGCTACGTAGTTAGTGAGGAAACCCTCAACTAACTCCTTACTGGACAGGAGGGTTGAAGCAAGATTCGTGGACTCCCTACCTAGGTAGAGTCTAGAAGCAAGCGTGAAAACCCCTGTTACAGGAGCTCTCAACCCACTAAACACCAACTTAGACCCCCTGACTAGACGCATCGTGAACTCCGCCTCAGGAACGCTGAGACCCCCAATGATTTGCTTATCGAGCGTGTCTGAACTTACCCTCAGGAAATTCCCTGCATACTCTACCACACCTGCTTCGATCAAGGGGCTCACGTAAATATCAACGAAACTCCTCAGCTGAGGATATGGGGGGACGTCAACCCCCAAAACAGCTAAGTCTTTCACTATCCTCTCAACGTTTCGAAGCTCGTGCTCAAGCGGAAAACTGCCGACGTGACTACTCCTCATAATACCGACCCAAAATATGAAGTCCCACACAGGGTAATTTAGCTAAGTCTGCTTAGCGAATGTTTCATTAAGTAAACGCTTAACTACTTCAACAACCCTTGACGCGTTTTCAAGTGCTTGCGTGGCGTCTTTTCTCGTGTAGAGTTCCTCCGGGGGAACCCCGATTTCCTCGTCACCATACATTGCCAGCTCCCTCTCTTTTCTTAACGAACGCGATATTGAAGCTAGGTCATCTACGAGTTCTTGAAACCACTGCGGGAATCTTCCCCTTTCCCTCTTTAATAAAGGTCCCACATCATGCCATTTAGGCGGCTCGATCCCAGCCAGCCTCAGAGCGCCCTTCAGAGAAAGCTCGACCGCTTCTTGAGATTGCCTAACCACATACGGGTAATTACCTGAGTCTAATGCTTCTCTAGCGTGTTTTAAGCGTTCCTCAGCTTGCTTAAGATTCGACTTAGCTAACTCAATGTTATTCAATGTTTATCACCTCGCCAACCCTAGAATCTTTTTTAAGGATCCAGTACCATTTCTTGCCGAGCCAGACCCTTTCAGAACCTAGCTTATTTAACTCTTCTTTAAGTCGTAGTAATACGTTCTCGAAGAAAGAGTCTTTATCGTATACTATGACCGCATCCTCAGTCATGTCAAGATATAGTGGGCTTGCTTTCCCGGCCTCCTCCCTAGTCTTAAGTATTGGTGTGATTGAGATAGCGTAACCCTCCGTAAGCAACCTATCAAGTAATGGGTCTATGCTTTCCTCAGCCTTGAGGTACTGAGCTAGTCTCTCAAGACGTGACTTAGGGAGGTCCTCGACGATTATCAGGATATCTAAGTCGCTATCTCTTCTGGCAGTGCTGCGGGCGACGCTACCGAAAACGACAACCGATACTAGTCTCTCGTCAAAAAACTTGAGTAATTCTTTTAGGAGTTCTCCAACGACAGTCTTGTAAGGGTCTCTCAAGTAATCGATGCCCTTCCTGAACACTCTAAACACCGTTCTAAGCATAATTTAAGCTTAACGACAAATAAATAACGCGTTGTACTCTCTCACTCAATAGGGCCTACGTCCTCCCTGCCCTGCCTTAAGCCCTTACCGGCGTACTTCCTCAACCCCTCCCTACCTGAGGTTATCAGCGTGAGTAGGTTCCTACAGTGCTTGACAGTCCTGTCGATAGCTATCTTAGCTAGCTCCTCCTGCGATGTCGCCTCATCTTCGTGCACCGTAACGTCTATGACGTGCTTGTTAGTAGTTAACTGAACTAGCTGAAGAGCTAGGCTAGAGACCACGTAGGAGAGTTTATCCGTTAGTGTTGGACCCACCCAACCTAAGGTTATGACTCCCTCACATTTCTCCTCCTCAATCAACTTCTTAGCGGCTACCGGCACGTCCTTAATTCCCGGCACCGTATACCTTACTACAATCACGCTCGGCAGCAAATCCTTCAGCGTTCTCTCGGCGACGGAGCCCATATCAACTCTTGCGAAGGTAGTGTCAACTACCCCTACTCTCACAGTCATTTAAGTACCTCCATTATGAACCTACCGTTCTCGTAGATGAGCTCGCCGTCCGCAAAGACCTTCCCCTTCTTCATGTCCTTTATCAAGTCCCAGTGAATCGAGGACTTGTTAGTCCCTCTAGTCTTAATATATGAAGCTCCTAAAGCCATGTGGATAGTCCCACCTATCTTCTCATCAAACAAGATTTCCTTAGTGTACCTAGTTATGTCGTAGTTAAGTCCGAAAGCCACCTCACCAACCCTCCTAGCACCCTCATCAGTCTCAAGCATTTTCTTGAGGAACTCGCTACCCAGCTCAGCCTCAGCTTCCACTACCTCACCCCTGTGGAAAACTAACCTAGCGTTCCTCACCTCAACACCTCTCCAAATCGCCGGGAAATCAAATCTTATGACTCCCTCAACTGAGTCTTCGTGAGGTCCTGTGAAGACCTCCCCGCCAGGCATGTTATTCTTCCCGTCATCGTTTATCCAGACCCTACCATCAACCCTAAGCACTATGTCCGTGTCATGACCCACTATCCTCAACTCAGAAACCTTGCTTAAAGCGTCCACGATCCTTTGCTGAGTGTTTGCTTGATTAACCCAAGCGGCCACAGGGTCGTCCTCGTAAAGCTTCAAAGACTTAAAAACGAATTCCTCGTACTCGAGCGGTGACATACCTGCTTCCTGAGCCATAGCTCTAGTAGGGTACGCGGTGACAACCCATCTCAAAACACCTTCGGAATCCCTCCTCATGAATATCTCGGTTAGCTTACGCGTTGCTTGAGCTCTCAACTTAAGTCTCTCAGGATCTACGTTAACCAAGTACTTAGAATGTGTTGAAGACAATATCGAGATCCTCACGTCCACGTTCTCAGTAATATACTCGTCAATCCTCGAGTAATACCTTAGTAACTCCTCCGTAGAGTACTTATAGAATATCTCATTCAATACCTCGTCGTTAATATTCCACCGAGGATAACCGCCCCTCCTAACTATCTCCTTCCATAACTCACGTATGAGGGGGTATGCCTCGTAAGTCGAGTTTACGAGTACCTCATCCCCTTGCTTAACGCTAGTACAATACTCCGTAATCAACCTAGCAAGCTTGCTGAGCACGCGAATACCACCGAGAATTAGTTGAGTCTAGAGTAATAAGGTTTAATTATGTGGTTAAGAAAAACACGGCTTACATGGGATGATTTTTACAGCCAGCCACGCAACTTCATCGCTTTATAGACTCTCTCAACCGCTAAGACGAAGGCGGCGTCACGCATAGTGACTAGCCTATCCTTCCTCTCGTCTTTCAGTTTCTCCCATCTCTCAGCAGCTCTCTTAAAGTTTTTCTCCATTATTGAAGCCAGCCTATTCCTAGTCTCTTCCTCATCCCAGAAATACCATTGGAGATTCTCGACCCATTCCAGGTAAGACATTATGACTCCGCCAGCGTTGGATAGGATATCGGGTACCGCGGCTATGAAGTCTTTCCTGCCATACAGGATCTTCTCTGCTTCAGGGGTTGTAGGCCCGTTAGCTGCTTCAACAATTAACCTAGCCTTCACTTTATTAGCGTTCGCCTCAGTTATCACGTTTTCGATAGCGGCAGGTATTAGTATGTCGGCGTCTACGTAGAGGGACGCGTCAGGATCGCTTATCTTCTCTCCTCTCGGGTAATTAATTACTTTGCCGGTCTCGTTCTTGATTTTCATAGCTAGCTCGACGTCCAGGCCGTCAGGATCGTACACGGTTCCTGAAGTATCGCTCACCGCGACTACCTTAGCTCCGTACTTGCTTGCCCAGTAAGCCGCGTACTGACCCGCATTACCGAATCCGTGAATCGTTATTACCTTACCCTCAAAACCTCCTAACCACTTCTCCGCAGCGGCTTTAGCCGCTACCACGGTGCCGAACCCGGTCGAATATATTCTCACCGGGTTACCCCAGAGCTCCGGGGGCTTGGCCGTGAAGACTCCTGGAACGTTATAGCCTTTCAGCTTACTGTATTCGTCAACCATCCAAGCCATTATCTGGGGGTTCGTGTTAACGTCCGGTGCCGGTATATCGATTTCAGGACCTATTATGGGTGCTATTGCTCTAGCGTAACCCCTGCTCAGCTGCTCTAACTCCCTCATACTCATCTTCTTAGGATCACACTTGACAGCTCCCTTACCGCCACCGTACGGTATCCCAGCCAATGAGTTCTTTAAGGTCATGCCGAGAGCTAACGCCATGTCAGTATCTAGGGTGACTTCCGGGTGGTACCTAATACCGCCCTTGTAAGGACCTAAAGCGTTGTTGTGTTGTACCCTGTAACCCTCGAATACCACTAACCTCCCGTCATCCATCCTGACAGGTATCTTAACCATCAACACCCTATCAGGCTTACTTAAGTAATCGTAGACTTCCTGAGGCAACCCAGCTAGCTCAACAGAATTCTTTAAAACCCTTAACATCCACTCCAAATACGACATTATACCACCACACTCTAATATTTGCTGGAAACCTTTTTATATATTCACTCACAAGTTTTAACCTAGTGATCATTCACCTAAAGAGTATAAACCCGTGGAAGCCATGTCCTTTAAGAAGTTGGGAATTAAGAACTAGCTTGTTTAAACACACGATTTAAATGTAGTTGATGAGGCCTATCACTAACAGGATAGCTAGGGTCGCTGACGTAATTCCTTGAACCAAGTAATTAAGCTTCTTACTATACTTACTCAGGATTTCCGTGAATATCCTTCCCCCGTCACTTACGAAGATTGGTGCGGCGTTGATTATTGCTAAGGAAAGATTAACTATGAAGATCCAGTTGACGTATAGTAACGCCTCGACGGTGTAGGGAGGGGTCTCCGGAGCTACTAACTCACTCAAGTATACCCCTAGCTTAGATCCAGCCGGCTTATGCACCACGTATGTTTCTACGGCCCCGGTCCCCACTATCCTGTAACCATCAATAACGCACCTACGTGTTTTCAGGACTAGGACTGTGCTTTGATTAATTAATTTACTTAGGAAGGAGGTAAATTCCGCTAGGTTCTTTATCTTCGTACCGTTTACCTCCAGTATTATGGAAGGCGTGGATATGTTGGCTTTAAGCGCGGGTAATTCAGGGTTGCTCCTGTCTAGATCCACTATCACCGGAGCTAAGACTATCTGGGTAGCCAATAAGCTCACGATTCCTAGAGCGAGTAAAGCGACCAGTGAGTTACCTAGTATGCCCGCACTAAGTATTGAGACCTTAGATTTCTTAGGTGCTTCATTAAATGAGTTCTCAGAGAGCTTAACGTACGCTACCGGGAAGATAACGAATAACCCGATACCCCAAGACTCGATCTCCACGCCCTCCATCAAAGCAACTATGGCGTGCATGAACTCGTGAATAGCCATAGCAACACCTATCGATAAGACTAAAGGCATAATTAAATCCAGACTTATGGTGATGCCCGGAATTACTGGAACGAACGGTGATACGGGGGCCTCACCAACGGAGACAGCCCTAAACAACCCTTCAACAGCGTTAATCAGTATCAAGTAGAGGAAGATTATCATGAAAGCCATGTTCAGGGCTCCCGCCACGAAGACCACCTTCTTCAGCGACTTACTGCCGGAGGAGGCTACCTTACGTAACTTAGACGCGGTACCAATATCTACCAAGATCGTTAAGAACCCTACGTCAACCCTATGCTTTGCCAACCCCTCACGTAAGCTCTTCCGTGCCTTAACTAAGGCGTACAGGAACGCCTCAATCAAGAGCAACGCTACTAGGTACGCGTACGAGCTATTCATGCCCACGACCTAATAACAATACTTAAAAGCAAATATAGTTTTTAAGAGTCATTCGGTTAATGAATTAGGTGTTGAGAGGTGGGTTCAGGAAGCTTTCACGTTGCTAAGCAAAACGTTATAGGAGGTTTACTAGTCTTCGCCATATTGATAGGTGTTTCACTAGCTTTAGGGTTTTACGGGTACTACATCGAGAAAGCACCGAGAACCATTACTAAGACCACGACCACAAGCCCTACAACAACCCCAGCAAACACTACGACGCCCACCAACACGACTAGCCCGAGCGTTAGCGAGACACCTACAACGACGCCAACTAATACCACTACTACGAGTGAGGTCCCGTACGTACCCGAGTAAGTCCCCCTCCTCCCCGGTCTAGAGGTCAGGATTTTCAGAGTAACACTCATTCACTATCTTGGGGGAGCGTTCTCTCGTTTTCATTAAGTCTACGTAGAGTTCTAGGTTAATTAAGAAATCCCTGAAGGTACCTATAGGGACTACCAGAACCCCTTCTAAGAAGCCCCTCACCACGTCTGTTAGCGTGACGATTACCGGGACGAACCACCTAGCTTTGGCGAGTATTCTGTACTCGTTCTTTAGTAGCTGACACTGCTTAATTAGGTACACACATTTTTGTTCGTGATCGCTAGCCACGTACTTGAGCTTCCCTCTCTTACCGTAGCCGGGGGACCAGTGCTTGCAGTCAATGATTAAACCAATCTTAGACACAGGGTCTAGCGCCACGATATCATACTCGTACCTCCTCGGCTTAATCCTCAGGTTTTGAATACTCTCGTAGCCTGAGAGTCTCAGATATTCCGAGACGAGTTCCTCAAAATCTCTCCAACTCAGGAGACTTGACACCTCATAAATGTCGGCACCTCCCTCAAGAGCTTTAAGAGCTAGGGGTAGTAATGACTTGAAACATAACTCGCCCCTTAACCCCGCGTACACGCCGTCAACACTGACTAAATCCAGTGTCTTAGAATATTCGATCACTAACTCTCGATCAAGACATCTACTCTCACTACTCGATATCTGGCGCATTAACGAGAGCCAAGCGTGTGTTCGTGAATCAATCAAACCCTACCTCCCCACACCCTCGTAAGGAGAACGGCCACGCCACCGTTAACGAATACTTTACTCACTTATATAAGTTTTGCGAGGAGTTAAGTTCGCGGGAATCCCACGCGCATTCAAGCAATGAAGGTTCATTAATTAATGCTCACATAGTTAATCTTTATTAGTTCTTGAGAAGATTGGTCAGTTCTTTAGCCGCTCATCACCAGTTCCGAGTTCACCTCCTTCATCATCACGATATAATTCGCGTAGCTGAATTAATAACTTTTTATACTTTGATATCAAGATATTTGTAAGGGAGTAAGTGCAGGTATTTAAGGAAGCTTTCGTGAGTATCTCGAAATTCTTGAGTTACTCGCTCACCGAGCTTTCTTTGGAGGAGGTTGAGAAATTCATTAATAAGTTGATTAGTATCTACTATGATTCTAGGAAGATCTTGGTTTTAGGTGCTGGGAGGTCAGGTCTTGTTGGCAGGGCTTTCGCTATGAGGTTATCACACTTAGGTTACAACGTCTACGTGTTCGGCGAGACTATAAACCCTCCATTGAATCCGGGAGATATGTTAATAGCTATCTCCGGTTCCGGGAGAACTAAGCTCGTAGTTACAGCGGCTGAGGTAGCTAAGAACTTAGGAGCCCTCGTAGTTAGCATAACCTCGTACCCGGACTCACCCCTAGGCAAGCTCTCAGACATTGTCGTGAAGGTTCCGGGAAGGACGAAGATAAGCGGTGAGGACGACTACAACGTCAGACAATTGATGGGGATTTACGAACCTCTAGCACCTCTAGGAACACTCTTCGAGATCGCCGCTCTAGTAATGTTAGACGCCGTCATCGCTGAGTTGATGGCTAGGTTAGGTAAGACTGAGGAGGACTTGAGGTCTAGACACGCGAACATCGAGTGAGGTTCCTTAGTTGTCCACGTCCTGCTATTCCGAGGCATTGCGCTTAATTAAGGAAGCAGTCGATCACTACCTTAAGTACAGGAAGGACGGCGGGGTTAGCGACTTAAAACACGCCTTAACATCCCTCCTCAGGAGCTATATCCTACTACTTAAGGGGCTCTACCTACCTGAACTAGACATAACCAACCTAGCTTCAATAGCTCTAGATAAGGGATTAATAGATAGGGGGTTATACTCAGACATAGTCACGTCAAACCTAATCCTCAACGGCTACTTCTCTAAAGACTTAAGCCTCGTGGAAAAAACGTTTAATAAATTGTTTGAGAAACTCTCTAAGCACGACCCCTACGTCAATCAACAAATGCACTTATTTAGGTACTGAGGTGATGACTTGAGTAAGCAGTTCGTGGAAGTTGATGAGAGGTGGACTCACTTAATAGCCGTGTTCTACTACGTTGAGGGAGCTCTTTACGAATTAGTTGAGGATTTCGGTTGTGTAAATCCGAGAATGAGGGTGAGGAACGATGCCTCGGCCTCATTTATAGAGTATTGTTGCGAGAAGATAAGTGAAAAACCCGGTGAGTTAGTGAGTTTAGAAGAAGGGAAAGAGAATGAGGTAATATCGGGTTACGAGTACAGCGACGACACGTGTTCAATGGGGGAGGACCCCTACACCCTACTCAATAAGAAGGTAGTTAAGGAAGTCTTGAGTAAGTCCATAGAGTTACTAACCCCGTACACACATATCACCAGTCAGACAGGTATTGAGTATTTGCTAACTGTCTTGAGTAACGGGAGAGGGTACTTGATTGAGGGTGAGGAAAACAAGATAGTAGTTCCTATGAGTAAAGCTCTCTTCAGCTTACACACTCACCCAAACAACTGCCTTCTCTCACCGCATGATGTGAGATCCTTGAGTAATACGTTAATGTATAGGGGGATTGGAGGGGGTGTCATATCAAGAGACTGCTACCTAGTCTTGATTAGGTCAGGTCCCTTCACTGAGGAAGACTTAATGAACTTAGTAAAATTTAGGGAAGCTCTAAGGAGAATGCGGATTGATGAATTAAACGATTATATAGGGAGGGGTTCCGTAGGTACTAACCTACGCATTCACACAAACTACCTCCACATACGTCGATTATAGTCTTAACCAGACTCGCGAAGGTGTGCTCAGAGTTAGTCTCCTTATAAGAACTCAGTAACTCGAAAAGTAAATCTCTGTGTGTTTCTTGAATATCGCAGCACTTCATGATTCGACGATCTCTCACAAACAACGCTGAGAATACCCTGCAAACATTGCATGTGAATCCCGCGAAACCTGACTCGAAGTCGATTATTCTGACCCTACCCTCAACATCTATTATCACGTGCTCTCTCAACACGTTTAATTCCTTATGCGTCACGTTTTTCATGTCTAGGTAGCGCGCGCTCGCCAATATCTTGAGGTACAACGTGATTAAGTCTCTGCATGAGTTTATTCTAGGTACTAGATCCCCTAGCTTAACACCCCTGACCAACTCCATAACGATGAATTCATCGTCGCAGTAGTAAGTCGTGGGAGCTACTGGGAAAGCCTTCCTCATTAAATCACACTCACGTAGCAGTGAAGAACTCTTTGAGTCAGTCCTCAAGACCTTCACCGCCGCACGACCTATCCCAGCGAACTCAGCAGCTAAAACAACCGATGAGTGTCCCTTCCCTAAAACCTTAAACCCCCATAACTCGTAATCACCTAAATCAACGCAACCCCTAAACCCTAAAGACCTCAACTTATTAAGCCTCCTATTAATTAGGTCCTCGTTTAATACTGGGTAACTCAGTAAGCGAGCACACTCCAAACCAAACACCTGATGCTACATGCATACAGGAAATTATTTATCACGTGGCTAGCCCGTGATTCAGGAGGCGTGGCCCCCTCCACAGCGTGGGGGACCTCAGCAACCAGCACCTGAGGCCGTCCTCCACCCGGTGACTCGTGAACGTCGGCGTCAGGAGTTAGGTTGCTCCCTTCCGGGCCTGGCCGATTCCCCCTGCAAAGACGGTTGGCGTTCCCCCTCCAGGGAACGCTCCGTCACCGCCGACCCCACGGGGCGGGCTTCATCGCAAACCTCAGGGTAGTTACTGAGGCCTCCCACGCTGTGGAGGGTTACTGGCCCCGCTTCACGCCCTCGGCTAAGGGAGGTGGCGACCCTCCCAGCCCTACCCACGCCAAGTAGAATAAGTTAATCAAAGCTTATATTTGTTCGCTCGTGACTGAAAGCCTTGCCCTACAGACGGGGGTCAAGGCAGTTCTTAGCTTCTAGATAATGGCTTAAGTCTTCGATCGTAAGGCTTCTGAAAGTATTTGCTTTAGATCCTCGCTCAGCCAGACGTAATGCCCTGCCTTACACCAAAGTGACCCGTCCGATAATATGGTTACCTCCGCGTCCGGGTGTTGGGGACACTTAAGGATTACCGCGCTCTCCCTAAGCGCTTTATCTAACTCTATGAAGATCTTGCCCAGTCTCTCCTGTGTAGTCTCCCTCAGCTCCTTCCCCTCTAAAGTCTTCAGTTTTTCCTGAATTCCCGCCAAGCTATCCATTATTTTCTTTAAGGTCACGTCCTCCACACTCCTATACCTGTAAATCCTCACTGTAGCAATCAATAACGTGATCACACCAACCCACACCAAGACTAAGAGACCGGCTAGTATAGAGTCTCTGAAAGTGTAGTAGGGATTGTAAGTACCGAAAACAGCTCGCACAACGAAGGGTAATAGGGAAAGAGATATCACAATAATTAAGAACCCGACAATGATGATACGCAACTCCCTACTCATGAGGTCTCACTCAAATAATTATTTGTGGAGGAGAAATAAAAACCTAACACAGAATTTAAACATTAAAATTTATGTTATGCTTCACTGACACCAGTTTTTATTATTTTGACGCATGTTCCGCCCGCAACACTTATTGCAGCGTTCACACGCGATCGTGTTGAGACTCGTGCGAGAACGAGAGAATAGCTTATTATCTTTTCGGAGACGATTTAATTAGATGTAAGGTGAGTGAGTCTCTAGGTAGGGGTAGGAGAGTTCATAGAGACGCTGGTAAAGCGTATGTTTTTAAGATACTGAATATTATGAGGCATTACTACAGCTTGAGAGACATAGAGAAAATTCTTGACTTACCCGCTCAGACTATATGGAAGTACGTGAACTTAGTTGCGGTGCCTGAGGAGAGGACTGTAGCTAAGATAATCGGTAAGGTGAGTGAGTTAAGGCTTATTGATAAGCTGATAGAGAACTCCGTGAAGGAATTCAAGGAAAACCCGGTCACAGTCCTAAGCAAGCCCGGCTTTCTTAAGCTGTTTTCCTACGTTACGGAAGATTTCGTAGGCGGTGCTAAGGTAGACTTAGTAGTGCCTATGTCGACCGCCGCTATAGTCTTAGGTAGTTACTTGGCTACCGAGCTACCCAGTCTCGTCTGCCCATTCACGGAAAACCCCCTGCATGATAAGAAAGGGTATGTTATCGCGTACTATAACAACAATAACGAAACACGCTTCGTCGCTCTACCTAAGAGTTGCTTGAGAGAGAAGACCACAGCTCTACTAGTTGACGTAATACTTGAGGAGCAGGAGAAACTGAGGAACGTTGTAGACGTGCTGAGCAAGAATAAAATCCACGTTTATGGGGTTGTAGCGGTTGATTCTCTCGACGAAGTAGTGGGTTTAGCTAGAGGTATGGGACTCAAGGTAATGACCTTAAGACGCTGGCACTATTAAGGTTTCCTCCGTTTTCTGCGATCTGTCAGCGTACGCTAACCTGTATTTCCTCGGCTTTAAGTAAGCTATTATGAGTTCTATCCCTCTCAAGGGATCGCTCTGCTCGCCGCACGTGTACACGTCAACGGTGGCGTAACGATACTCAACCCACGTGTGGACAGCTATGTGCGATTCCTCAACCAACGCTATAACCGAGACCCCGCCCTTCCTACCACCGAAACTCCAAGACTTAACCTCCACCAACTTCATGTTAGATTCTTTAGCAGCTCTCACAACAACGTTCCTGAGTTCCTCCTCGTTCGCAGCGGCATTCACGTCTATGTCGTAGAGGTTAGCGTAGTAGTGCTTCCCAATCACGAAGTCTTCACTACTGTCCACCTGAATCACCTCCTCACACCCTCGAATAACCATGAGAGGTCACTCTTACGCGACCTCTTAACACCCCCGTCCACCAGAGCGTGTGTTATTATGGGTAACGCTATAGTTGCGTCCACGTACACCACCCTCTTCTTAGCTTTCGGCGAGACCTTACCCCAACTAACAGCCTCCTCAAGGGTAGCACCGCTTAAGCCACCCCATTGAGGCGCGTCCGTAGTGAACTGCACTACATACTCTAAAGGCTTGTAGTAGTCGTGTTGACCCTCCTCCTCAGCTATTAATGTTTGAGCTACCGTCACCAAGTTAACGTAGTCTTTGGGGACGCCTCCCCCGACATATATCGCTGCAAGCTTGCTTGAGCGCCTACCAATCTCCACTATCTGGTAGAAATCCCTCACCATATCTAAGACTATCTTATGCCCTCTGCGGTACGGCAACAGGGTCGCCATGCCGTAACCACTATCAACTAGTGCTGGGGAAAAGACAGGCACGCCTGACCTGTAAGCCGCCGCCACTATCGAGTCTATACCACGCTTATCGAGGAATTCCCCGAACAGATATAGGAACTCCGCCGTAGAATAGATAGATCCGTTAGGTAGGCTCTCAACGAATTCTCTGATGAGTCCCTCCATCTTCCTGTACTCAAGCTCGCTAGCTACCGTGTCATAGAACCTGTCAAGCTTATACTTAAGTAGCTCGTTATCATCAACGCAGGGATGTGTCTTCAAGTACTTGAATCCCATAGCCTCGAAAATATCCTCGCTTATTATAGCGCCCGTGGATACCACTACGTCCACATACCTATTCTCAACCAACCACTTAATAACCTTCCACATACCTGCAGTACTCATAGAACCTGCTAAACCCAAGAATATCGTGACCTCATCGTCGTTGAACATGTCAATGAGTGCTTGATAAGCCTCCCCTAAAGCCCTGCCCTGAAAAGCCGTGTCACCCATCCTTAACAAGAGGTCGTGAAGCCCTCTACGGCTTACATCAAGACTCCTTACTTCTCCCATCGTAAACGGGTATTCCTCCATCTTATTCCTGCCAAGGATAACGAACTCAAAGATCTATTAAGCTTTAGTAAACCCACATAAGACAACAAAACCTTCAGCCACCATCTTAACTGTATTTACTCATGAGCTCACAAAAACTCTTGAGATGACCAAAAAATATTAAAACCTAGAAAATAAATATAATTACTCATCTCTTGCGAGAGTGACCGAACAAATCGTTCCCGTTGTTCACGTAAGAAGTCTTACCTCATTGTTAAGTAATTCAGCGTTCTTAACCAGGAATTCCTCGAAATCATTAACGAACTTATCTATTTCGTCCGGTGTGTGGGCTATCGAGAGGAATAAGTGAGGTTTTGCTGGCGATAGGTAGAGGGTGTTCCTCTCTATCATGTGTTTAAATAAGAGCTCACACGCTCTCAGATTCTTGGTTTTCTCACTAGATAACGGGTCTTTAGGTACTTCCTTAGTGAAGTGTATCCCTATCATTGACCCGAGACCTGTTATGTGGCACTGCGCGCCAGCTCTCTCCACAGAGTCTTTTAAGCCCTTAATCAACCTGTTCCCTAACGCGTAGAGTTTCTCGTAAAAAGACTCCCCCTTACTGAGGAGTTCGGAGATTAGTGTGTAACCAGCTCTCATGGTTAAGGGGTTGCCAACGAACGTGCCGCCATGGAACGCTCTTTCCCAAAATCTCGGCCTAGCTACCTGATTCATGAGTTCTAGATACTCTGAAGAACCCACTATAGCTCCTGCACCAGCGAAGTATTGACCCCCGACAGCTTTCCCAGCCGTTATTATGTCTGGCCTCACGCCATAGTAGTTTCGAGCACCCTTATAGAACCTGAAGCCCGTTATGACCTCATCGAATATTAGGAGAAAGCCTCTCTCGTCAGCTAATTCCCTAAGTCCTTTAAGGAAATCTCTCTGAGCCGGAATACACCCAGCCACACCAACCACTGGCTCAACCACGACAGCCGCTAAATCCTCGTTCTTCATCACCTCCCTCACACCGTCTAAGTCATTGTATGGTAACAGGACTGTGTGATCTGCTTTCACGTACTGCATATCGAGTGATGAGGGGTACTCATACGGGTAATTCACGGCTACATGTAGTTCCGGGTAACCGCCGTGCCATCCGCCAATAAACTTACCTATCTTCTTTTTCTTAGTGTACGCTCTCGCCAGCCTGATAGCGTACATGTTGGCTTCAGTGCCTGAGTTAGTTGGCTTAGCCATGTCTAGACCGAACCACTGAGTTACTGCCTTAGCCCACTTAACCTCCCACTCATTACACCACCCGAAGTGGGTGCCTAAGGCTAGTTGCTCCCTCACTGCTTCGAGCACGGGCTCATACCCGAAGCCCGTGACAACGGCTCCGTGACCCATCCAGTAATCAACGTATTCGTTGCCGTCAACATCCCATACTCTAGACCCCTTCGCCCTAACTATGTATATAGGGTGCGGGGCGAAATACCTTAAAGAGTAGGAAACCCCTCCAGGAAGGTACTTCACGGCTTCCTCATAGATCCTCGCCGATCCCTTCAGGTCCTCCCAGCGAACCACCTGTAATCACCTAGAAACGCTGAAGGAGTCATCACGTCCTTCATCGTTATGAGTCCTGGAGGTGCTTGAAGAACTCTCGGTATGATGTTGACGACCATTGAAGCAGTAGCTATGTCGCCTGGAACTCCCGTCTCACACCTCCAACGCATCGTGGGATTCCCCTCTATGAGTACCTCGTCGTAGTCTTCCCTACCCACAGAAGCCAGCAAGTCTAACCTAATGAATTCCGCGCCGTTGACGTAGCCAACACCCCACCCGTGAATACCTGAGACCCTGCCGGGACTAATCTTGAAGTACTGCGTCTCTAAGTGTTCCTCAGCTACTATAGGTTCCTGTCCTTCCTCAACCCTATCTATGCTCACGCCGAGGATGCATCCCAAGAGCATTATGGATTCCGCGTACCCTACGTGAGCGCTTATCTCACCAGCACGTAACTTAGACTCGAATTCTTCCGGTGTTAAGGATAACCCGTATTTTTTCTGGAACGAGTACCTCCTCTTAGAAGCGTCTAAAGACCTGACCACGCGTATCCTGCGTACCTCGGCGGAAACCGATGTCAGGAAAGCAGGTAACGCGTCGAACACAAACCCCGGATTGACCCCGGTACCAATAACCCTAACCTTATTCTTCTTAGCTAACTCATCGATTAGTAGAGACAGCTCAGGATACCTATACCAGGGATAAGCCAAGGTCTCCGAGGTTGACACCACGTTAGCACCTACAGACACCGCTCTAACTATTTGAGGATATATGCGGTCTAGGTAGGTACCGGTAGAAATAACCACTATGTCAGGCTTAACAGACCTCAATAAGTTCCAGGACGTCGAGTCGTGAATTACCTTAACACCTAAATCCCTACCCAACCCGGCCACAACACCTAAATCCTCACCAACCTTGGAAGGATCCACATCCACCCCGCCAACCAACTCAACACCCTTCCTAGAACTAAGAAGCTTGACTATGAGAGACCCTATAGGGCCCACACCATAAACAACTACCTTTAAGTTCTCAGACATTAAACACACCGAAATTATTATACCGCAACATTTAAAAGAGATCTGTGTCCGAGGTATCGTTTCTTGATAGATGGCGGTTTTGAGCCGCCATCTACTTCTCAACGGTCTTCCCGAGCCCCTCACCGCAGTAGCTCACAGCCCTACGGGTCTCGGAAACCCGGGGTCACTAATAGGCGTATAAGCTCCTAGAGCTTTAAAATTTTTCTGGGGATGCCCCACATGGCCCATGTAACTCCAGCGATTTCAACAACCCCCCACACCACAAAGCATGCTGTCTCAATCCATAACAAGCCAACCCAAATTAACCTAGTAAACGTACAGCCCCATAGTGGGAGCCGTGCTCTCAGGGGCGGGAATCAATGAAATTATAATAAAGTTTTTCAGAGAATATATAAACTCTTAATTAATAATATATATGGTGACTAATACGTCATCCAAGGGCAGGGCCGGTTATAGGCTCTTACTCTTCATAGCGCTAGGATTTGTGCTAGGCATAATAATTGGCTGGATAATAAGTGCGGTAGCTCCTCCCGAAGTTAAGGGGCCTGTGAGTGATTGGTTTAAGGCTTTCGGAGATATTTTCGTGAGGTTAATTAGGATAATCATACCGCCGCTCATATTCTTCACTATATCGGCTGCCACAGCCTCCATAGCTAACGCTAGGAGGCTTGGCAAAATACTTGCTTTAATGCTCTTCCTATACATTATCACGACAATAATAGCTACTATATGGGGTATCATAGCTGCTACTACTATAGCGCCCGGCGTCGGCCTGAACCTCACTTCACAGCAACCACCACCGACTCCCCCATCAGGCGTTGATATCCTGCTCTCGTTCTTCCAGCCAGACTTCAGTAACTTGTTAGTGGTTGGCGGCGCTATGACCATGATAATCTTCGCCATAATTTTAGGGCTTGCTGTCACGTTCTTAGGTGATGAGGGGAGGAAGGTAGCTAACATACTTTCCCTAGGTTCTAAGACTATGATAAGCTTCGTTAGGATTATAATGTATTACGCGCCGGTAGCCGTGTTCATGTACGCTGCATGGTTAATGATTAAGTACGGCCCTCAAATGCTCGGTGCTTACGCTAAGTTCTTAGGAGGGCAGTACCTCTTCACCTTAATACACTTCTTCGTAATATACTCCATCATCGTGTGGTTGGGTGGGTTAACCCCGATCAAGTACTTCAAGATTCAAATATACCCGTTCTTAATAGCTTTCACCACCAGATCTTCAGCAGCTACCCTACCAGCGAACATGGAAGCTGCTAGGAGGATGGGCGTTCCCGAGGAAGTCTTCGGTGTCACACTACCTATAGGCGCTACCGTCAACATGGACGGGACAGCACTATATCAGGTCATGAGCGCTATATTCGTTGCTCAATTATTCAACATTCCATTAACGCCTTACCACTACGGCTTGCTAATACTAGCTGCTTTGGTAGGCTCTATCGCTACGGCAGCGATACCCGGCGGCGGCACCATAATGCTTGCTTACGTACTAGCCGTGCTAGGCCTGCCTCTCGAGGGAGTCGGCATAATGTTGGTGATAGATCCCTTAGCAGACGCTATAAGAACAGCCATCAACGTCTCAGGAGATAACGCGTGCACCGTCTTAATAACTAAGTTCCTAGGATATAAGCTAAGATCATGAGATTTTTTGTTTTGAAAAAGCAATACTACCATGTTTTTATGTTTTAACACCATATTTTAGTTAGGGGGTTGGCTTGAGTTTATTAGATCTTGAGGAACCAAGAGAACTAAAACAAATGATTAAAAACCTTAACACGGTCCTAGGAACTAGCAAAACTGGGGGGAGGGGTAAGGGTTTACTGGTATATAATAAGTTACCTCAATACATCTGGAGTTTCTGGAACAAAGAATTAAAGAGGCTAGGTATTGAATGGAGAGAATTCTTAAGCGTAATCAGCAAACACTCAAACCTAATAATTGAGTGGGCAGTGGAAGAAAAGATTAGCTGGAAGGAATACCTCACTAAGTTATGGGAGGCGCTGATAACGTATAGCAAGACTAAGACGGAGAGGAGAATACGTCTCAACACGTTCGCTAAGAAGGGTACGTAGGATTATTAAGAAATAGCTACCGCTATACTCACTGAGTGATCCACTATCCTCTCTATATGTCTCAACGCCAGCGTCTTGGCCACAATCTTACTATCCACTATCCGCATACTACCTACTTCCTTGAGGAAGTCTACGTAGAGCTTATCTACCTTCTCGTCTATCTCTTTAACTACGTCCACGCACCTCATACACCCTTCGAAGAAGGCCTCGTAGGCTTTCTCATAGGCTCTTATACTGAGTTCCATGAGTTCTCTTAAGTCTTTCAAAGACTCATCACTAAGTCTTGAGACATACTTATCGGTGAGAGCTATCTCCCTACAGTACCTGCCTATCCTGAACATGTCGTAGAGTACGTCTAAGAGCGCGTGAACCCTCCTGAAGTCATTACCTAGTGGTTGGTACCTTACCGCGTACGCTAGCAGTGCCCCCGTAACATCCCTCTTAAGGACGTCGAGTAACGCAACCCCGTCCTCTAAGTCCTTAATTAGCTTTTCTCGTTCCCTAGCATCTTCCGAACAGACCAGCTTATGGGTCTTCCTAAGCAACTCTAGGGTTACTTCATGCACTTTCCTCGCTCTCTTCTCAAGACTCGCTAGATTAGATACCCTGTCACCCGCCATCACAACGCACCCCTCAAGAACTCGTTAGTTATTTCCTTCTTGGGATTCATAAAGACCTCCACGGCAGGCCCTTCCTCAACTATAACCCCGCTATAGAGGAGCGCTACGTGATCAGCTACCCTGACCGCTTGATGAGGCATGTGCGTCACCATAATAACCGTGACCTCATCTCTTAAACTCTTAAGAGATTCCTCTATCTTAATAGTGTTCACGGGGTCTATGTTGGCCGTCGGCTCATCAAGTAACAGCACTTCAGGCTTAGCTGCTAGAGCTCTAGCTAAGCACAGCCTCTGCCTCTGACCACCACTTAACGTGTGCGGGTAATTCCTTAGCCTGTTCTTAACCTCATCCCACAGCATGACCTTCTCTAAAGCCCACCTAACTAAATCATCTAATTCCCGCTTACTCCTCACGACCTTATTTAATCTTGCCGGCAGAGCTACGTTATCGTATATGGTCATGTGAGGGAACGGGTTAGGCTCCTGAGATACCAGCACTACCCTCCTCCTAAGATCGTAGGGGTCAACACTATATACATCCTGACCTAAAACCTTCACAGACCCCCTCACCTCAACACCGTCCACGAAGTCTATCAACCTGTTAAGGGTTCTCAGAAACGTGGACTTCCCTGAACCGCTCGGACCCATCAAGACGAATATGGTATTACGTCTTACTCGTAAGGTAACACCACGCAGTATCTCAGCACCCCTAATCCTTAAGTGGAGATTCTCTACTTCTACCACGTACGCGCTCACAATTTAACACCTCTCACGAGAATCCTGGACACAGTAAATAACGTCAAGTATATTAATAGAAGGACGAGAGTCGCCCCCCAAGCCACTCTATGGAAGATCTCGTAAGGTGATAGCGCGTACACGAATATCATTAAGGGTATGGCGTTACTCTGCTGCAGTACTCCAGCAAAGACAGAATTCATTAAGAAACCCATAGTGAACAATAGCGGGGCGGTGTCCCCGAAAGCCCTCACGTAGGACATTAAGAGCCCCGTGACCAGGCTCCCCCTTAAAACACCTATGTAGACATGAATCAACGCCCTCACCCTGTTCATACCTAGAGACATAGCAGCTTCCCTCAGGCTCTCCGGTATCGACCTAAACGCTGAAGTGAAGTAGACGTAAGCGTAAGGTAGGGTCACTATCGAGAGAGACAGAGAACCTGCAAGGAGGGACTGCCTCCCCATACCTATGACTACCGTGGAGTATATGAACATAGACACCACTATCGAGGGCACTCCAGAGAAAGACCTCACCACTACCTCACACATCCTGCTGAGAGAGTGTTTAGGGAATTCGGTAACGTAGAAAGCCGCCAGAAAAGCTATTGGTGTAGATATCAGTATCGCTAAAGCTGACGCTAGGAGGGACCCTATGAGAGCAGGAGCTATACCCCCCACGCTAGTACTGAGAGGTGTTGGCGGTAGGTTCGTGAGGAACGTAAGCCCAGCCTCTAGTAAGGTCGCACCACCCCTCTCCACGGCAGTATAGATTATTGAAATCAGGGGTGTTACGTAGAGAATGGAGACCGCGACTATGATAAACAGCATGATGCGATTCTTAATCTTCCTCGAACTCAGTGACTTATACATGTATCCTCTCCCTCCACCCATATATTAGCCTGATTCCGAAGTAGCTAGCTATTAAGCTGATGATTAATAACACGAGAGCCCCTGCGAATAATGCTGGTAGGGCGTACTCGTAAAGTCTGGCGCTCTCGAACTGGTTGGCTATGAGAGAGGGTATCGTGTGGACTGGGTCGAAGAGACATAAGCTGAACCTCATTGAGTTACCCACGGTTAACGCTACAATGGTTGTCTCGCCCAAAGCCCTACTAAAACCTAGGAGAGACGCTGCTATTATGTATGGCTTCAATATCCCGATCATTATCTTGTAAGCTTCGTAGTCCGTGGCTCCCAAACTATAAGCGCCTTCCTTATACTTGCTCGGTATTAGGTGGTAACCTTCTATGAATAACGCAGTCACGTACGGGGTCGTGGCAACGGCCAGAGTTATGCTAGCGGTCAGTATGGAATGCCCTGTTAAGGGTCTGCAAGAGAATATTGGGATGAAGCCCAAGAAGTCGTGCAGGGGTTTCATGACCTGATCTCTTAGTAAGGGCGTTAATATCGTGGAACCCCATAACCCGTAAATCACTGTTGGTAAGCCGCCCATGACCTCAGTAACATATCTTAACGGGGTTCCTAGTTGATTAGGAAGTATCTCGATCAAAGTGAGTGTTAGGCAGATCGAGATAGGTATTGATATCAAGACTGATAAGGTTGAGACGTAGAGGGAGCTCACTATGGGTGCAGAGAGCCCGTAGAACTCTTTCTGCGGATCACTCGAAGGACTCCAAGCGTTTTCTGTGAAGAGCGCTAAACCGAAACGCTGAAAAGACGGCCAAGACTGAGTTAGGATTACGAAAGAGAGAATTAAGAGAATCCCTAGAACCCCAGCGATTAGGGGCAGGATCGCGTAGAAAAGAAGCTTATCTGATTTAGAGAAAAACATGTGTTGCTCACCGAGACCGACTAGCCAACTTCAAGTAAGTCAACAGCTTTCAGACCTATGCTAGCTACCTCCCTAGGTAGTGATAGGTAGCCGGGAACCATGCGTTCCTGACCCTCAGTGAGGATCCATCTTATGAATTCTTTCAGCGCTTGAACTAACTGTGCGTCAGGATATTTCTTGTACACGAACATATACGAGAATGAGACTATTGGGTAAGAATTACTGCCTCTCGCATTCAACATACGGGGTAACACGTCACTCCAATCATCTAGAGGTGATTGAGGAAGCTCTCCAGCAGCGTTGATCAGCGCGCTCCGTACAGTCTCCGCCGTAGGCTTGACGCATACGCCTTCAAAGTTCTTAATAGCCGCTGTCTGCAATTCTTGAGTCACAGCATAACTCAACTCAACGTACCCTATAGAATACGGCGTGGTTTTCACGACTTGAGTTACTCCCTCATTACCCTTACCACCAACCCCTCTGCCGACTCTATCGACGGGCCAATCTACCGTCAACCCTACTAAGTCGTTAGTCCACGTGGTTGGCGCTACTTTATTTAGGTATGTTGTGAATACTGACGTAGTCCCGCTTGAGTCTGATCTATGAACTGCTACGATCTCCTCGTTAGGCAAGACATTCCTTAACTCTGGGTTAATGGACAGGATCCTCTCGTCGTTCCAGTACCTAATCTCTCCCTTATAGATCAGGGCTAACACCTCACCACTCAAGCATAGGGTAGTATCCTTAGGTAAGTTCGGTATGTTGTATATAATCACTACAGAGCCTACGACAACCGGGATCTGCATTACCTGACCCTTATACCTATCATAGAGCTCCCTAGATAGCGGTGGGTCACTACCCGCGAAGTGCACTACCTTATTGAAGAACATGTCTCTACCGGCACCACTACCTACACTCTGATACTCTACCCTAATACCCTTAATCTCCGTGAATGACCTAGCCCACTCGAGCATCTGTGGTGCTAGGAAGGTGGCGCCGGCTCCTGAGATGGATACTTGAGTTAATGGCGTCGTTGTCGGAGTAGTTGTGGCCGATGTAGTGGTCTGAGAAGGCGCGCTCATGAAGATATAAACTACTACAATAGCAATGACTATTAGAGAGGTAGCTACTGCAATTAAGGTTTTGCTTAAGGCTTTGGTTAGTCTACGCATTTTACCCACCGAGACCTATTTCCGGCTATCCTTATATTCTATAGATATAGAATACACGTAATATATGTGGTATTTGAATTAATATTTTGATTATATATTTTATATAGAGTATGAGAGTATGAATTAGGTGGTTTGAGTGAGGTATAGGAGGAGAGTTCAGGTAGTTGGTGGGTCTACGTACGTCGTCTCCCTACCTAAGGAGTGGGCTAAGAGTACTGGGTTGAAGCACGGCTCGGAAGTAATCATTGAGGTAATGCCTGACTTAACTCTGAGGGTTTACTCAGGTGATAAGGGTGGTGAGAGACTTGAGTTAGAGACTGAGTTAGAGGTCGGTGATGATTTTGAATTAAGTGTTGCTACTTTGATTGCTTCGTACGTGGTTGGGTATAGGAGGCTTGTCATAACGTGTAGGGAATGCTCACTCGATAGGTTAGAAGCACTCATTAAGCGAGTTACTGAGATAACCATAGGTTTAGAAGTTATTGAGAAGGGTGAGGGATACGTGGTTCTCAGGTGCTTAGCTGACGTATCAACACTATCCCTTACTGAGGCTTTGAATACCTTGGCTAAGCTTACGATCAGGTCTCTAGAAGATGTGGAACACGTAATCACGGCAGGAGATCTTAATAGAGTTAACGAGGTTCTTGAGAGGGATAGCCTCATAGATAAGCTCTACCTCTACGGGTTAAGACAGTTAAATGAGGTCTTGCTCGGCATGACTAACTACACGTCCGTAGGCTTGAGTAGCGTCGCTGAGGTGACTTACTGGGCCATGATACTCAGATCTCTTGAGAGAATAGCGGATCACGTAGCCGTCATAGCTAGGAATACCAAGAAGTTAAGACCTGAGGACCTCGCGATAATACTTAAGTACGTTACGTTACTACGCCATAAATACGATGAGGTAACTAAGCACATACTCTTCAAGCAGAGAATTGAGGACTTAAGTAAGTTTGGTGCTTTAATCAGAGAGCTAAGAGAGATTGAAGCAGAGATAAGTAGGGACCCAGCAACCCTGAGCATAAGCGGTGTTGAGAACCTACTAAGAATCTCAGCTTACTTAAGAGACATAATAGAGTTACTGATAGACATGCACGCGTTGAAGGAACTACTAGCTGAGACCGCTTCCTAGGTGCGATAAGTTGAGGTTATGGTCCATACACCCAAGGTACCTAGACGCTCAGGGTCTTCTCGCCTTATGGAGAGAAGGACTACTAGCTCAAAAAGTGTTGCTAGGAGGTACTAGAGGTTATGTGAATCACCCTCAGTTAATCAGGTTTAAGCAGACCGCAAACCCCCCACTATATGCGGGGACGTATCTATACTACGTGTACTTAGAAGGTGTGAGGAGGGGTTACGCCTTTAATCCAAGTAAGATAAGAGCCTATGATCTAACACTAGAGAAAATACCTGTCACGATAGGTCAGCTAAGATACGAGTATCAGCACCTACTAAACAAGTTGAGAAAGCGTTCCCCAACCCACTACCATAAAATCAAGAAGCTTGAAAACATAGAACCACATCCTCTCTTCAAGCCTGTCCCAGGAGACGTGGAGATCTGGGAGAAGAGAGGTGCGAGGGAGTAAGGTAATTTCTTGAGGGATTAAAGCAAAGCATCAGTATTCAGTAACTACTTTTGAGTATCTTTTCTCTAAGCTCGTGAATTAGCATGCTTTTAAGTTCGTATTTATGAAGTCTCGTTAAATGTAGGTACATGCCTTTCTTAGTGAAGGGTCCTTTACCACAGATGTTGCAGTATAGTGACGCGCCCTCAAGTCTGGAAACCTCCCTAGCCACGGACTCTATGACTTCAAGAGATATCTTAGCTATTGAGGCACCTGTTATTACTCTTAATTTATCGATGTTTATGCTCTTATTTGAGGCTCTCCTGGCTAGGAAGTCTATTAGGCGTTCTGAGAGAGGGTCTAGCTTGGAAGCGTTAAGACCCACCTAAACCACCTACACAGACAGCTAGAGCCGTCGCTATTAATTGAAGGACTTTCGAGGGTTCAGGATCCTCGAGCACTGCCTTAACCACCTTCGTTCCCCGCGGGTCAACACCTATTAGCTTGAGGAATCTGTGAAGTAGCTCGCGAGCTTCCCCCACACTAGCAACACCTAAATCAACCTTCCTTCTCAGAGTAACCGCCTCACTAATTATATCAGCGAGCTCCGAATCACTATACTCTACCTCCCACAACTTCCTCGCATACATTCCCAACTCGCTAGCTAAGCCGTTAACGTAGTTGTTGGTGCTTAACCTAGTTACGAGCTCGCCGACGCTTAACTTAACCAGGGGTACTATCTCCTGAGCTAAGTCCTCGTAACCTAAACGCTTCACGACTAAGTAAGTCGATAACGTAAGCGTGAAGTACTCCACCACAGAATCCTCCGAGCTACTCTCAAGATCCTCGAAAGACTCAAGATCCCTGAGCATAGATTCCGACAAGTAAGGCTCCCCGTAAATTAATCTTCCTATACTTGCAAGCGATTTAATTACATACATCAATAAAACACTTGAAGACCCCCATTCTCCTAATCAGTGTATTATTAGCAGACAACGTAATACCTATGATCACTCAAGAACTAATTAAGACATTACAACTGAGAGCCTCGCCCTTCAGGGCGGGGAGGAGGTCAGTCCTCGTATATGTCGTAATATTCTTTCGTGAAGTATTTATCGTATTGATGCACAGGTATCATGAGGTCTGAGCAAAAATCCTCTGCTACCGCGACCTTCCTCAACTCGTTAACGTCTACCTCCAGGTTTTCGGGAGGGTTGATGACTTCCTTCTCAACACTCACGTAACCTCCCGGATCCTCCCTAAGCCCTACAAGCACTACAGGCTTCTCCAAAACCCAAGCGAATACCTCAGCTTGCTTCCTAGCGTACTCGTTTATCGGGTAAAGCTTAAACTCGTAGTAAGTGTCTGTGGACTCGTCGTAGAGGTCTGGCTGAGCAGCTATGAATAAATAGTTAGTGAGTTCCTTAAATTTAGTCCTCGGCTTCTCACCGACCACACCTGCTTTGAGGAGTGCGGCGTAAGCCCTGTAAGCTTTAAGGATTAGGTCCCGCCTATAGATACCCTCAGCCCTTAACCTAGCCGCGACCTTCCTAATAAACCACTTAGGTATCTGCGCGTACCAAGCCCACCAATATACGTGGTTAGCGAGAGCATACTCCTCCTCGAAGATCTTGCCAAACTTTAACGAGACTTCATCCCCCTCAGGAGGCTTACTCAGTAACTTAGCAACATCCGAAGCTTTAACAACTAAAACCTCAATAATCTTACCGCACTCCTCCAGCTCTTCCTCATCAAGCAAGTGGTCACGACCTCTCAGGTAAAGCTTGTTGATAAGGAAAATTAAATCCGTGTCTTCAGCGCGGTAAAAGCTTACTCTCTCCTACTCACGACTAGCTTTAGGGTTACGGAGACTTCACCGGCTAACCACATGCTAATGGTGTTCATTATTTCCTTCCACTTCCTCAGAACCTCAAGTATTTTCGTGTGCGGTGTTACTAGGTAGTAGACCAGCATCACTAGGGTTATGTAGAATAGGGGGACTACCTGCACTGCGTAGAAGCTGTACTGTGTCTTACCACCCAGAAACCACAGGAACACGTAGGCTAGGTAGGTGAGCCAAGTGAAGGAGTAGCTAACGCCTTTGTCCGGCAACTCCCTTATCACCGGGATGACCAAGATTGAGAGGGCTACCGTGAGGGGGTATAGGATGGGGTTGCCTGAAGCTATTAAGTCGGCCACGAACTCCCCCCTACTCGGATCCCACACGTAATGTAGTGGGAAGGGGTTCCTACCTATCAACCAGTCCCACGGCATCGCTTGTGGGGGTCCCTCGGTAGTCTTAACGCTTAAGTGCCACCTGAACGCTCCCTCAACTGAGGAAGACCACCACTGGAGGAAACCGTCCTTGAGGATGTAGGGGATGCCTAAAACTATCAGTAACGCTATAGGCAAGTATATGAATAGTAAGAGGACTTTAGCTGGCTTGTCCCTCCTTATCCAGTGTAGGAGTGCTGGTATCGCGGGGAAGGCACCGCTAAACTTGCTTGCGAAGCCTAACCCTATGGAGGTAGCCGTGAGTCCTAGGCTGCCCCTCAGCGTGAAGTATAGGGTTAAGACAGTGAATAAAGACACGAAAATATCCAGCATGGCCACCATACTTAAAGACCTGAAAGTCTTGTCGAGAGCCGTTATTAAGGCTGCTGTGAAGCCCAGGAACGGCCAGACATTATCCTTGATCACCTCCCTGAATATTAGGAATATGACCAGCAAAACTAAAGAGCCAGCAATCACTGAAGGTATTCTCCATAGCGAGGGGGAGTCCCCAACGAAGAACATTGTGAAGGCTATGAGGTACTTGACTAGAGGTGGGTGTTCGAGGTTCATGTAGTCTAGAATGCCCTCAGCGTTCGGGTAGCAATAGCCTACGACAACCCTCCTCACGCCAGGGTGTGAGCTTAGGTTACTGAGTGTTGCCGGGTCGATCTCCGCGCAGATAGCTGGGAGAAACTTCCCGTCAGACTTAAACTTATAGTATGACTCGTCCTTCACTAAACTCCCGCTAAGATTTGACACCACGTACTCCTTAACGCTGGCAACAGTCTTCAAATACTCACTCTCTATAGAAGACCTAGCCAACTCTACAGTCACAACGATTTTGCCGGCTGATGCGGGTGCGGGTCTTAAACCTAAGTATTTTATGAGGGTATTCCTCGCGGAACTCACGTACCAACACTCATCAGATATGTAATCGTTTATCCCAGCGACGTAACTATACGTTAAGTAAGCGTAAGTGACCGGTAACGCGGCAACCAGCACCACAGTCAGCAAGTAAATCCAACGCTTCCTTAAATTTAGACGCACCACCCCAACCACTAATAAAGATGTGTGGAAAGTCTAAATAAAGTCTGAGGGAAACTCAGCTTCGCAGGGCTTCCTCATCGATGTCCGTGTCGGAGGTTCTCATCACTATCTTATCCCTGTTATGAACTCTTATTAACTTATAGCTTATCTCCCGGCCACCACCTCACTCAGCGGGAGGCCTTGTTCAGCTCTCACGTTTTTTGTACGTAATAATTTCATAACAGGCCGGATAAACTTATAAGTTCTCTTCAAGTCTTTAATAGCGAGGCTTTCGAGTTATGGTAGCGTTTAAGGTTGCTGATTTAGGGTTAAGTGAGGCTGGGTTTAAAGAGATTGAGTGGGCTGAGAAACACATGCCTGTCTTAATGAGGCTTAAGAGTGAGTTTGTGAGGGAGAAACCATTAAGTGGTGTTAGGGTTGCCGCAGTTCTCCACGTGACTAAGGAGACCGCAGTCTTAGTTAGGACTCTGGTTAGCGGTGGTGCTGAGGTTTGGTTAGCCGGGAGTAACCCTCTCTCCACTCAGGATTCCGTGGCCGCTGCCCTAGCGTCTGAGGGTGTGCACGTGTTTGCTTGGAGGGGGCAGACCCCTACAGAGTACTACGAGTGCATATCTAGGGTGGCTTCCTCAGAACCTAATGTGGTCATAGATGATGGTGCGGATCTGCACGCTTACCTACACGGGGAGCGCAGAGACATAGGTTCTAGGGTTTGGGGAGGGACTGAAGAGACTACTACAGGCGTTAATAGGTTGAGATCTCTTGAGAGGAGTGGGAAACTCTTGTATCCGGTGATAGCTGTCAACGACTCCTTAACTAAGTTCATGTTTGATAACAGGTACGGCACGGGGCAATCAACTATTGACGGCATACTCAGAGCCACGAACGTCCTCCTAGCTGGTAAAGTCTTCGTGGTTGCCGGGTACGGGTGGGTAGGTAGGGGAATAGCTATGAGAGCGCGTGGCATGGGCGCTAGGGTAGTGGTTACCGAGGTAGATCCTGTGAGGGCTTTAGAAGCCGTTATGGACGGGTTCGAGGTAATGCCTATGAGTAAGGCTAGCTTAATAGGAGATATCTTCGTCACAGCCACCGGGAATAAGAGAGTGATTAGGGAGGAACACTTCAAGGTAATGAAGGACGGGGCGATACTGTGTAACGCGGGACACTTCAACGTCGAGGTAAGCGTTGAGGACCTGGAGAGGGTCTCGGTAAGTAAGAGGGTTGTCAGACCTAACTTAGAAGAATACCTACTCCCTAACGGCAGAAAGCTTTACTTGATAGGTGAGGGTAGGTTGGTTAATTTAGTGGCTGCCGAAGGACACCCCAGCGAGGTAATGGACATGAGCTTCGCTAACCAGGCACTAGCAGCTAAACACATAGTCCTCAACAGGGGGAGGCTTGAGAAACGCGTTCACGTGTTGCCGAGAAGCATAGATGAGAGGATAGCTGAGATTAAGCTAGAGTCGATGAATATAGAGATAGATAAGTTAACGGAAGAGCAAATAAAGTACTTAACATCGTGGGAGTACGGGACATAACCTAAAAATAAATACTTCAAAACCCATATAACTTCGGTGAGTAATCACTGCGCGATGAAATAAACCTGAAAAAGAGACTTATGTGGCTACCGGTGATTCTCCTACTATGTATTATTATAGTTAACACGAACGTGGTTGTGGGGAGTAGCTTAGCAAACTATAATTTCATCACGTTCGGTTCTAAGACGTGCCCTCACTGCAAGAACCTGCACGACTTCTTCAGCAAGAACTACCAAGGTAGGTATTACTTTTTATGGGTTGAGGACGCTGACGGCTCAAGACTTTTTTATGAGTTATATAAAGCTGAAATCAATCACGGCTTGAGTCAGGACTACGCGTACGCGGTCCCGCAAACACTAGTACTTAGGGACGGAGCACCAATCGCAGTGGTTATAGGGGAGGTAACAGATGTTAAGTTCTGGAATCAGCTAACATCAAGTGAGGTTACGGGTGAGATCCCGGTTTATCTCGGAAGCAACAAGTATGGTGTTGTGTTATCTAACGAATCACTCGCGAACCTTCTCTCAGACCTGGAGAGGGTTCTTCAGGCACAGACCTCTCAACCAAGCAATAATGCCTCACTTAACTTAATAGGGTTAGGCCTAGTAGTCGTTGGTGTTACTATTCTCGTGGTATACTTCGTGAAGCGCGTGATTTCATGATCAAGTAATTCATTTAGGTCTCATCAGCTTGGGGACTACATAGCCCGCTATTGTCGTGATCGACGTTATGATAAGTATTAGTGCAGAAACCGGTAACCCATAATATGAGGTTAGGAAGGTTTTTCTAGGGCCTAAAACCAGTGCAAAACCGAAAGCCGTAAAAGCTCCTATCAATAGTGACAGTAGGGCAGCCCCCCTCTGAATCTTCCCCCTGCTTTCACTAGGTGCTAACCAAGCAGCTATGGTTGCTGGAGCTAGCGGGAGTAGCAGGACGGAGGTAAGTACGGAGAGGTCTACAACGACTCCTAGCCTCAGATATGCTAGGTAGGCTGAAGCAATAGTTAATAACGCTACTATAGTGTTAGATAGCTTGAAGACGCTTACACCGCTCACGCCGCGCTTCTCTATTAAGTCCCTAACGAAGGAGGAAGCCACCGCGAGTATTATTGAGTTAGCCGTGCTGACGGCCGCGGCAAGTATCGATATGTATATGAAGGAAGCCAGCACCGGGTGAAGCCTGGATATCAGCGTTGGGGTTACTGAGTCTTGCTTACTGACGAACTCGAAAAGACCTAATTCCGTGAGGCCCCTTACCAAGAGTCCCGCGTAAACAACTATGATGGTGTATAAGAAGCCGTACGCAGAGAATAGTATGACGGACTTCTTATATGATTCCATGTCTTTATGGACGTACAGCCTCACAACTACTTGAGGGTTCGTGGCCGCAAAGAATATCCACGGTATCGTGTATGCCAGGAAAGTCGGTAGGGTCCAGAAACTAGTTATGCCTAGGAAGCCCTTCTCGCTTAACACGCTCATGACTTGACTCACTGTAGTATCTGATGAAGGCACTACGCCGTATAGTAACGATAGTATCAGGGCTGCCGCGGCGGAGAGCATCCAAATACCTTGGTAAGCGTCAGTGGTAGCGACACTCCACATGCCTGCTAAAACAGTCCACACCAGCGTGAGAACACTCATCACTATGATGCCTACCTCATACCCCGCCCCAAGACTCTCGAAGATCGTGGCAACACCGACCATCTGCGCTGTGACATAGGGTATCATAGCGACCAGGTAGATACATACCACAACATACCCCACAGCTCTTGACCCGTAAAGATCTGAGAGCATTTCGGACGGGCTAACCCACCCCCTCTCCCTAGCCATAGCCCACACAGTAGGTCCTAGAAGAGCCAGCATTACCACGGTTGCTAACAAGTAAGCTAGCTCAAAGCCTAGAGCGCCGACCCCGCTGGAGTACGTGAGTCCAACAAGACCAACCATCATAAACGCACTGTAGGTCGTTGCAGCGTAAGTCATGGAAGCCAGGAACCAGCCCAGCCTATAACCGGAGACGAAGTAGTCCTTACTAGACTTAATACCGTAGCGTCTCGATAAGTAAGCTATTATAGAACCTAGCGAGACGTACGTTACCAACATTAGAGAGAATACGAGTAGTGAGTCACTCATATGAGACCCCTCACTAAAAGCAGGTTGGTTATCGTTAACCAGACTAAGGTGGTGAGGGACCAAAAGAGGGCTAATTCAAGACCTTGAGACTCGTTAAGCATGACGTAAGGTACCGCGTAGAAGAGCGCTATCAAAACAATACTTAATATCGTGTAGGGGATTCTCAACCTACGAGGTCTCATTTGTTTCCCCGAACAATTGTTCGATAACGAAATATAAGCTTTAACTCCCAGTGCTTATTGAGGAAGATGCCTCCCAGATCCACAGTTCGGGAAAAGGTGTTGGAAGCTCTGAGGATGAGTGCTGGTGAGTTAGTGCCTCAAAGCTATCTACACAAGTCTTTAAAGATTTCTAGAAGTAGGGTATCGGAAATCCTCGGCGAGCTTGAGCATGAGGGCCTGATATCTAGGGTTAAGGTAGGTAATCAATACCTAATTAAGCTACTTGATTTTAGGGGAGAGCCCACCAGTAAATTGAGGGTTTTTCACGTAGGTCTCGTATGGTCTAGTGAGTACCCCTTCCTAACGATTTTCGCTAAGAAGGTTAAAGAAGAGCTTAACGCGATCATTAAGACAGTAGTTTTCACTAGCTCCATACAAGCTACTAGGGCGCTGGTGTTAGGGGATCTTGAGTTAGCTCTGACGCCCACGATAACACAACTACACTTCTACTCCGCGTTTAAGAACTTCAGGATTATTGGGGGAGGTGCTTACGGGGGTTCTAAGGTATTAGTGAAGGATTCGGTGAGTGTTCACACAACTTACTCAAGTGAATTATCTACGATGGATTTAGTGAGGTCCCTGTCTATGAGGGAGGGGATAATACCTGCAGACGCGATAACGAGGTATTTCAGGAACCCTGAGGAAATTCTTAAGGCGGTCTCCGCTAACGTCGTTAAGTACGCTGTTGTCTGGCACCCAATATATAGGAGGTTGGAGGGGGCTGGGTACAGGGAAGCGTTAAGAAGTGAGGATCTTGAGGTAATGTATTGCTGTACGTTAGCTGCCTCCACCATAGTGCCTGAGGAGACACGTCGTGTGCTGAGCAAGGTTTACAGAGAGTCTTTAGAGGTGTACAGGAAAGCTCCTGAGAGGTGGGTTGATTGGTACTCTCTGCAGGTAGGTATACCGAGAGACGTGTTATTGGATGGTGTGAGGGAGTACAAGATAAACCCGGTCTTGAGTAAGACGGATCTCCGAAGATACGCTAGCAAAATACCTGTGGAGATACCGAACGCTGACACAGTATTGAATGAGGTCTTAGAAGCAGGGGAGTAAGTGCTCGAGCACCCGTATCTGTGGAGGAAAAGACGTGCTTAACTTAGCTCAAGAATTGGGTTACCTCCTCAACAACCCTACAATAGCCCCTATTATGAAGCCTGTGGCGATAGGGCCAACTATCACCACACCCAATATTTGAAGAGCTGTGATTATGTAAGGCATGGCGTTAACTATTTCAGGGAAAAGCCTGCTCAGCAACGTGCTGAGTGAGTCTCCAAGACTCCACACTGAGAGGAATGACCCTATGACTAACGTGATGAGTAACGCAATCACGTACTTTATTATCTTGAAGGAGAAGTAACCAACCAAGAACCCCATCAAGAACTGAATGAGTGTTGAGGCGTAGAACTTCGGGTTCGACATAAGCTCTGAGATTAAGTCAGAGAAAGTGTTTTGATCCCCGCTCACGTCACTAGCTACGCCGACACTTGGCAAGACCACCATTAATACGAGGCTCACTGCAACTAAGCAAGCAAGTGAGAAACCCCTCAATTCTATTACACCGAATATATTCTCAGTAAACTTCCTTATTAAGCATTGACCCATAACACACCTAAGAATATCCCTGACTACACCCTAGGACACGGGGAGAAAGTAATGTTTAGTCATATCTAAAAAATAAAGTGTTCTCTCCTATATGCTGAATCCCAAAACATGTATTCGTAGATTGAGCTTATTTTAAAAGCTCTTGAAGCTCTAGACCAGAGATCCGCGTCCGCGTGACTTAAGACCTCGTCCAGTATTTCTAAAACCCTCTCAACATACTTGGCATACTCCTTAGAAGAATAGAGTGATATCCACTTACTGTAGAGTGGGTGCGGCGACCCCACACCCTCCAGGTAGCGCCCGACCTCGAGATATATCCAGTAGCAGGGGGTTACCGCGGCCACGCCGACGGGGAATTCATTCAGTAGCACCGTCCTCCATAAGTGGTTCACGTACCCCATATTTGTGGGGGTTAAGAGCGTTTTCTTGAGGTCTTCGGGCGTGAGGTTCCAGGCGCGGAAGTATTCGTTGTGTAATGCTTTCTCAAACTCTAGTATCGCTATTGAGTCCTCAGCGAATACCTTAACCCACTCCTCCCTAGGCGCTTTCCCAGCAAGTGTTGCTAGCACTCGTGAGTACTCATCTAAGTATAGCGCGTCTTGAATCACGTAATACTTGAACACTTCCTCGTCCAGCGTGCCCTTACTTAATCCCTCTATGAAAGGGTGTTTGATTATCGTGTTGAAAACCTTGCTTACCTCCGCCCACAAGTTTTTTGAAGGTTTATTCATGTTGAGGTCCCTTACCTAACATCCCTTACTATTTCCTCAGCTACCTTCTTGCCTGAAAGCAGCATGCTGCTGAATATGGGTCCCATCCTATGAATATGTTTTAATGCGGCTACAGCCATCCCAGTAACGTAAAGCCCCTCAACCACCTTACCGGTCATCTCAACAACTCTCGCCTCACCTAATTCTGAGTGAGCGGATCTCTCACCCAGCAATTTAATGCCTGCGGACGGGTTCTTCCTCTCAAGTATCCTCAGAACTTCCGCGTCATGTCCCGTAGCGTCTACCACTGCTTTAGAGTAGATGAATAGAGGGTCTACGTGGAGTCCTGCTAGGGGTACGGCACTCCATTGCACGACCACGCCAGCAACCCTGAAAGGGTCTTCACGCACTATCAGGTCCTCGACCGTGATGCCGTGAATTATCTTGGCACCAGAGTCTATCGCCCCGGCAGCTAGCTTAGCCATTAGCTCGGAGGAGTCCAGCACGTATAGGTCATACTCACTCACGTACTCGTACTTAACCCTGAACTCCTCAAGTATTGGGAGAGCTCTCGCGTCGACCACTATCTTATGTAGTAGCATGCCACCACCCCCTATACCACCTCCGAAGCTCAGCCTCCTCTCTAAAACCACTGTCTTAAGACCTGAGCTAGCTAGGTACTTAGCCGCCGTAAGACCTGAGGGACCGGCGCCAACCACCACAACGTCAGTGTTAGTTAGTTTTAGCCAGTCCTCAGCCGTGGACCTCCATATAGCCTTAGAAATCCTCGATTCCAGGGGCTCCATTTAGTCCACCAATAAAACCTAATTATTAAGGTTTTTATTCTTTAGTGATAATTGAGAGTCGGTGAGAGAATGAGTAATCGTTTATGGAGGGTGGCTATCACGATAGCTGGTAGTGATTCAGGTGGTGGTGCGGGGATTCAAGCAGACTTAAAGACCTTCGCCGCTCTAGGGGTTCACGGAACCGTAGCCATTACGAGCGTGACGGCTCAGAACACACGTGAAGTTACCGCAATACACGACATACCTCCCGACGTAGTCTACGAGCAGATCAGGGTAGTGGCTGAGGACATAGGTATTGACGCAGGGAAGACCGGCATGTTAAGCAATAGCGACATAATACGTTCCGTTGCGAGGGCTGTCAAGGAGTTTTCTTTCCCTCTAGTTGTTGATCCAGTCATGATAGCTAAGAGTGGTGCCAGGCTACTTAGGAAGGAAGCTGTCGAGGCGTTGAAGAAGGAGTTACTGCCTCAAGCTAAGGTAGTAACACCGAATAAGGCTGAGGCAGAGGTCCTTTCAGGGATTAAGATAGAGTCTTTGGAAGACTCTAAGCTAGCGGCGAGGAAAATCGCTGAGGAGTATTCTTGTGAGGCGGTGGTGGTTAAGGGGGGACACCTAGAAGGTAGTGAAGCCGCGGACGTTCTCTACTGGAAAGGCGAGTACCACGTATTAAGTAGTCTAAGGATTAGCGACGCGTGCACTCACGGGACGGGCTGTGTCTTCTCAGCAGCTATAGCCGCGTACTTAGCTAAGGACCTGAACGTGCTTGAGGCAGTCACTAAAGCTAAGGAATTCGTGACTAAAGCTATAGAGTTCGGGGTAGGGGTAGGTAAGGGTCACTGCCCTGTCAATCCTGTAGCTTGGGTTGAGATACCCGCACACAAATACCTAACCCTAGTAAGTGTTGAGAAAGCTCTGGAGGAGTTACTCAGGAACTCCGGGAAGGTTCGTGAGGCTGTTCCTGAGGTAGGGATGAACTTAGTAGAGAGTATACCGGCACACTACGCGAGAAGCGTTAATGACGTCGCGGGAGTCATGGGTAGGATTGTAAGGTATGGGGACGGTATTAAGGCGGTAGGCCCGGTCAGATTCGGCGCGTCATCGCACTTGGCCAGGCTCGTTCTCGAGGTTTTGAGGAGAAACCCTGAGATTAGGTCAGCGATTAATATTAGGTATGACGAGAAATACTTGAGGAAAGCGGCTGAACTAGGTTACTTAGTTATAGGTGTTGATAGAACTAAAGAACCTGAAGAATCTAAGAGGGTTGAGGGCAGTTCTCTTAAGTGGGTCGTGGAGGAAGCACTTAGGAGTTGTGGCTGGAGAACCCCGGACCTCATATACGACACAGGAGACGTGAGTAAGGAAGCCATGATAAGAATACTGGGCAGGAACGCTGCCGAGGTAGTGGAGAAACTTTTGAAGATTTTAGGGTGATTATTAGGCGATACTTTATTCGCTGGTCTTTACGCGTAGGTAGGGGTTGTAGTCGAGTGTTTGCGTTACCTCGCTTAACCAGTTCAGGACCCAGTATGATGCGGGTCTTAGAGGTTCTTGAGGTCCCGTAATACGTCTTAGCGTGGACTTAACGTGGTGTTTTACTGCGGCAACCGCGGCCGCGACCTCCTGAGTAGTTAATACCTCCTTCTCTCGTTTCTCTGCAGTAACTAGTTCTCCCTCAGTCTCAGGTACTCGGGTGGGTTCAGTGGTCTTAAGCCTCTTCTCTACCACTAACCACTTATAAAAATAGATTATGAGGATTATTATGGCGAGGACTATGAAAGCGTTTAGTAAGCCGACAACTGACGGAAACAGTCCTTCCTCTAGGGAAGCCAGTTAATACCACCAATTAAGTCTGTTGGGTTAGCTAATAAAAGCTTAGTAGTGCGTTATTTACGAGTGCTCACGCTTCAAGAACCTACTATCCTGTACTTGATTTCCCTGAAGAGTGACTGCCTAGCTAGTCTAAGCTCCTCCACCAACGCCTCGTGAAGGTAGGTGACGGTAGCTAAGATCACGTACGTTAGGATCGCAGGAATCAGTACTAGAGGGGATAGCAAGTACCATGTAGGGTATGTCGGGAAAACGCTGGAAGCGCCTAGGTAGAGGATTCCCGCTGAGGTTACTTGATTTAAGTTCAGGTTGAGTAGTGCGGTGGTTGTGGTTAGTTTGCTGATGAGCGCTAGGGCAAGCCCTAAGGATGCTAGTGAGGAGAGTGCTCCCCCGAACAACCATTTGACTCCTGTGCTGAAGTCCCTGCCGCTGAAGAATAGGTAATGTGTTAGTGCTCCAGCGAGTACTAGGTACGTACCTAGAATGAGTATTGACAAGGATAAGAAACTCAAGCAAAAGAATGTGTCGTATCTTACCGGGGTATCGTAGAACAGTAACTTGTGATATGTTAGAGCTACATACCCCTTAATTACCCCGTCTACGTAGTAGGCAGGGGTCGCTACTAAGTAAATCACGTAGATACCTAGGAAGATGGAGTAGGTAGATGTTAGGGTAACTAACTTGCGCAACCTCTTAACTAAAATCAATTCTTCTCTGCTCAACAACTTCCTCACCCATGAATAAATACTTGATCATCACGTACGCGTACTCACCCCTACCTTCAATCAATAACACGTACGTGTTCTTAGGGCTTACCGTGAAGCCCTCTAATTCCTTAACCTGAGTTACCTTATGAGTTCTAGACCACTTATCGTAACTCATGTAAGTAACCCTAACCTGTGTTACGTTAATCGGTAGGTAATTAGGGTTACTTAAGATTAGGGAGTTATTACTGACTGAGATACCTAGCTTACTCCAGGATATGTGGAGCGGGTAACTACCTACTAGGAAGCCCTTATCTAGGGTTAGGTTTACTAAGACCTTAAAACTAGTTAGTCCCTCCTTATAAGCTACCGCGTAAGTTTCAGGAGGCACTACCACCGCAACACTATCTGAGGTCGGTATGTAAGCACTGCACCCAAGCACCTGATCACCTACCTCAACCAAGCACCCGGCAACACTAACTAGCTTCAGGTTTTGCACGCCATACCTCACTAGTATTAAGGAGCCGGGCTCAAGTATTTCAACACTTCTTAAACTCATCGAGGGCTTAACGAGCGTTGGCTCGGTCGTGAAGTGATGTAGCGGTACTAAAGCTACTAAAGCTAAGTTGATTATGGTGAGGACGAAGAAAACAATCATCTCAACGTCCCCGAAACCCCTAGCTAGCCTCAGCAACTTCTCCCTCTCTTTAATCAGGTATAAGCTCATGCAAGCTAGGCAAGCAGGTAACCAAGCAATCAGAGGTATTATTAGGACAACCCTATACCTCACGTAAGACTCAGGTATCGGTGGATCTTCAGACGGGTTATTATCACCTTTAGTAACTACTTGAGAACCGCTTAACTCAACAACTCTGTGGACGGTGCAGTAAGTGGGGTTGCTACACCAGACAACCACGTCGCCCACGTCATAACCTACTATGTCTTTATGGAGACTGACGAGTAAGTCGCCGGGCTTCATAGTCGGGTACATAGAGTACCCGCTAACCAGTGAGAAATTCAGTGGAAAGTAGGTGAATCTGCTAAGCAGTATTAAGGTAAGGAAGGATATGACGACTGCCATGGTTATTAAGTGTGTGGACTTATAACTCATCCTCACACCCTCAACGTGATTGGGTAGTAAACACAGATACTTCTTGAGATCGGGTCACTACAGTATGTTAGTTCTAGAGAGAGACTTGATTGAGTATTACTATCCTTACTAACCGATACGTTAATTACTGCTTCCGTGACCACGAGCAGTAAGTCTGTGTGCACGGGTTGTGAGGGTGGTGAGCTCCCGTCAATCAGTAAGGTAGTGCTTGAGGTACCGTTCGATAACTTGATGATTAGTTTCAGATCCTCACTCACTAAGGAGGAGTTCGGGTAGAACACTAACCCAACATAGTAAGGCATTGAGTCCTGGTTCAGCACTTTAAGAACTTGGGTTTCAGGTAGCGTGAGCGAGTAGGGTGAGAAAATCACGGTTACCTCAGCTCTAGTCAAGTAATCTGATAGATTAACGAGTACGGAATGGATTAAGACCCTGTAATAATCTCCCCCAACCACTGCCTCATGAATTAAAGTCGTGCAGGGCTCGATGCCCCCACCATATATTTTGAAAGAAGCTCCTAAGCCCCTACCAACAACCACGTCTCTCAAGACATCTAAACTCACGACCCCACCGTCCGACACCGCTCCAGCTACTAAGAAACCCTCATCGTCGTAGAGCTCGACACTATAACCTTGAGGAATCCCCTCAACCAATAAATACCTAGGACTCCCGATAGATATGACGAAGTCGTCGAACATTGCTTGAGCACCCGCCACACCCCCAGAGCCATCGACACTCACCCCGACATAGGACGGCGTAAAGAACCGAGCTCCCCCTATCTGAACACTGCCTGAGGCAAGGACATTGCCGTTCACGTCATACACGGTAGCTGATATAGTGTTGGTTGACGCAACCCTGCTGTAATTAATTAAGAGGATAAACCACCTGGTCCCGTCGACGTAGAAACTCTGAGTACTCCTATAGAGCCGGGACCACCGGTTTCCGCTCCAATACCATATTTCTAGGTATCCGGTCGTTCCGGAAGCGTAGACGGAGATCTCGTAGCTTCGGGAGCTTACTGAATTACTCTGAAGTAGTATAACCCCCATATATACACCACCACCCGCCTGAGTCACTTGGCGAACCTTAACGGAGACGCTGAAGCTCGTGTAGGAAGAGATGCTAGACCCCCAGTAATATACGGAGGAATAGCCCGGACCACCATTATTATCTGTCCCCCGCAAGGAATTACCCCTAAACCCCGCGCCAACACTAATAACCCACGAACCACCAAGCAAACCCCAACCAGCAGGCAACTCCTCAAAATCACTAAAGGTCAGAGAAGCCCTACCAACACGGTAAGACCCCCCGCAAACCAGAAA
>Ga0185307_1000091_pt1 | contig 62868 bp, 64 predicted proteins | sample LHCtaG_FD_128010 | JGI IMG/M metagenome (GOLD analysis project Ga0185307, IMG submission 128010) | Hot spring microbial communities from Little Hot Creek, USA to study Microbial Dark Matter (Phase II) - LHC4sed_matched (SPADES... | ecosystem: Environmental > Aquatic > Thermal springs > Hot... | reverse complement strand
TATAACCACTCAACTACGTGGTATACATTAACATTAGATTTAACACCTAACTCCCTAGCCTTATCTCTTAAAGACCTAGTACATGCTGGACATGTAGTAATAACAACATCAGCACCAGAACCCTCTAAAACCTTCAAAGCTTTACTAACCTGAACTTTATAACCATCAACATCACCAGCTAAGTATAGAGGCCAACCACAACAAGGCTCAGAATCAATAACAGCAACTTCAGAGTTAGTTAGGGATTTAATTAAGTTGTATGCGTTAGCTGATGTTTCAGGACCTCTAATTGCTGATGTACATCCAGCCCAGTAAACTACCTTACCCTTAGTAGGTGGTTTCTCAGGTAGGTAGTCAAGCCACATAACCTTAATAGAAGGATCTACATTATATGGGTTATTATTATTACTTATACTATCAGCTACTAACTTAACCTCTTCTGGTGTTAGTCCTGAGGATGTTAGGTAATCCCTACTAGCTATGTATAGGTCTGTAAGTTTTAACGATGCTATACACTTAACTTCACAGAAACCACATAATGTACAGTAGATCCTACTACTTAATCCTTTACTAGGTCTTAACTCATTAAATACTAAACCCCTGATCTGTAGTAACCTACCTCTAGGTCCGTAAGTCTCTACATAATCACTAACTTTAAGTACTGGACATACTGGTGTACAGAAGCCGCATTGCTTACAGTAATCTATGAATTTACTTGAGTCCTTCTTTAAGTTTTCTAAAGTGTATGCCATACAGACCACCTAATCAACTAGTTTTCCAGGATTCATAATTCCTTTAGGATCAAATATCTTCTTAATCTGCTTCATATACTCTAGAATAACTTCACTACCTCTAGCTTTTAACTCCTTAATTAGTAAGTCCTTCCTTTCAATACCTACACCGTGTTCACCAGATATAGTACCTCCTAACTCTATAGAGTAACCCTCAATCTCAATTAATGCTGGTCTAGCCTTACTCCACCACTCATCCCTAGATTCAAGACCTACTAGTGGGTGTAGATTACCATCACCTGCATGACCTATTAAACCTATAGTTATACCGTACTTAGCTGATACCTCTCTAACCTTCTTAACAACTGCTGGTAGTGCTGATAGAGGTACTGATAAGTCACCCATGAATGAGAATGGGAATGCAGCTGCGAATGTTGGGTATGCTTGCTTACGTACAGTGTATAGTTTAGCCATCTCATCAGGATCTGTAGTGAATTGAACTAATGTAGCACCTGAAGTTTTAAGGACTTCAGCAACTTCATTTAATATATTATTAAGTACTTCTTTAGGTGCGTCTATATCAACTATAACCATATTCTTCTCCGGGAAGTTAAGTCCTTTAATCTTATTAGCGAGTTTAACAACTATATCATCCATAAACTCTATAATTAATGGTGTGAAACCCCTCCTCCTAATCTCGTAGACGCCCCTAGCAGCATCCTCAACATCATCGAAGTAGGCAACTACTCTACCTACAGACTTAGGTGCTGGTACTATCTTAAACCAACCCCTAGTAATAACACCTAAAGTACCTTCAGAACCTATGAATAAGTGCATTAAGTCATAACCAGTAGCTTGCTTATATACAGGACCTCCTAAAGTGATTACCTGACCTCCAGGTAATACAACCTCAATACCTAACGTTACATGTCTCATAGTACCGTATCTAGCACCTCTCATACCACCACCATCCATAGCTAAAGCACCACCAATAGTAGCTGCCTCAGCACTTGCAGGATCTATTGGAAACATAAAACCATACTTCCTACACTCCTTATCAACTTCATCTACGTAAGCACCTGCTTCAGCCTCAACAACACCGTTAGCAACATCAACTCTAATCTTCCTCATAGGTCTTAAATCAAGTACTATAGACCCTTTAACAGGTGTTGAAGCACCTATAACACTAGTCCCACTACCCCTAGGAACTACTGGGACTACGTAATCATTAGCAATCTTAAGAACCTTAACAACATCTTCAGTAGACCTAACCTTAACTATAGCTAGTGGTTCCTCCCTAACAACAGCATATGCTGTGAAGCTATAAACGTATAGCTCCTCAGGATCTGTAATGACGTTCTCAGAACCTACTACCTCCTTAAGTTTAGATATAACTTCCTCAACCCCCATACAAGCCCCAATAAATAACATTAAACTAAGATTTTTAAATGTTAATTAAGTAGAATTCATCAGTTGGAATTCTATAATTAGTTTATGATAATTACTATTGTTTGATATTTAAATTACTAACCAGTCTCATTAGTTAAACCAACTTGACTGGTTTGTTTTTAAACGAGTAAATAGTTATACTTAATATTAAATAAGATTTAATAATGTTGTCATCAATACTATCATACCTACGAGTATTTGTAACGATGTTAATGTTAACGTAATTTTAACTTCTGTAGGTTTTATACCTGATTTCTCTAGTATTACTATTGCTAGATGTGTTAGACTATATATTTTATTGTATGGTTGTTTTAGGGTTCCGTCATTTTTAGGTATTCCGAAGTTCTCTTTATAGATACCGTCCTTAATACCTCTAATAAACAGTATGAATTCTATGAAGTATAACGTGTATAGCAACACTCCGAACTTCTCCATATTCCCTAGAATAACTAATGATGCGTAGTAAGCACCTACAGCATAAGTTAAAGTGTTTCCTGGGAATACCTTAGCAGGGTACCAATTAAATCTTAGGAATACTGCTAATGCTGATGCCATAATTAATGAACACTCAAATACTAGGTCAATACCTTTAACGTATGAGAATATAGCTGTGAATAACATCAGTGTTAAACCCATACTAGCTTCTAATCCGTTATACCCAGCAATCATGTTGAAGGCATTAGCAGCTCCTAAAACACCTATAGGTACTAGAACTAACGGGTATAGGATTCCGAAGTCAACTACACCTACTAATGGTATTGAAACTGTTGATACTCCAGCCTTAATAACTATCAAGGGTAGTGATATAGGTGCTATGAATAATACCCTAATCCATATAGGTAAACCCTTCTTCCAACCAAGTATATCATCTATAAAACCTAGTAATGAAGTTAGTAAGAGTAGTGATGTTAATGCGAAGAACTCATCATTGTAAATAACCTCATTACTTAAGTACCTACGGAGTGTTGCTAATGAGTATATCCCGAATGTACAGCTAATAACAACCCATAGACCACCACCTTCAGCAACCTTAACATCACCTAACTTATTCATATCCTTACCAACAAAACCTCTACTAAAAGCAATTCTAACCCATATAGGGACTATAGTCAGTACCAATGAAGTAGTTACTACTACTGAGGTTAGTAGGTATAGTATGTTTATCAACACCACCACCACCAAGTACTGATATGTAGTTCACCGTTTCTCGGTAGGTGGTAGTTCATAGCTGTTCATGTATATTTAGTTCACGGCTCCCCACCATCTACTTCTCAACGGTCTCTCCAGGCCCCCTCACCGTAGGGTCTCACCACTAGTCACCTAGTGGCTCACACCCCTACAGGTCTCGGAAACCCGGAGTCACCGATAGGTATATAGGCTCTAGGTTTTTAAGTTTTCTAAGCGATGATCAACTACGTAAACCTGAGAGGAACAGCAAGCACCGAAACAAGCAAATGAAACAAACAATTATAAAAACTGAAACAGCCCTCAACAACTTAAATCTAGGTCAGGGTTAAAAACTCAGTTAATTAATTATTAAGACGTTATTATTTAACCTAACTAATTCAGTGAATTGTGAGGTGATGTAGATTACGTATGGTGAGTTATTGAATCTGTAGATTACCTTAATACCTGATGTAGTAGGTGTTGTAGTTACTTGAGTATCTGCTAACGGTACGTATATCCCGAATCTTAAGTAGTAGGAACCTGATGGGTATAGAACATCACCACGTATGTATAGTTTAGTTATCGATCCACTTAGGTAGGATGTGAAGTATATTCTCCAGTAGTAATAACAACTCCATGAACTCCAACAGTAGTAGTAATCCCTACTAGTGTTTTGATTTAAGTTTAGTGTTGTATATCCTTGGACTAATGAGTTTATATAGTATGTGAAGTTATACACCCCACTACTAGGTAATTCATTAACTACTATTAAATCACCTGAATACCAAGTCTCACTACCTGCTTCGAAGTACTCATGATCTCTTAATACAGCCCTACCCAACTCTAAAGTTATTGAGTCATTAACTACGTAGTTTGAGTATCCTAGGTGTTGATTCCTTAAATACTCTAGGACTGGGTTATAGTTATTCTGTGTTAGATTTACACTTACTCTAGTCTGAGGTATTAATGAGTATGGAGCTAACCTATACCTAATCACGTAAGTACCACTTTCTGAAGGTATGAATACTACTGGGTAGTCTATAACTGATGTGTAGAGGTTTGTAGGTCTGTACAACTGTACTTTAACACCTGATGGTGTTGTAACCTCAGGTATGACGTTATTAGATGCTGGTATGAACACATACTTACTCACCTCATCACTACTTAAGTTGAACTTTATATCATACTCATGTATAAACGTAGTTAGTTTAAGACTTACACTACTAGTTGATGCATACCTAAAACCTATCAAGACTAAAGCCCTACTCAGACCTAATGAGTTAAACACCGATCTTAAGTCTAAACTTAATGAAGTATCTAACGTACTACCTGAGGATAAAGTCCCACCCTGAACACTACCTTCCCATACATAGTATGGCTTAGTAATTAAGTACCTAATAACTGCTTCTAGAGTTGGGTTTACCTGGTAAGGTAGTATGAGACTACCTCTAATGAAATCTTCAGGACTTACTACGTAAGCTACAGGTCTTAAATACAGTGTTGTCCAACTACCTAAGTTCTTAACCATAAAAGTAAACGTTAACGTACTACTATTAACTGATACTATTAATGGGTATAACCACCAACCAACTACACCAGCCATTATAGTCTCATAACTTATGTACCAACCAGATGTTGAGCCTGAGACTAACTCATACCATTTAGTATATACGTTATGTTCTGAAGTCAATACGTAGTAACCCATACCTAAGTAGTTTACTGATGTTGAACCGTTACCGAAGACCATACCGACCTTATTAGGATGGCTTCGAGGGTCTGTGTATAAGTACCAACTACCCTTAGTTACAGTATGCGTATCTGAAGTGATTAACGTATAACCTACTGGTAAGTAATTAGATTCAGGGTCTGACGGTAGTCCAGGTATTGGGTTATTCATGAATGAGTTTAGATCTTTTAGAATACCTACGTAGAGTATAGGTCTTAAGTATGTAGTGTTTAGGAGGTCTAGAGAGTCTCTAACAAAGTTATTATTTGTTGAGTTATTTAATGAGTTATTATCAACTATGAAGTACTTACCATTATCTAATAATATTATTAAGTACCCACTACTTAGTAAGTTATTCATTAATTCCTTACTAAGTATTAACTCACGTGTAGTGTTGATAGTTAAATTACTTAGTAAGTTATTAACGCCTAAGTTACTTATACTTAAAACTGATAATACCTTAATCGGTGGGTTATTACTCCTGATGTAGAGTCCTTCATCACTGAATTCTAGGTATACGTCCTTAACTGAGTTACTTAACCTACTCACTAATTCATAACTCATCCTACTCATCTGTGTAGGTACTTTACGTAATTCTAACGATACGTAAGTTAGTGTTGATGTAAGTGTTAACAGTATTATTATCGCAGCTGTTAGACTAGATAGTGAACCCCTCATGAAATCACCTTAAGATTACGTTATTAGGTCTTAAGATAAAATCCTCAAACACTATTAGTAACTCATTAGTTAATCCTGTACCAATATCTACAGTAATTACTTCTTTAGACCCTACAGATAGTTCGTAGAGTTTCACACTACCGTTCATAATTAAGAACTTCCTACTACTTAAGTCGTGGTTAGCTATGATTAAGTAATTCCTACCTCTATACGTTATTAGTAGTACTGTCGGTACTTCCTTAACATCATCAACACTTACTTCGAATGAGTTCTTCATACCTGTGTATAAGGTTAGGAGTACTCCTGAGAAACTAATAACTACTAACGTAAGCATTATATCTACGTATAAATCACTAATACCTCTAACTAAACCCATTAAACCCCTAAGTAATTAAGTACTTAAAAAACGTTATGTTTTAAGCTTACGTGATAAGTTAACTATTAAGTCAAAGTATTTTAATGCCTCCCTAATGTAATTCTCATCAATAACTCCGTGAGGTGTTGGAGTTTCTAAGATCCTCTTAGGTATCCTAACATTTAATACGTTAAAACCTTCTGAATACTTAATCAACTGTTTCTCAACCCATATATCCCTACCTAACCTCTTAAGTTCTTCAACACTTACTGACTTACCTAGAGGTTTAAGGCATTTCCCAACTATTTCATACTTATATATACCTCTAGCGAAGAAGCAGACAACTAAACTCGCTAATACTTGTCTCCAAGACTCTTCTTCAATAATCCTCTCAATAGCTTCCTGAGGTGTTGGTAGTGGTTTCTTACTAGCTAGTAACTCCTGATCTACAGAGTAAGCACCTGAATCTAGATGACTATGTCTAGAACCTACAATTAATGATATCGTGAATAACGGCCCTGTATGATATCCAGCAGGTTCGACCTTATTAAAAGCTAATGCATAGTCTAGACCTCCATACCTCTTAGCAGCTTCTTCAACACCTAAGGCTAAGGTCTTGTAGAAATCATTAGGTTGAATTACTATATTCCTAACAACCTTAATGTATGATTCATAATCACCCCAACTAACCTTAGTAAGTAATTCCTTCTCACTTATCAACCCATTAACATATGCTTCAGTAGCCCAAGCAAGTACAACACCTGTTGATATGGCGTCTAAGCCTTCCTCCTCAACAACATCTAATAACTTTAGGAATCCCTCCCTACTACCGATACCTAAGTTCGTTGCTAACGCATATAGTGGTTCGTGGTCGTATGATATGAACTTAATCTTGTAGAAGTAAGGTTCTTCTGGGTAGGGTTCCCTAAGTGCTGCTATATGTACACACGCTGTCGGACAACCAGCACATGCTACCCTCCTAGCTAGTACTGTTTCAGCTAATTTCTCACCACTTACCTCCTCAGCTAATTCGAAAGTACCGGAGCTGAAGTTCCTAGTAGGTAATGCCTTAATACTGTTTAAAGCTAATACATTAACTGCAGTACCTAAATCATGGTATTTCTTCATAGCTGGTGACTTAACAGCTAATCCGTAAACCTCATCATATACAGATCTGTAGGTAGGTATATCAGGTACTTTAAACCCTCTACGACCTACTATAACTACAGCCTTCAACTTCTTAGAACCCATAACAGCTCCTAAACCTAACCTACCGAAGTGTCTATAAGTCTCAGTAACTACTGAAGCATACCTAACTAATCTCTCACCAGCCCTACCAATCCTCATAATAGTTCTATGTCCAGGCCCTGAAGTCACCTCCCTTAAAATCCTACCTACAGTCTCAGTACTCCTCATACCCCATAAAGTAGCTCCATCCCTAAACCTGACTTTATCATCTTCAATAACTACGTATATAGGTCTATCACTAACACCTCTAATAACTATAGCTCCATAACCTGCAAACCTAATAGCTAATGCTGACCTACCACCAGCATGACTCTCAGCGAAGTATCCATTTAGAGGTGATTTAAATACTGCTACTGTCTTAGATGCTAGTGGGTAGAGACCTGTTAGGGGTCCTACAGCAAATATAATTACGTTTTCAGGACCTAAAGGATCTGTATTCCTCGGTACTTCCTCCTTATACAGTTGAGTAGCTACTCCAATACCACCTAACCACTTACTGAATAAGTCCTCTCTAGACTCAACCCAGTAAGTCTTCCTAGTAAGGTCTATGTAGAGTACGTTAGAGAGTGATTTAAACCAATCCATTAAGACACCTCCTCAAGAGCTAATACGTTATGAGGGCAGTAATTAACACAGAACCCACAGTGAACACATATCACAGGCTTACCTACCTCGTAATCCCACATAACAGCACCTATATCACAAGCATCCCTACATAAACCACAACCAATACACTTACTCATATCTAGTATAACCCCACCACCATCCCTAACTCTAAGTGCGTTAGTCGGACATACCCTAGCACATGGAGGATCTCTACAAGCCCTACAAACAACTATTGTAAAACCCCTCTCAAAACCACCAGCACTTCTAACCCAGACAGCAGACTTACTATGACCTACAACACCAAACCTCCTACTACATGCTAACATACATAACTGACAACCAACACATTTATTAACATCAACAACTACTAAACGCTTCACTAAAAACACCTAATAACATTATCATCAACACTTATTAAATTTACTATTAGTGTGGTTTGGTAAAAAAGTATTATAAAATAGATTTAATTTGATTTTAGAATATTTTAATACCTAGTAGCCTACCTAGTATGAATACTGTTACGAACCAGAACCAACATAGTATTGCATATGCGTATAGGAATATCCAGTAGTACCATCTAAGTCTTAACTCCTTAGGTAACTTCCTCTCAAGTATATGTAGTAGTATTACTCCATAACCTCCGAAGTTAGCTATGTTAGCTGATAGTAGTAAGATTATTAGCGGTGGTGCTTGCCATATAGCCCACATAGCGAAGGTTATATAGACTGCCATGAACGGATAGTAAATCCTCCTAATATCACCTTTAGCCCACTTCCTAACACCTTCAGAAGTACTCCATAGGAGGTCTGTAAAGTTCCTAGTTAATGTATCCATAATCTGTAGTTGAGTACCCCAAAGTACTATAAGACCTATAAATGATATGAAGTAGTAGCCTATCGGACCCCATAAAGTTCTGAAACTCTCAGCTACGTGTGCAGCTATACCCCACTCAGGTAGTCTAGTACCTACTGGTATGAATGAAGCTACTAGTATTGCTGGTAATGACATACCTACAACTCCGAACGGGAAGAATATTAACCATTGATCCCAAACTAACAACTTCTCCCAACGTCTCCAAGTAGCTATGTTCTCAGGTGTGAACTTAAATATCTTACCTACAGGTGATGTAACAATCTTCTTACCACCGATTATAGCAGGTATATAACCAACTAATGAACCCGTACCATAACCTTTATCCCTATACCAATTACTCATTAAGAAGTTAATAGCTGATAACCAACCAGTATAACCCCACCAACCACCTAGTAGGAATACATCAGCACCTGGAGGTATATAACCTACTTTAAAAGACCCTGCTAGAGCTCCTGACCAAATCTCAGGTTTACCGTATATCAGGGCTAATATGAATACTGAGAATGTAACGAATAACACCTTAAACCTAAAGATAAACTCTATAGTGTTATATACCTTACCACCAAACATAACTACGAAGAACGAGAATAGGAATAACCCTATACCACAGTAACGTACGAACATAGCATCAGCAGCTGCTTGTGCTGGTGGTACACCAACACCAGGGACTCTACCGAGTATTATAGAACCTAATGCTGTACCAGCACCTAATGCCCAACCAGGCCATGCTAATGCGAAGAATAGTACTGCTACATTCCATGCTATCCAGAGCTTCCTTGGGTACACCCTAGCGAAGTAAACTAATGCAGGCTCACCAGTCAGCATTGTAAACCTACAGAATGCTATGTTGTAGATCGTCTGGAACATACAGCCAACCCATATAAACCAGAATAGGTCTGTACCGTACGTTACAGTAACTGTAGGACCCATCAACCACTCTCCAGAACCTAAAGCACCTCCTAAAGCAGTAAATGAAGGTCCGAATACTGTAGCAAAGAGCTTCCAACCAGTTAGCTTAGGAACTTTAAATACTTCCTCAGGTGTAGGTAGTTTATCAACAACCTCTAAGGCAGGGCCCTCACCAAGTTTGAAGTACTCCTTACTACTCACAATAACACCTTATAATATAATGAGGGGACTATTTAAATATTTTAATGAACTAAATATCTTAGATGTGATTTAAAATTTATAATTATTATTTATAATCATTTATAATACTTAGGAGTTACTTCTTTTAACGTACCTTCAAACATAGTTAATGATCTATCTACGAATTCAAGTATTCTAGGGTCGTGGGTAACTATTATTATTGTTGTGTTGAAGTCTTTCTTAATATCTTTGAATAACTCCATAACTTTAATAGCGTTATTCCAGTCTAGATTTGCTGTAGGTTCATCAGCTAGTAGTACTGATGGTGTAGTAACTAATGCTCTAGCTATAGCAACTCTCTGTCTCTCACCACCACTTAAACGTGTAGGTCTTAAATCCTCCTTACCGTTCAGACCTATATACTTAATAACCTCACTTACCCTCCTTAACCTACTAGACTTATCAACTCCTGCAATGAGTAGGGGGAGTTCTATATTTTCAAAAACAGTTAATGATTCGATTAACCCGTAGTCTTGAGGAATATAACTAACTATGGAGTTCCTAATCATTGATAACCCTACCTCATCAAGTAAGTTTAAATTATAACCACAGACTATAACCTCACCCCTATCAGGTCTTTCAAGACCTGCAATAATTTTTAATAATGTAGTCTTCCCAGAACCGCTAGGGCCGTGAATACCTATGACTTCACCACGCATGAATATAGCATTAACATTCTTTAAAACATTAACTACATCAACACCGAATTTATAGCTCTTCCAAACATCCCTAAGGAGTACAGCTACCTCACGCATCACTAACCATACCCATGGTTAAGAGTACTTCTTAACCTTAATATAACTCATATAAAGTAATGATGAGGTTACTGAGGTATTCATTAATAACGATGTAAACACTCCAAACACATCAACACAAATTAAAATCGGTATTAAACTTATGAATGTAATTACTGAAGATGTTGTTATGATGTAAGTCGTAAATATTGAGGGGGTTGCACCACAGATTCTGAATGTGTAGAATAGTGAGTTATGAGTATCTATATCAGCTAATACAGCTACTAAAGCATTTAAGACACTAATCACCACTAACAAGTAGGTTATTCTTGAGTTCCTCACAAATAGTGGGTAGTATAGGAGTAGGGATGAGGTAGTAATGATTATGTATATACCCTTACCCCTACTAAGTATCTTAATAGCTGTCAGACCTCCTGACTTAAAGTCCATACCCTAATACCTCCGAGAAGTTTAGAAGTATATAATCTTAAGATACTCTCAAGCTGTTTCTCAGATAACTCCTCAATACTCCATGTGGAGATATTAAACGATAACTCTAGACTATCCCCACCATACCTACTTACAAACATATCTAAATCCAACCCAATACCCCAAACACCTTTAAATCTACATGAGGTATGTAGGAAACCACCATTATAATCACATTTAACGTCTAAATCCCTTAACTCAAAGAACTCATCATTTCTTAGTAAGTTAGAGATGTATTCTAGTATGTAACATACATCAACACCTTTAACTATTAAGTTAAACTTAGTTGAGGTAGGAGTTAATACAGCTTCAGTAGTACTTAAGTTAAATACCTTCTTATTGATGAAGACTATAGTAGTTATGTATGATAAGATGAAGGTTATAGCAGAGTTAATAGTTGAGTAAATATCGAATAACTGATTTATAATAACAAGCATTGTAACCCCTAACACTAAGAGTACCACAGCTACGAGCATAGTTAATGATGTTGTGAAGGGCCATGAGTAAAAACCTAAAATACTTAGCCTATCATATACTGACCTAACCTTAGGCTGTAAAGCTATAAAAGTTACTGATAATACTATCGATGATATTAAAGCTGAGATTAGAGATGAGAGTAAGGATTCCTTAGTAGGTAACCCATAACCACTTAAGACCTCTAAGATATTATCCCTTAACACCATAATAGTAGGTCTATAACTCTCTATCAACTCTCTAAAAACCTCCACATCATAACTCTCTAACCCATCCCTTAACACTATAACAACATCTGTAACTGAATACTTATCTAGACGAAGTAAATTAACTATACTTGATGTCGTAGTTATTAAGACCTTACCTGCGGGGATAGTAATAGGTTTAGTACCTAAGTATGCTTGAATAGGTAGTAATGGTATCTCATAAAAGATCCTTAAATCCTCTATGATTTTAGGGTTTACTGAGGTGATTATGTAGGGGTTGCTACCTATGTATAATGTAGTGTTTACATATTTAATACTCCCGATAACTAATACATCATCACTTACTACTACATCATCTAAGGTGTAATTTTTTGGGACACCTACTAATGCATAAATACTTACTACTTCATCATCAATTAATAACTCAAGCCTACTACTTAAGATATACCTTATATAGAATCTTACATCAGTAAACTCAGATATGTTTAGTAGTTGTTTGAACTCATCTAGAGGTATTAAATCCTTAAAACCTATATAGATAGCATAAGTATTTGTACTTCCTACATCCCTAGATATTACTGATAAACTGGATTGAGCTGATATAGCTGATAGTAGTAAGGAAGTAGATAGTATTAGTAATGATATTAGAAGTATTGGTGATCTCAAAAATTCACTAAGTACTTTATATATAATCACTATATTAGATGTTATATCCTTACGGAACTCTACTACCTCCTCCTTAACCTCATGTAGTGGGGATTTCAGAATTTTAAGTAGTCCGGTGATAGTTATGATGAAAACAACGACATATATTACCATCATCACTACTTCTAACAAAGCTCACACCATTGAAAAATGGATAGTAATGTATGTACTGCTATCCCTACACCACAACCAGCTAATGCTAAGGCAGTATTAGTTAGTATGAATTCATATACTTCACTACCTAATCTTAAGACTACATACTTAATTATTGAAGTAATTATGAATATTACCCCTATATCAGGTGTTAAAGTGATACCTAACATTATAGAGAATAACGATATAGCAGACTTAGTTAACTTGAAGACTAAACCCAACACTACAGTAATTAAGATACCTAATAAGATAACTCCTAAGTTAAACGTACTTAAATCTCCAGTATATAGTGATTTCATCCAAGTAACTGTAGGTAACCAACGTATTAGGTTAAACTTAGTTGATTCAACACCGTAGATACTTAGTAGTAAATGACCGTAGAGTAAGGTTATCGGTGCACTGACTAACATAGCAAGCATTAGTAAGTATGATGTAACCTCAACATCTATACCTAAAACCTTAGCAGACTTAGACAGTGTTGTTGATGTACCAGCAACAAATTGAGGCATAGGAACTCCAGTATATGGGTCTAAGAATATGTATGGGGTAGCACCTCTAAAACCAGACATAAATAACGTTAACGTTATAACAGGTAATGTTGATTGTGATGTAGTACCTGTCTCACCAACAGCTCTTACAGTCATTAAAGTTATTAAGATGTAGAGAGGTATTAAGAAAATCACTACTAATAAGGTTAGAGGACTTAAGATATCAGTAGATGTTAAGAGTAAAGGTATTATAACTGTTGATAGTATAGCTATAGCTATCAACAACTTCTTAAACTCGTACCTAGCCATACTTAAGTATTTAATAGTTGATATGTAGAGTCTACGTTCTTGAATTATGTAGAATACTGTTGTAGTTATTATAGAACCTATGAGGAGTGAAGCTATTAGAGGTGATGAAGCTATAGCTAATTCTTGAGAACTCATAGTGAGTAGGGGTTGGAGTAATCCTAGGTATACTAGGTAGGGGGTTATTAAGGTGTAAGTAATTATGTTACCTAAACCAATACCTAATGACGTATTCAGAGGTATTAAGAAAGCTATTAAGAAAATCATCACATCTAAAGATAAAGCAATTGAAACTCCAGGGAATATAGACTGTATAATAGGTGTTATATCTATAGATGATGGTGATATCGTAAGGAATAAAAACTCAAGTATAAACCCTATTAATATCGGTATTATGACGTTCTTAGACTTTAATAACCTAACCATAGACAACGTTAGAGTTAATGCTATACCTATAGGGAATGGTAGTCTCTCCCTCTCAATAAAGTGTTTATGGAATACATGAGCTATTAACACACCAGATATAGTTATAGATGTCGAGAATAAGAAGAATGAAACTGTACTGATGTCTAAGAAACCCTTATAGTACGTCCATTCAGGTAGTTTAATTAAATCATGTTCTGAAACTTTAGAGAGCATAGTGTAGGTTACATACATACCTGAAGTTATAGTAGTTGTTAATGAGAATCCTGTAGCTAAGACAGTTGCTAGGAAGTGATCTATAAGTGGTATCTTCTCCTTAAACAGTAGTAGGTATAGAGTGTATATGAGGATAGCTGATGTTATAGGTGATAACTCAGCAGTTGTATAACCAGTTACTGCATATCCGTAAGTATCTACGAAACCTATTAGAAGTCCTACTAAGAGTCCTAGGAATAATGCCTTCATAAAGTATTAACACCTAATGAGTAGAATTCTAGGACTCTAAATCCTTAATAATTGTAAATGTCTTATCTAATATATCCCTAATAATTAACTTAAGCTCCTCACTCCCAACCCTCTCAATAACTTCGTATGTGTAGGTGATTATATCTACTCTACGTTTAACACCGTCTACATTACCTTCACGGATTAGTACTGGTAATTTCGTGTAATGTACTAGTGCCTCAATCACTAATGAGTTAGCCCTACTATAAGCTAATTTACACCCACTACCTAAGTCACAACATAAACCTCTTAAGTAGATTAACGGTGGGTTACTACTGTCATCAACGTTAGTTACTACACATTCTATATATAGGTCTACATCACCTAATATCCTAGGAGGTCTAACCATCTTAGACTGTGAGTACTTAAGCGTTTGAGGTGTGAATAGTGAGTAGTAGTAGAGTTTAGAGTCGTTAGTTATGTTTATAGTAGCCTCCTTAGTACTTACTAAATTAGAGTATGTCTTACTACTCATATAAGGTCTTAATACTATTAAATCATCTACTAACTCTATACCCATAGGTGCTGAGTTAATATTACCTAAACTATCTACTGTAGTTACTATTGCTTCATGATGACCATACCTTAAATACTTCTTCAACTCCATGCATGACTCACACATTAACTACATCACCTAACTCCTAACAATTAAAATTTAAGGATAAATAAATATAGATGTTAGTAAGAGGTAACTACCAATTATGTTTTCATACGATTTAAGAGATAGTATTAAGTGGGTTTACATATATGACTTAATACGTTCTGACTTAGGTTTTAACTATCTTGATGATTATAACGCTTCAGTAATACTTAACATGTTAATTAGGAGGTTAAGTAATGTTTATGAGGTAGAGGATTACCTACTAGAACTAATTAACAATTCCCACGTATATGTAGTTGGTGCTGGACCTACATGCCTACAGGAGCTTAAGTCCTTAGATACAACCCCAGAGGTTATAGTAGCTGCTGATGGTGCCTTAAGATGTTGTTTAGATGCTGGTTACATACCTCACGTAGTTGTAAGTGATTTAGATGGTTTAAGAGTAGGTGATTTAAGGTATAGTGAATTAGTTTATGTAGTTCATGCACACGGTGATAACGTAAGTAGGTTATTAAGTTATGTTAAGTTAGTTAAAGGTCCTATAGTAGGTACTACTCAATGTATACCTAATGATGTGTTAAGAATTTACGGTGGTTTTACTGATGGTGATAGAGCTGTATACCTAGCATACTACTTTAGAGCTAAGACTATAAGATTAGTAGGTTTTAACCTAACTAACGGTGTTATAGGTAAGTACTCAAAACCTTGGTTATCAACAGATACTATAGCATCTATAAGTAAGTTAAGGAAGTTTAAATGGGCTAAACTACTTATTGATATACTATCACAGCATGTACCGATCTACGGTACGTATTGAGAAACTATACGTTATAGTAGGTATGAGAACTACACATATTTTAAGAACTTACTAGAGTTATCAGCAGTTGAGGGTTAAGTATGAGGTGTTGGATTACTAATGCTGCTAAATTATGTCATCAACTATTCATAAACCTGAAGACGTAGTACTTCAACCTCAGTATTTAATACTGAATTATTCGGAAATCCGTAAAGGATCTTTAGAATATTAACTTAATGATTAACTACACTCATAAATAGGATTTAAGGTTTGTTCCTAAGTTAATTACGGTTAGGGTGGGTTAGATGAGGGTTGGTATAGTTCATGACTCACCAGTACCGACTTTAAGTTCTAGACAGTTAATGCTTGCGTTTATGAAACGTGGTGTTGAGAGTGTATATTTTAGGATTTCAAGACTTTCTATCGTGATTGATGAGGGTAGGGCTAAGGTAATTTACGGTAGTGAGGAGGGGGTAAGTACTGACTCACTAATCATAAGGAGTTTAGGTTTTATAGCAACTCTAGAACAGATCTTCAGACGTGTTGATACTCTCAAACACTTAGAACTTTCAGGGACTTTAATTATTAACCCTATAGACTCTATGTTGAGGGCTCGTGATAAGTACGCATCAATAATAACTCTCAACGCTACAGGTATTAAAGTACCTGCTACAGCTGTAGTTGAGGATGTATTCACAGCTGTTGAGTTATGTAGGAAGTGGGGTGATGTCGTGATTAAGCCTATGATGGGTAGTATGGGTTACGGGTCTATTAAGACTTCAGACCCTGATATAGTCTTCACAGTAGCTAAGACTTGGTTAACCCACGGCCAACCAGTATATATACAGAAGTATATTCCTAAACCTGAAAGAGATATTAGAGTTTTTGTAGTAGGTAATGAGGTTTTAGGTGCTTACTATAGGTATGCACCGAAGGGTTGTTGGAAGACTAACATAGCTCAAGGTGCTAAAGCTGTAAAGATTGAGAGGATTGATGATGAGTTAGTTGAGATGTCCTTAAAAGCTGTTAAGACCTTAAAACTACATTACGCTGGGATAGATATCGGTGAGGGTGAGGACGGCTACGTAGTTTTTGAGGTTAATGCAGCACCTCAATGGTCAGGCTTTATGTCTGCTACAGGTATAAACCCTGCTGAGAAGATCGCTGACTATGTAATAAAACTCCTTAAGAGTTAGATATAGGTGATTAACTCCGTAGCTTCGTAAGGTGTACGTAACGTCCTAATAACGTATAAGACTTTAACCTCTATCAAACCATCTATACTGCCTAACTCATCAACAATCCTAGCTAATTCTTTATTATCTGAGGCTATGACCTTAGCTAAGACTTGATACTCACCTGAAACCTCATAAACTTCAAGTATCCCGGATGAGTTAGCTATACGTTTTAAAGTCTCCTCATAATTCTTTGGTGAGACCTTCAACATGATGAAAGCTATTACTGTAAGACCTAACCTACTCAAGTCTATATTAGCTGTAAACCCCTTTAAAATACCTAACCTACTTAACTTCTTGATCCTTAAGTATATTGTCGCCTCACTAAGTCCTAAATCCTCAGCAATCCTCTTATAAGGAGTCCTACTATTCCTTAACAGTATCTTCAGTATTAACTTATCGACATCATCAATAACGTTAGACTGTTTAGACATCACCCCACCTACGTTTTAAACGTTAGAACACCTACTAAACCTATTCTCAATAACTACAACTATACCTCCACTACTTTCATAAGCATCTATAAGTGATAAACCCTTCGATATAGCTTCAGGTGGTACTATAGTTATGAGTTCCTCATTAGTTAAGAAAACTTCAACCCTCTCACCACACTTTAAAGTATTTGAGAGTCTACTCATTAATTTAACAACTTCAGCTCTTGTTGAAACTATATACTCCATCCAGTCCTAACCATTTATAGACTTTAAAACACTGTATTTATTGTTATTTGGTGTTAAAGACGTTTAAAGTTAGGTATGTGGTTAGAGCTGAGAGTCCTGAGAAGATCTCATTAAGTATTAGTGAGTTAGCTAAGGTATTAGTAGAGAGTTATGGTGGTGATTACGTTAAAGTAGGACTTAGTTTGGTATGGTCTCATAACGACTTAATACTTAAGACTATGATAAGGGATTTAAGGACTTCAACAATACCTACTTTCTACGAGTTTGAAGTAATTATTGAGGGGGTTAGAGGTGAGGAGTTGATTAAGCTTTCTAAGATTGTTGTAGGTGTTTTTAGGAAGTATGAGTTACTTATAACTATATCTGAATAAATACTATTGCTGAAGTAGTCTGAGGATTACATAAGTTACTAATACCGTAGATGCTGGAACTACAGATAATGCATCATATATGTTAAGCCCACCAACTACTACCCTCCTAACATTATGTACCATAACCCTACCTAAGTTCATCATATCAACCCCAACTAATACTGAGGTGTACGACGCTACGTACGATAGTAACCATAACTGGTGTGGGGATTTAAGAATTATAGCTACTAACATAGTTGTTAATGAGATTATTAACGAGACCATAACTACTGGAACTGCTAAACCAACACCTCTAATAACTACTGAAACCCTATTAATTAGTAATGTAGTTGTTATTATTAGTAATGACGTTGTAATTAACACTGTATTCCCTTGATTAGATACTGTATACGTTAATATAGATATTGAGAGTGTTAACGGTATTAGAAAACCACCTAAGTTAAACTCTAATGATATGTTATTCATAGTTTTAAACCGTACTAACTGGACTAAATATTTACTACCTATTCTAACCATACTAGCCTTCTTAAACTCATCATCAAGTCTAACATTACCTATAGTTATGTTAAACCTACTAAGAATGTTTGAGGTTAGAATCATTAGTAATGCTAAGGCTGTAGATATGTAGGCCTCTAACCCCATACTAACTAAGATTAATATGTATGAAGTCAGTAGTAACGTATTAACTGATGCCACCATAACCAACGTTCTGAAGATCAACAACTCCCTGAATAAACCACTATACCACTACATCATTTAAAACAGTATTGCTACGTAATTTCATTAAACCTCATGATCTAATCTAGTAGGTATTGGTCTTGGGTCTGGGAGTATCCTGATTAGAGCATCACCCTTACTCAACATTAACGTATAATCACGTATTTCATCGTATGATAACTTCATAAACTTTGATAATTCCTTCCAGTATACAGTATCAGATGATGGTAGAACTACTAGTAACCCTGAATTCTCTATATACTCTCTACATAACTCACCTAGGTCATGTAGGCTTTGAGTAGCTAGAGCTAGTGAGACTCCGTAACCTCTACCTAATTTTAATAACTTAAGTATGAGTTCTTTCCTACTTAGTAGGAACTGCCATGCCTCATCAACAACTACCTGGATCTTAGGTACGTGACTTTCTCTAACTGCATCCATGTAGAGGATCTGTATGGTGTTGAAGAGTACTGACATAGCTAGGTTTAAGTAGTCTATACCTAGTAACGTTATTTGAGATAGGTTTACTGGGGTTATAGGGTCAACACTTCTTAATATGTTGATTAACGGTACCCCACGATCTAGGGATTCTAATATGTTGAAAACCCTCATCAACCTATACTGTACGTAGTCATCATCAACCATACCTGTAAAGTCTTTAATAACTCCCCAAAAGTTATTAGGGTTTATATCACTGAATTCTAACGCTTCATTAAGTACTTTATAAAGTGTTGCTATAATATCCTTCTCATCCTTCGTAAATATCGAATCACTTATAATTTCTGTTAAGTAACTTGCTCTAAATGTCTTAGGGATTAAATTAATTAATTGATTAATACCTAAACCTACATCAACTCCTAAGTTAATAACATCTACCTTCACCCCCCTCCTCAACAACCTATCCCTATACTCGTTCTTAACATCAACTACGAATACCTTAGTTGAGTACGTCATATGCGTCCTAACTAAAATCGTTATTAATGTTTCAGTCTTACCAATACCTGAAGGACCTATAACTAGTATGTGAGGGTTTAAACACTTCTCAACATTCCAGAATACGTTTTCAGAAGTTACTATATTAACTCCTAAGTAAACTCCAGAACTCCTTAAATCAAACTTAGTACGTGAGTTTATTAGGTATGGGTTGAAGACTACAGTAAGTGGTGATGCTACCCTAGACATTAATTTAAATCTTAATAACTTACTCAGTACTAAATCATAGAATCTACTGAGATAACCTCGAAAAAATATTTGAAGTAATGCCTTACCCTCAACACCCTTCAACTCACTGGTTAGTATTCCTAAGGATTCTAAGGTCTTCATAAGTAGTGATGATCTAGAATTAACTAGTTTTAAAGCTTCCTCCTCCTTATCACTACATGCTTCAACCACATAGTAAGCTAATACATCATATGGTTGTATACCGTACCTACATATCCTATCTCTAAACCTAGTAAGTCTATCTAGGTCTGTCTTAGCTTTAGTATTAGCTGGGTTAACCTCAATACTTACTAATAAATTCTGAATCTTCTTATTAACTTCTGAAAGTAATTTCTCCTTATCAATAGGTTTAAATATAGTTCTTACCTCTATAGGGAATCCTAAGTTTAAAGAGTTGAAGTAAGTCCTTAAGTACTTAAGTACTTCCTGATCGCTTAAGTCATTAATAGATGTTACTACATTAACTACCTTAATTATCTTCTTATAACATACCTCATCATCAGACTTCCTAAACATTACTAACCCATTATCAAGTATCCTCACATCACCTAACTTCAAAGTATCTGATGAATTCTTCATAAACTTTATAAACCTCATTAAGATCCCCACCTAGTAATTTAGGTTTAAGAAGAGTTCCAGTAACAACCCCTAACTCTAGGAACTTCTTAATTAATACGTTATGATCTACTGTGAATATCTTCTTAATACCATTACCTAACACTACTATTATTAAGTCCTTAGTAATGTCGTTGAAGTCTATACTTAGTAGACCCTCCCTCCCCCTACAGTAACTCACACTACTACCTAATACAGTTAATACCATCCCTTCAGTCGATAATTTATATGAGACTTTAATCTTAGGAGTTATGTCTACGTAAGGTTCTACAGATAACTCCTTAACTAACTCCTCAATACCGACGTTAAGTAATGTCTCACTCACTAAGAACCCATTAACACACCTACTACTTGAGCTAATGTTGATATTATATTCAGTACTAGGTCTTATGTTTAGGTCTATAGAGTTTAAATTCTTAACTACCTTATACCTCCTCCATGTAAAACCTTCATAACTATAACTGAATTCTATTACTGCAGGTAGTAAGCACTTATTAACGAGTAACTCATTAACACCTTTAAATACGTTATTATCTGAGCATGTAACTACTACGTTTATAGGTACTTTTAAACCATCTTCATAAGATGGTATGATTACCAGTTCAGATAAGCAATCACTTAATTCTCTTATGGTAAAGTTAACCTCCTTAACAGGTTCTCTCACTAAGTACTTACTTAAATCAAGTACTAACTTTGCTAAACCTTCATTACGGTTAAACCACTTAAACTCTATAAGTACCTGAAGGATGTTTTTAGAAGTCCTCAAAGTATTACTTATTCTTAAATCATTACCTCCTGGTTTAAGGAGGTATGTGTAGGTCTTATATTCATGACTATCCTCCTGAGTTGTTATATACTTAATAAGTAATGGTATCTCCTCAGGTGTTGGGTTATGTATATTTAACACTAGATTTACTAGTAAGTTATCACCGGAGTTATTTAACGACCCACTCGGTGAGTACTTAATGGAGTTGATTTTTATATCTTTAAGCTCTACGTTATTAAGCTTCACCTTAAACTCTTTATTAAACTGTGTTAATACTGTATTGTATATGACTTTAAACGTTAGTTCCTTACCAAGTTTAAAAGGCTTAACGTTAAATTCTTTAGAATTAAATGATGTTTTAACTTCTTCAATTACTACAGGACCTCTTACTACTAACTTAGACTCTGAATACCACGGAGTTATGATTAAGCTTGGGTACTTACTGGTATACCCATCATTTAAGTCTACCTTAGCTTCGTAGAGGTCGTCTAAATCGTAGATATACACCTTATTATCTTGAAGACATATTAAGTTGTTATTGATTAACCTACAATCTAATGGTTTATATGATGCTATATGTGTTAACTTACTATATACTTCTAACTCCTTAAACGTCCTAAGTACTATGTAGTCATTCCCAGTACTACCGTATATTACCTTCTGATTAGTTATAACCTTACATACGTTATCAGTGATTATGTAGGGGTAACCCTTAGAAATAACTATTAAGTCGTTATTGGATATCTTCCCCACAATATTTGGTCTCTCTAAGAATAGTAGTTGTTTGAATTCCCTACCATCAAATCTAACTAACACACCGTAATCGGATTCGTAGAGTATGTAATCACTTCCTACACTAGCTATAGGTTCTAAACTTAGTTGTGGTACTCTCAGTAACTCATCATAAGATATTAAGTAGGTAGTTTTACCACATCTTAAGATCCCTAAACCATCACCAACTAATACATTCTTAATATCATCACAACGTCCTAACTCATAAAACTTACTAATACCTAAGTATTTATGATGTATTAGTAGGAAGTACTTCCTCTTATACTTAATGAGTAGTATAGCTGTTGTTTTAGAATCTACGTAGTAGAGGTCTTGAACTTCCATAATCTTCTCCTTAAGTGTAGGTACTATAACGTATTTCCTACCGTCACGAGTAACTACAGTTATTGAGGAATCGTATAAGGACTTAACATCAACACTATCATAACCACTTATTAAGACTTCCTCACTACCTCCTACAGTATTAACTACGGAGATGTTAGTATCGTCTATACAGATTATTGAATCATTAGTAAATGTGTAACACCTACTGTTAATTACTAACTCATCATCCCTACCTATCAAGACCTTCGAAGACTTACCATCATTTAACACCCATAAACCCACATCATTAACAGTTAAGTCATCATTAACTACTACATAAGGTGTTTCATTAAAACTCCTAACTAATGGTTTAATAATTAACTTATTATATGTTAGACTCTTAAGAATTACCCACCTACTGATTATGTCTTTAACCTTATAGATCTTAGGTAAAGTACTTAACTCTACAGTCTTCACTAGATCAGGGAGTTTCATCTAATAACACCAACTAATACTTAAGGTTAGGAGGGTAATTCCAGTAATTAAAGTACTGTTGAATGTATTGAATATTATGTAATCTACGTATAATGAGTACGTAACTACTATTACATATATGTAGAAGATGAAATTACTGATGTTTACGTTAGCTAATGATGTCATAGAGACCATGAAGAAGGGCATTAATAAAGACATCATTATAAGTGGTAGTACACTTATTAAGTACTGTTTAAAATCTTCTAACATATCTAACGTTAAGACTCTTAAGTTAAGTAATTGCTCCTTACCTAAACTTCCAGTAGTTAATGACTTAACAATCACGTAATATACGTACCTACTTAACCATGATCTAAGAGTGGAGATACCCTCCTTAACATTACTTAAACTTAACTTCTTACCTAACTCCCTCAAACTCCTAGACTTACAACTACTTAATACTTCCTTAAGAGCGTTTAAAGGATTTACTAAGATATAAGGTGTTTCAGCATACATGTATAAGACCTTAGGTAACTCATGAACTTCACTTATGATGTTATAAAGTTTAACTAGGTTTAATATACCGTTAATTAATGACACCGTAGCTGTAACCTTGATTAAGTAACTAATGTTTTCTAAGCTTAAGTATGTAGAGACTGCTGTTAGGAGTATCAACACATACGATGAGGTAGTAATTAATTTACCTTCTAATGTAGAGGTATTATACATCCTTAAGTGTTGTGTATTACTAGGGAGTATGAGTATTGAGAGTATCATAAGTACGGGTACGACAACTAATACATTAGTTAGTTCTCCCCCTCCAGTAATTACGGATAGTGAGAACGTAAGCATTGGTAAGTAACTAACTACTACTCCCATCATCAACACTACCGTAGTCCTCAACTTCATTAACGCACTAACCTCACTCCTCAACTTACGTAGTAACTCAGATGATGTATGAGTAAACCACGCATTTATAATACCTTTAGAATACGCTAATACGTAATCACTTAATATCTTAGATATGAAACTTGATGATGTATACCTAATGTAGAAATTAATAGCTTCAATAGTTGTTAAGAACTTCCTATACACCCTCAACCTTAATCCCTCATTAACTAATGTCGGAAACACTCCTTCCCAACCATCTAATCCGCATAAATCATTAACTAACTCCGTAGATCTTGAGTACGTTATCGACTCAGAAATTATGAAGTATACGATCTCTCTTTCTAAGGTCTTATTCCTAGACCTAACTACGAGTATGTACTTCAGATGAGGTGTTATGAGGGCTGTAAAGAAGGAGGTACTTAATAATATTATCGTTGTACCTAACTCGATAACTCCAACATATAATGCGTATGTAGTGATAGTTACTGTAGGTAGTAGTACTATAATCATATCTCGTAAAACTATCTTTAAGAGGTTCTTCAAATCCACTACGGTTAAACCTGCTCTAACTCTAAGGTCTTGTAGACTCTCTAGATAATACCTCAGTAAGTACATCGTGAGAACTCCTACATCATAACACTTACTAACTGTTGAGTCAAAACACTGTTATTCTTCAGCTTAATACTCTTCCTTAAAACCTCATCATAAGTTACTTCATCACCGTATGTGAAGAGGTTGTTAATTATTATGTTATCTGTTTCAGCATCATATATAGGTTCATCAACACTTACTACAGCCCTCCTTAAAGTCTTACCGTCGAGGACGTAATTAACTGTAACAAAAGTCCAAAACATACTTACTTGATGATAGCTTAGATTTATTGGAGGTCCTGTAAGTCTTACTATAGCTTCTTTAACACTACCTCCGTGGAATGTTGTTAAACCACCTAAACCCATATTCATTGCCTGAACTAGTACTTGAGCTTCAGCACCTCTAGTCTCCCCTATAACGATATACCTACTTACTGAAGCTCTTAAAGCAGCTTTCGATAGTGTGAGTTGATCTAATGTAGAGTCTGATGTTGGGACTACATACCTAATCCAATTACTCTTAGGTAGGGGGTCTATCTCAGGAGTATCCTCTATTATGACTATCTTCCAAGAAGATGGTATGAATGTGTAGAGTAGAGCTCTTAGTAATGTAGTCTTACCAGAACCTGGAGGCCCTATAATCATTATACTACCTCTAGCTCTTATCACTAAGCCTAAGTACTTAGCAATAGATTCTGATATCATACCCTCATCAATTAATGACTTAAGACTTAAACCCCCGTAACCCCTCTTCTTCCTAATAGTTATTTCAGGTCTACCCAAACTTACATCATGTAGTACTAGATGTATTCTATGACCACCATCACATTCAGGTAGATTAGCATCTAGTATAGGTGATGTAGTGGTTATCATTTTATTAGCTTTCTCAGCGAAGAGGTTTATATATCTAAGTACTTCATTAACATCACTTAACACTATATTAGTAGGTATGAAGTCTGCCTCAGGATCTACCTTTAAAACCTTACTATGTCTAACCCATACAGGACCTACACCAGATAACGTTATATCCTCTATATAGGGATCCTCAATCAAAACCTGAAACTTCTTATACTTAAGCTCCTTCTTAAGAGCATATATAAACTTAACCATATCCTTATCATTAATATTCAACACTTTAGAGATAATCTTAGATAATGTTAACTCGTTAATTTCCTCATTATACGGTATTGAATTCAGTATCTTATCAATATTCTTAACTATTAAATCCTCTACATCCTTACTAAGTACTTCCTCAACTAAGTATTGATATGAATTATTAGGATACCTAACTATTCTAACATTAGCTACACCAACCTTATACTCATCAATAACTTCAAAACTAAAGTTATTCATGATTAACACCAAAAAAGAATTTTAATTTACTGTAGAGTTAGTTCTGCCGGAATAATACTACCTAGATTATCACGGAATTGGAATATTATTGTAGCTACCCTAGTTGATATTGATGTATTTAACACTATAGTAGCTTCATTACCTGGACTTAAACTCGTATCACCTAAGACGTAAATACTACTCCTATCTAACTTAATAGTAGTTCCGTTAGACAGTATTAATGTAGCATTCACATCATTTAGATTTATGATGTTCTTCCATGAATTCACTACTTTAACAACTGCTGTGAAAGTGTTTGACCCGTAATTTACTGACACTAGATTAACTGTTACTTTAGGTGTTGTTGAGTAAGTAGCTACTCTATTAGCTTGAGATGATAACCACTGCTGAACTGTGAATGTTACCGGTATCGCAACTGCTATTAATGCTAAGATTATTATTAAGTCACTTACACCAGACCTTAATTTACTAGCTACATACTTACTGACCACTTACTACACACCCCACTACTTTTACGTGACTTATAAAGTGTTTCATCGTTTTGATTAGGTGTAAGTCTTTTATGTATAGGTTAAGAGAGTGTTACTTAACGGTGGGTTTGATTGAGTGAGTTTAGGCTTAGGCTTAAGAACATACTCTCAAGCATGAAGGATAGGTTAGTAACACCAGGTGATGTAGTCTCACTGACTGGATTACCTAGGTATGAGGTATTAGCAACTTTCCATATATTAGAAGCTCTTAACATAGTAGAATTAGTTAATTCTAAAGGGAATTACAGAGTTTATAGGTTGAGTGAGTTAGGTTATAAGTTACTTAAGGCTATTGAGAAAGGGGATGAATTAAGTGTTAAGTCTGTCTTAACTGATGAGGGAATCACTCCTAACAAAGTATCACAAACTGAAGAGACTGAAGCTTCAACTTAAGTAAGTACTCCATTTAAGTTATGTGTAGTTAAAAATATTAGGTTATAGTTAATTAATTATTAAGTATTACCTAAGTGTTACTAGACCAACCTTAGCTAACTGATTAACTATTGAGGCTATAGGTTCTTTCAACTCATCCTCACTAACTTTCTTCTCGGAAATACTGTTTAACTCAGTAGCTATATCCTTAACTAACTGTTCTACTGATTTCTCACCATCACATAACGACCATACGTAGTAAGCACCAGCTGCTAATGCGTATACGTCATTCTCACTTAGAGCTACTAAGTAGTTCTGACCGTCGAAACCTAACTCATTACCTGCTTTAGATGGTTTAAGTTCTCTAATCCTCTCATAAACTGATTCCTTCTGACTCATTCCCAACCCCTCGACCTACCCCTACCGCCTCTTTGAGGAGGTCTTCTAAAACCTCCACTCCTCCTACTCCAACCTTCCCCAACTGCTTTAGGCATGGTCTCCGGGATCTCACTGACTTCAGGTACTAGTGAGTCATCAACCTTACTTACCTTCCCACGACTACCTACGTTTAACTGAATCTCATTCTTAAATACTGATGTCCAACCACCTACAATCTCTATAGCGTCACCCTCATTAATACTACCTGCTGTGTTACCCCATAGAGTTAGTTTTACTCTACCAGTATTATCCCCTACTAAAGCTTCACTAATAGTTCTTTCCCCAGCTTTAGTCCTTATAACTTTAGGGCCTCCTGCTTTGAGAACTCTTACAACAACATGCACGTTCTCCATACCAGGTTTTAAATCTATTACATTTACTTTACTACTTTCCATCACGTATTTCAACTCCGATACGACATACGTTCTTCTATGGTTTTAGGGTTTTTAAACTTATATGAGGTGATATTAGTGTATAGCAGTTGTGATTAAGCTCATATACTGAGTTTTAAATGTATTACAGAATTAATTTAGAATACCTTAGGTGTTATCCTTTAGTATTTCATCTACTAAGGCTTTAAACCTACCTACACCTAATACCTTAATGAACTTACCTAACCTAGGCCCTCCAGGTCTACTAAATAACATCATATAAATAGATTTAAATAGTTCTGAAGGTTCTACACTATTACTCCTAGCTACTTCATACACCTTATTATGTATATCTACATCACTCATAGACTCATCTATAGAGTCCTTAAATATCAGTATTACCTTCCTCATATTACTTGGTGGTTTTGACGGTTTTAACTGGACTTCATAGTCTTCAGGTACTAACCCATCACTAACCCAGTTCTCTATGTATGTTCTTAACTCATTCACTACGAATTCATCCTTAACTAACTTAGTTATTACGTCCCAATCCCTATATATTTGATAGTAGACTAATAACTCACTAAATGATATACTCCACCTCATACTACCGCTTAATTCCCAAGCTCTTAACTGTTTAACATCCTGGTACTTACCCTCACCTACTAATCTATACTCCTCATAGAGTGTTAGGAGGAATTTAGGATCTAATCTTAAATTCCTATTCTCTTCTAAGTCATGCTTAAGTAGGAAGTACTTAATTACTGATGGGTGTATATACTTTAAAATCTCAGATAATGAACCTAACCCCTTACTCTTACTCATCTTCCTACCCTCTATCAGTACAAAACCGAACTTGAAGGGTATCGGTGGTTCTTTACTGAATAACCTCCTATGTATTTCCTTAGCTGTATCCCAAGAACCACCTTTAGTGAAGTGATCTACACCACCACCCTCAATATCAACTCCTAGGAAGTCCTGACGTGAAGGCCAATCAAGCCTCCATAAGAGTTTCCACTTATGATCCCCTATAGCTGTAGCCCCGTTAAAACCACATGCACTACATTCATACTCTATCAAGTCATTATTAAATGACTTAACAGTAGTTGTATCATTCCTACTACATCGACCACATATAGGTTTTACCACACCCATCCAGTTAGGAGGTAGTTTCCTAAACGATGTAGTCTCAAGTATGTTTCTAACCTCATCTAACCTACTAAAGAATAACCTAGCGTAATCATCATACCAACCCTCAGAGTATAGCTTATCTGCTGTTAAGACCTCATCACATTCTATTGAAAACTTCTTCATAAGTGTTAACACCTCATCTAGGAAGTGGTGAGCGTAGTTTTCATGACATCCGTACGGGTCTACAACCATTGAGAGAGGCCTCCCTAAATAATCTCTCAACTCCTTAAATCGATTAAGTTGTGCTGGGATACTATCTAATGAATCAAGAGTATCAGCTATGAATATGAAGTAGGACTTACGTCCATAACGTCTAATAGTCCTAGAAATACTGTAAGGTATTAGTAACTCCATCACAGTACCCATATGTGCAGGACCTGAAGTAGTTAAACCTGAAGCAACTACATATACATCACTAACCCTAACATTGAAGACATTCCTAACATACTCATCAACCCAAGACATCACTAGCCCCCTACGTAATTAGGTTAAAACTTAATAAATTAGTTAAAAACATATGTTATTGAAGCCGGGTCGTCTAGCGGTCAAGGATGCGGGGCAGGTAAGTCATTAAATTACCCCCGAATCTGGCCCCCGTGACCGGGGTTCGAATCCCCGCCCGGCTACCATAAAATTCTAAAACATTTAAAAACTCCTAACCATCTTTAGATATTGGCGGCCCCGACCATAGCGGCTAGGAAACACCCGGACTCGTCAGATCCCGGAAGTTAAGCTAGCCGCGTTAGGTAGGGCTGTGAGATCCGCGAGGTCTCGCAGCCCACCTAAGTCGGGGTCCCGCCGTAAATTTTAATTAAAACTTAAATCCAATCACAGAAATTATCTTAAGTGGTGCCGCCGTAGCTTAGTCTGGTTAGAGCGCCGGACTCATACGGCTACTGGGAGATCCGGAGGTCCGGGGTTCAAATCCCCGCGGCGGCACTAACTTAAAATTTAAATGTTGATTCCGTAGTGTAGTTATTGGGATGATTTATGACTCCAAAAGCGATTGATGAGCTACTCCATCCCTAAATGACCGTATACTAGTTGAGTTCTAAGGGTTGTAGTGTTCTTTAGTTAGTTAATGATTATGGAGTGGTTTCTAGGTGTTATGAAGGTGTTTCAGTAATGGATAACTCCTATAGTAATGAATGTGGTTGTTAGAGTTATGTTGTTTATAACGTTCTTAATTCCCTACGGAGTTCTTCCTCAATTAAACTCTTGATTTCAAAGCTATGGACTCTAACTAAGTGTAGGTAGAAGCCTCTTTTAGTGAATGTCCCTTTATTACATAACCTACACCAGAATAGACCGTCTCTATTCTCTGAGACATAGTCTGAGACTCTAGTAACTACTTTAAATACGATCTTATACATAGAACTACCTGAGATTACAGCTAGTTTCCTTTGGTCATAACTCATCCTAGAGGCTAGTCTAGCTACGAATTCTATAAGTCTTTCTGATAGTACATCTACTCTAGACATACTCCTCACCAAAATAGTTAATACCGTCAACAGCTATTATTAACCCTACCAGCATTACTTGAAGTATTAAGGGTAAGTCACCGCTTGAGAATACCTTCCTAACCACATCACAACGACTTAAGTCTAATGAGAAGAACTCTATAAAATCACCTACAATTTCCTCAACTATATCTAAGTCTTTAACACCCTCCTTAACCATCATACCCAACATAACTATACCGTCAATTAACTTAGCCAAGCTGAACTCATCACCTACCTCCCATAGACGTAACTTAATATTACTACGTAACTCATCTACAACCCCATCAACAAAGGTATTCGTATGTAATGCTAGTACTAACTCTGAAGTTAAGAACTTTATAAGTGGTATTAAGTCCTTATAATCCTCACCAAGTTCCTTAAGTACACTAGCTACTGATGTAGTCCTGATTAAGTCCTCAGATAATGTCTCAATATATGATTCATCACTAACTATACTGACTATAGTATCATCACAGATATTCTGTATAATATCATCACTCAAGACATATTACCGGTATTACCGTTAGACTGAGTAAGTTTTAAACAGTAGTAGGTGTAAAGACTTTACCTGAGTTAAGTAGTACTAACTTACGTGAAGTACTGTAATTTAATAAACACGTTAATACGTATTAAGATAGTTAAATTCAGTTACCGTTTGTCCTTAGATGCTTATTCTCATTGGTTTATATTTGTTCACCGCATCTAGGGGCTTTCTCCTCACCTACTCCCTCACTGGTAGCACAGCTACCTCTGGAGTAGGGCCATCAGGTATTGGGGACAACAGCATAGACCCCTTGAGAACTAGCCTGCCTAGGCTTGAAGCACTGCTCCCATCACCTAAGCAGACTCAAATCAAATAGATAAAATCATAGCTTATAAACCCAATCTATAAATGTCAACTACGAAACAGCCCGACCCACACAGGATAGGGTAGTGGGTCGGAGACCTAGCCCGGGATTAAATTCCCTAACTAAGGGGGGTGTAATCCTAAACCTTCCTATATTAGCAGGAACCCTGCCCTTAAGGATGAAGGTCAGCCCTAATTTGGTAGCTCCTTCAACAACTTAATAACTACCTTAGCTATTACCTGATGAACTTCATCACTACATGTAACATCTTCTCCACGTACTATACATGAAGGTGTTATAACCATTACCTCACCACCTCTTAAAGACCCCTTAACAGGTGGGAAGTTAGTTGATGGTTCTAGTAATACGTAGACCGTATCTGATGGTTTAGACCATGATATCACTAATGATTTAGGTAGGTATTTAACCTTACTCTGAAGTTCATTAACTACAGTACCTATGTATGGGAAGTTGAAGTTAGATAACGTGTTAATCACTTCTTCAGATTCTTTAAACTCTAAACCTATGTATGTTTCAGTGATTAAGTCAGTTATCCTTAGGTCGAAGAGTAGGTTACCCCGTACTCGTAGGCTTAAGTAATTAACACCCTCAGTATTAATTAACGTAGCTTCAGAGTTTGGGATTTTACTTAGTAAGTAGTTTCTTAACTTATTCAAATCTATACTTAAGTTCTTAACCATAGCTATCAATACTTAATTATTCTAACGATAATATTTAAATATGTAGTTACTGACTAAAACGATTATCTAGTCAGAGTTCTACATATGTCGGTAAGGTGTTTAACTATTTTATTGTATGTGTTTATAGCTTCATCAGCATTACTAACCCTGTACTTAACATTAATTACCTTAAAATCATTAACTACTCTACAACCAGTTACTTCAACTTCCCCAACTTCAGGTATGTTCAATTTAGTGTAGATTAGCTTTACATTATCTATGGATAACTCATCAACTACTTCATAACACCAAGGAAGTGGTGGTAGGTCAGCACTTACTACTACTTCAACACCAAAATCAACTATAGAGACCTTATAATGATTATTAATTACGAACTCCTTCACATCCTTAAGAACTCTCACAAACCAATCACTTAAGCCTGGATAGGTGTTAAATCACTCTTACAGTAAGGACACTTACCATGAAGTCTCTTATACTCAGCTAAACAGTAGTAAGTGTTTAATGTTGGAGTACATTTAGGACATACATATATTGCGTTAACACCTACTACTAACTTCCTATTACATACCTTACAGTACTTAATAACCCAACCTAAGTTACCGCCAGCGTTAGACCCTATGAGCTTGGCCATACTCTCAACCACTTAACAACGGTACTTACAGAGTAATTCATTATCTAAGATTAAAAACTTTATCAATTATCATAAACCTAAACAAGCATCAAACCTACAAACTATGAGTACTTAATAAATCCTGGTGCGGCGGCCGGGATTTGAACCCGGGATTTCCGGCGTGGAAGGCCGGCGTCCTAATCCAGGCTAGACGACCGCCGCTAATAAGTTATAGGTGTTTTAGGGTTTAAGTTTTTATTATTTACCTCTTTAAGGAGTTTATAGGTTTAAACCATTAAGATTTATTACTCTTTACACTTTATTAATTGTAGAGCCGCCGTAGCTCAGCCTGGGAGAGCGCCCGATGAGCGGTAGGCTCAGGCGAAGCTGAAGACCGGGATGTCGGGGGTTCAAATCCCCCCGGCGGCACTACGTTTCTTAACGGTTTTCTTAGTTATTACGAATGTATTACCTCTGATATCTCTTACCTCACCCTCAACTAACTCAGCTACTTTACTAGCTATCTCATTAATTTCTAATCCGTAGTTCCTCTTGAAGGACTTCATAATCCTAACCTTTATAACTCCTTCATTCTTCAATATCTCTCTAACTGACTCTATGACGTTCTCATTAATCCCCTTCTTACCTATACGTATGTGGGGACTACCTAATATCGTATTAATTACTTTCCTACTCTTCTGCATGGTAATCTACTCACCCACCCACATATTAAACATGTACGGGTTATTATAACATACTTACGTACCCCTCTAACTCTATACCTAGCTGTTACCCCAGGTATTGAAGGTGTTAAACACTTCCTACATATACCCCTTCTTAAGTATTTAGGAGTTCTTATGTTAACCTTATTAACAATCCTTAAAGCTATTTCTACATACCTTCTAGCTCTATCTAACCTACCCTCCCTAACAGCTAGTAATGCTTCTGAGTAGAGTATCCTTACCCTCTCAAGAGCTAAATCCTTTAAAGCCCTCTTAATCACTTTTTTAATTCTTAACCCCTACTATAGTAGGGTTTAGTTGAAGATAATAAACATGATTATAGCTGAGGCATCTATAGAGACAATCCCTCCTGAAATATCTAATCATCCAGCAATCATGAAGACCTCTAGGAGGAGGGGTAAACACTGGAGTGAGATATTACTAGACATATCACTACATTATAACGCTATGAAGAAACTCCCGGATAGGTATAAACGTGGACGTCCAGATATAACCCACATAACATTACTAGAGATACTGTCCAGTCCATTAAATATTGAGGGTTACCTCAAGGTATATGTACATACAGTAAATGACTACGTAATGTTTATAGACCCTAAAACTAGAATACCTAAAAACTATAATAGATTCGTAGGACTTATAGAACAACTCTTCAAGTATGGTCAAGTACCGCCAGGAACTCCTAACCCATTAATAACATTATCGAATCTAAACTTCAAGAACTTACTAAGTAAGTTAGGAGTTGATAATGTGATAACTCTTGATGAAAGTGGTGAGTTAAGGAATTGTGATGATATATGTGGTATAGCTTTAAGGGAAGGACTACCTATAGTAATTGGTGGTTTTCCACACGGTGATTTTAGAGAGGAAGTCTATGATAGTAGTAAGTATATATTCTCAATATATAAACAACCACTTGAGACTTGGGTAGTTGCTTCTAGAGTATTAAGTGGTTGTGAGAGAATTCTAGGAATTCTTTAAATTATAGATTTAATGGTGCCGCGGCCGGGATTTGAACCCGGGTCACGGGCTCTCCACGCAGGTAATCACAGCTCGAGAGGCCCGCATACTTGACCGGGCTATACTACCGCGGCACCACTAAAACCATACATATTCGTAGCTTTAAAATATTTATGAATTAACACAGTTTAACTTAAGTCATACTATAAAGAACATATTAATAATTAATTTAAAAGTTTGTAAAATTAACTTACTAAGAATAAGAAAACAGTAATTAATTAGAAAAATTTTTTACCTAACCCTAGAGTAATTATTGGAGGCTTTGAATTGTGTCTTTAGATGTTAGGTTAATCGATAAGAAGATACTTGAGGATGTTATTGAGTTAGTTAAACCGCATACCCCTCAATACTGTTATCAATGTGCTAAGTGTACTAGTGCTTGTAGTACTTCTAAAGTACTTCCTGAGTATAAACCACATTTAATAGTAGCTCTTACTAGGCTTGGGTTAATTAAGGAACTCCTAAATTCCGGAATAATATGGGCTTGTAGTGAGTGTTGGAAGTGTGCTGAGTACTGCCCCCAGAATGTAGCACCTGTTGAGGTCGTAATAGCTCTTAAGAACTTAGCTATTGCTATGGGTTATAAACCACCTGAGGATTTGAAGGTAATGGCTAAGAATGTTATTGAGTTAGGCTATATATCACCACCGATTGAGGTGTTAAGTAAGGAGTTTGAAATGTATAGTAGGACTACATTAGAACTACCGCCACTTATTAAACCCTATATCAATACTGAGGCAGTTAATAACCTGAGGAAGTTATTTGGTGGTGTTTTATGAGTAAATTCCTACTCTTCTTAGGATGTACAATCCCAACTAAACAATACGCGTATGAGATCTCAGCACGTAATGTACTACCGAGGTTAGGTATTGAGTTAGTGGACTTCCCAGAAGCTGGTTGCTGTGGCTTCCCGTTAAAAGGTATTAATAAGAAGGGTTGGGTTTATATGTCTGCTAGGATATTATCAATAGCTGCTAAGAAGGGACTACCCATACTCGCGTTATGTAATGGTTGTGATACATCCTTAAGAAAGATTAAGGATATTCTCAAACATGATGAAGTACTTAGGAATGAAATTGCTGAGTTATTAAGTCGTGAAGGGATTAAATTAAACTTTAATGTAGATGTATACCATACTATAGAAGTACTACATGACTTTGTAGGTATTGAGAGGATTAAGGCTTTAGTTGTTAGACCTCTTAAAGGTATTAAGATAGCTTCCTATCCAGGATGCCATATGTTAAGACCTACAGATATACCACGTCCGGAGCCTTCTGGAGAGCCTAAGAAGTTTGACTCAATTTTAAGTGCTTTAGGTGCTGAAGTTGGTTATTACCCAGATAAGGGTGGTTGTTGCGGTGCTACTATGCTACCATACTCACCTAAACATGCGTTTAAATTAACAGCTATTAAGATAAAGAATATGAAGGATTTCGGATTCCAAGCTACTACTACTTCATGTCCTTACTGTATGGAGATGCTTGATTCTAAGCAAGATGCTATACGTGCTGAAGTTGGTGATGATACGTTATCGATACCTGTGTTCTACATAACCCAACTAGTCGGTCTTGCTATAGGGTTGAAGCCTAAGGAATTAGGTCTTAACCTTAATTTAAGTCCTGTAGAGGAGGTTTTAGAGAGGTTGGGGGTGAGTATTTATGAGTGATGTTAGGGTAGGTGTTTATATATGTCATTGTGGTAAGAATATTGCTGGAGTTATAAACCCTGCTAAAGTCGCTGAATTCGCTAGTAAATTACCTAACGTAGTAGTTGCTAGAGACTACATGTATATGTGTTCATCACCTGGGCAATCACTAATTGAGGAGGATATTAAGAAGTATAACTTGAATAGAGTTATAGTTGCTGCATGCTCACCTAGAATGCATGAACCTACATTCCAAGCAGTATTAAAGAGAGCTGGTTTAAACCCATGGTTACTTCAGATGGTTAATATTAGAGAACATGATACTTGGGTTCATGAGGATACCCCTGATAAAGCTGAGGAGAAGGCTAAGGAGTTAGTAGCTGCAGCAGTTGCTAGAGCTACACACCTATATGAGATAACTACTGAGAAAGCACCTGTAGTTAAGTCAGCTTTAGTCATAGGTGGTGGTATCGCAGGTATTAGAGCTGCGTTAGACCTAGCTAATGCAGGTATTAAGGTCTACTTAGTAGAGAAGAGGCAAAGTATTGGTGGGAGGATGGCTCAACTAGATAAGACATTCCCAACACTTGACTGCAGTAAATGTATTCTAACACCTTTAATGGTTGATGTTGCTAGACATCCGAATATTGAGATTTACGCATATTCTGAAGTTGTTGATGTCTCAGGTAGTGCTGGGGACTTTAAAGTTAAGATTAAGTTGAAGCCTACATACGTTGACTGGAGTAAATGTACTGGTTGTGGTACATGTGTTGAGAAATGCCCTGGTAAAGCCCCTAACGAATTTGATGAGGGTTTAGGTTTTAGGAAGGCTATATACTTCGAATTCGCTCAAGCAGTTCCTAGAAGACCTGTTATAGATCCTAGGTACTGTCTATGGTTTACTAAGGGTATCTGTAGGGTTTGTTCGAAGGTATGTCCTGTAGGTGCTATTGATTATGAGCAGAAGGAGAGGTATGTAGAGTTAAACGTAGGTGCTATAGTAGTTGCTATAGGTTATGAAATCTACGATATGACTAAGATGGTTGAGTATGGTTACGGCAAGTTTAAGAATGTTATAACTGGGTTACAGCTTGAGAGGTTATCAGATGCTGACGGACCTACTAAAGGTAGGATTGTAAGGCTTTCAGATGGTAGGGAACCTAAGACAGTAGCTATAGTATTATGTGCTGGTTCTAGAGATGAAAAACATGTTAGATACTGCTGTAGGTTCGGATGTGCTGCTGCATTAAAACATGTATACTATGTGAAACATGCGGTACCTGACGCTAAGGTATTAGTACTTTACACAGACGTAAGAGCCTTCGGTAAAGGATTTGAGGAGTTTTACCAGAAGGTCAGGAGTTGGGATGATGTATACTTCATTAGGGGTAGGCCTGCTGAGATCTTTGAGGATAAGGACGGGTCATTAATATTCGATGTCTACGACTCTAACACAAACCAGTTAATTAATGTTAGGGCAGATTTAGTAGTTCTAGAATCAGCTGTAGTACCACCTAAGGATTGGGAACCTCTTAGGAGGTTACTGAAGGTCTCATGCGATCCTGGAGGTTTCGCATTAGAATTACATCCTAAGTTAAGACCGTTTGAAACCACAGCTGACGGGATTTTCTTAGCAGGTACTATTCAAGGACCTAAAGACATACCTGATACTGTAGCTCATGCAGCTGCAGCAGCTGCTGTAGCTATTGGATTCCTACTTAAAGGGTATGTGGAGTCTGTACCATATCTAGCTACTGTTAATGAGGACTTATGTAGTGGTTGTGGTCTCTGCGTATCAGTATGTCCTTATGATGCAATAACTATTGAGGAGAAGGAGGGGAGGAGGGTTGCTAAAGTTAACGTTATTAGGTGTAAGGGTTGTGGTGCATGTGCTGCTACATGCCCCTCAGGTGCTATGCAGCAACACTACTTCACAGATACTCAAATACTTTCTGAAGTCTCAACATTAGCTGGGGGTGCTAAGTAATGAGTGAGGGTGTGTTCGAACCTAGGATAGTTGTATTCGCATGTAATTGGTGTTCCTACGCAGGTATTGACTTAGCAGGAACTTCAAGGATTAAATACCCACATAATGTTAGGATTATTAAGGTTATGTGTTCAGGTAGGGTAAATCCTGAGATGGTACTTAAAGCTTTAGTTGATGGTGCTGACGGTGTCTTAATAACTGGTTGCCACCCAGGCGATTGTCACTACATCTCAGGTAATTATAAGACTATGAGGAGGTACTTCCTACTTAGGAAGTTACTTAAGCAGTTAGGTCTTGAGGAGAGAGTGAGGTTAGAGTGGATCTCAGCTAGTGAGGGTGAGAGATGGGCTAGAGTCGCTACAGATTTTGTCGAACATATACGTAGGTTAGGTCCACTCAAGCTTAAGGAGGTGATGAGTAGTGAGTGATAAGGTTAAGGTAGCCCTCTACTGGTGTGCTAGTTGTGGTGGTTGTGAGGAAGCATTTGTAGACTTAGCTGAGGACTTAATAAGACTTACTGAGAAGGTTGAGATAGTATTCTGGCCAGTAGCTATAGATATGAAGAAATCAGATGTAGAGGCCTTACCTGATGGGAGTATAGATATATCGTTCATAAATGGAGGTATTAGGTTATCAGAACATGAGGAAATGGTTAAGCTACTTAGGAGGAAGTCTAAGGTTGTAGTAGCTTTCGGTAGCTGCTCACATCTAGGTGGTGTTCCAGGACTTGCTAACATGTACAGCAGGGATGAAATACTTAAGTACATATACTTAGAAGCACCAACAGTTGTAAATCCTGAAGGTGTTATACCTAAGGAAGTAGTTAGAGTTGATGGTCAGGAAGTAGAGCTACCTAAGGTTTTAAGGCTTGCAAGAGCTTTAGATCAAGTTATAGATGTTGATTACTACATACCTGGATGTGCACCACCACCTGATGTTATTAAGAGAGCGTTAGATACGTTATTATCTGGGCAACTACCTCCTAAAGGCTCTGTATTAGGTGCTGGTAGTAGGTCTTTATGTGATGAGTGTGAGTTGAATAAGACTAAGCCTGAGAAGATATCATTGAAGGATCTTAAGAGGGTATATCAGGTTAGGTTAGACTTAAGTAAGTGTTACTTAGCTCAAGGTGTACTATGTTTAGGGCCTGTAACTAGGGGTGGTTGTGGGACATTATGTATTAAGGGTGGTATGCCATGTACTGGTTGTTTCGGACCTCTAGATAATGTTAAGGACTACGGGGCTAGAGCACTATCATACCTAGCATCAATACTAGATTATGATGATGAATTACAGGCTGAGAAGGTTATTGAAGAGTATATAGTAGATCCTGCAGGTTGGTTCTACAGGTATTCATTACCTAAGTCTTTAGTCAGGGGTAGGTATCAAGGTTCTGGAGGTGAGGTACGTGGGTAAGACAGTAGTTATAGATCCTATAACTAGGTTGGAAGGTCATGGGAAAATAATTATATTCTTAGACGACGATGGGAATGTAATCAATACATATCTACAGATACCTGAGCTTAGAGGGTTTGAGAAATTCTTAGTTGGTAGACCAGCTGAAGACGCACCGCAGATCACCTCAAGAATATGTGGTGTCTGTCCTACAGCACATCATATGGCTGCTACTAAAGCTTTAGATGACTTATACAGTGTTGAACCACCTAGACCTGCTAAGAAGATTAGAGAGTTAGTTTATAATATGTTCATGCTTGAAGACCACGCCCTCCACTTCTACATACTTGGAGGTCCTGACTTCATAGTAGGTCCTAAAGCACCTAAGTCTGAGAGGAATGTATTCGGAGTTTTAAAGAAGGTTGGTTCTGAGGTTGGGTTGAAGGTTATTAAGACTAGGAAGACTGTTAGGGATATGATTACGTTAATTGCTGGTAAGGTCATACATCCAGTATTTGGATTACCTGGTGGTATAGCTAAACCTATGGATGAGGATGTGAGGAGGAAGTTATTAGTTGTTGCTAATGAGGCGTTAGAATTTGCGTTATTTACTTATAAGTTATTTAAGGAGGTTGTCCTATCTAATAAGGAGTACTTAGACTTAATATTAAGTGATACGTACACGCATAGAACATACTATATGGGTTTAGTAGATGATGCTAATAGAGTTAACTTCTATGACGGTAAGTTAAGAGTTGTAGATCCTAATGGTAGGGAATTCACTAAATTTGATGTTCATGAGTATTTAGACCATATAGCAGAACATGTAGAACCTTGGACATACGTTAGATTCTCATACTTGAGGAAGGTAGGTTGGAAGGGTTTCGTAGATGGTGAGGATAGTGGTATATTCTCAGTAGCACCACTAGCTAGGTTAAATGCTGCTGATGGTATGGCAACACCACATGCTCAAGAAGCTTATGAGGAGATGTACTCTACAGTAGGTTCAAAACCAATACATCATACATTAGCGATGCATTGGGCTAGAGTAATAGAAATGATATATGCAGCTGAGAGGATTAAAGAACTAGCTGAAGATCCAGAGATTACAGACCCTAACGTCAGGAACACACCTGAGGAACCTAGAGGAGTAGGTATAGGTGTTGTTGAAGCACCTAGAGGGGTCTTAATCCACCACTACGAAACAGATTCTAAAGGGATAATAACTAAGGCAAACCTACTAGTAGCTACACAACATAACTCAGCTAGAATATCACTGTCAGTAGGTAAAGCAGCTAAGAACTTAATAAGAGGTGGTGTAGTAGACGATGGTATACTTAACATGATTGAAATAGCGTTCAGAGCATACGACCCATGCCACGCATGTGCAACACATAATATACCAGGAAACCTCAACATACCAATATACATATACGATAAATATGGAAACCTAAAAACAGTAATTAGGAAGTAAACCTAAAATATTTTTCCTCTTAAGCCTTAGTAATACAGTTAAACATTATTAAAGGATTTATTAGGTCTTACTTAATGAGTTAGTTGGTTGAGGGCCCGTCGTCTAGCTGGTTAGGACGCCGCCCTCACGCGGCGGAGGTCCGGGGTTCAAATCCCCGCGGGCCCATCTCACGATTCATCATAATTAGATATTAACTCATATATTTTACTACGTATCTTTCGATAAAGTAAATGTTTTCTTAGTTAGTAGTTAGGATTAATAGTGAGTTATCTTAGCTATTCTCGTTGTTTTTCAAGGTCTTTAAACCAGTACTTCTCTCACATAGTCTCAAGTATTTTCTTACCTTTCTCTGTAAGCATCACTGTATCACCTGATATTTCGGTAATTCCATCCTCTCTCAACCTAGATATAACAGTATTTATTATTCCCTTAACACCTGGTAAGTAACTCATTATATTTACTGCTTCAACACTACTTAAGTAATTTAATAGGTTTGTAGTGTACGTATTCGTTAACTGTGTCTAAGTTCTAACTCCAATACCTTCCCCCTATTAACTCCCTCCTCCTTTCACTAAATTCAGTACCTCTGTATACCCTAGATGATATGAGGAATGATACTATTATTATTGCTAAAGCTATTAATATAGCAAATATTATTAGTAGTCATAGGATATTAGTTTGTTGTACTGTTTGAATATATCAACTACTTGTGGTATTATCATCATTCTCCTCCTACTACGTAAGAAGAGTAAGACTCCGATGAATACTGATATTGCTAACACACCATATAAATACTCCTGCCTAAGTATTATCTGTGATGAAACAGTTGATAACTCAGTATTACTTTCAATCTGACCTATTGAGAGTTGAGCTTTAACCTAGTAAGTACCTTCACGTTCAGGAGCTGTAAAGGTGATTACCTTGAATCACTAGTAATTAAGTCAAGAGTTATTGGTGTCCAATTACTACCTACTTGAATAAGTAGAATTACCTGTGATGGAGTTATTGGTGTTGGGTATAGAATTACTCTAGCCATAACCTTACCTAGAGGTTCTACAGACCTATTAAGAAGTTCTAACTTAATAGTCCTTACGACCTCTATAACGTCTAAAACAGTATTTGCTGAGACCGCCCTCCTAAATATAACCATACACGCACCAAGGAATAAAATAAAGAAAACTATATAGTAATTAAGGGGGAATTCGACCACAAATCGACTCTCTCATCTTCATTCATATGTTTCTTTAGTCGTTATTGGTTGTTACGTAGATTATTTTAAGTGTTTTACTTATCATTAATTTTTAAATAGTGTGTGTTTAATCTATAGTTAGGTGGTGGTATGCCTTTAAGACCTGCTAGATGTTATAAGGAGCTTAAGAAGCCTCCATATACTAGGAAGGATTATATTAGTGGTGTTCCTCAGCCTAAGATAGTTAAGTTTGTTATGGGTAATGTTAACGGTAGTTTCAATACTGTTGTAAAGGTTGTTTCTAGGGAGGATGTTCAGGTTAGGCATAATGCTTTAGAAGCTGCTAGGATTATCTCACATAAGTACTTAAGTAAGTATGTTGGTGATGATAATTACCTACTCATAATTAGGTCTTACCCACATCATGTCTTAAGAGAGAATAAGATGATGGCTTTCGCAGGTGCTGATAGGCTTCAGGACGGTATGCGTCTAGCCTTCGGTAAGCCCATAGGTACTGCCGCTAGAGTTTATGACGGTAGTGTAGTAGCTGAGATTAGAACTACTGATAAGTTCTTAGAGCATGCTAAGGAAGCTGCTAGGAGGATGTTATCTAAGTTAGGGATTAGAGCTGAAGTAGTTATTGAGAGTAGTCATGAGTAGGTTAAGTGATTTCTACGAGTACGACTTAAGTAAAGTTATTAAGTTTGTTAATGAGTTTAAAGCTAAGAAAGTATTAATTCAAATACCAGATGGTTTTAAACATTACATAGTTGAGTTAATTAATGAGTTAAGTACTTACTTAAATGATGTTTATTTTGTAGTAGATGCTAACCCAATATACGGTTCATGTATACTCAATAATTACTTAGTTAAGGATTACGACTTAGTACTTCATTTCGGTCATGAACCATATCCATACTATAGAGGTCCTGATAACGTAGTATTCATAGACTTCCTAAGTAAGTTAAGACCTACTAATGAGTTAATGAGTGAGTTAATTAGTAGTTTAAACTCCTTAGGCTGTAGGAAAGTTTCAGTATATACTGTTCACCAACATAAGAAGTCTACTGAGGTCATCGGTAAGTACTTAATGAATTACGGTTTTGAAGTACTGAATAACTTAAGTAATGCTACTATCATGGGTTGTTGGTTTAATAATGCTTTAAGATACTTAGACTTAATAGACTGTTATGTAGTAGTATCTAGTGGTTTATTCCATCCGTTAGGTCTTGGACTACTTACTACTGGTCGTAAACATATAGTTCAGTTAGATCTTTATAGGGGTGAGGTTAGGGTAGTAGATGATGAGGTTAGTAAGTATCTTAGAATACGTTATAGTAAGGTTATGGAGGCTTTAGACTCTAGAGTATGGTGTTTAATACATGGTATTGAAGGTCAGTATAGGGGGTTTATCAGGGATTCTCTAGTTAGGTCCTTAAGGAGTAAGGGGTTGAAGTACTATGAGTATAGAACACATATAGTGAATGAGGAAGTGTTAAGGAATATAGATACAGTAGAATTTGATGTGTACGTAATTACATCATGTCCTAGAATACCTATAGATGACTTATCACATTATGAGAAACCAGTTCTAACACCTGGTGAGGCTTTAATGGTCTTAAAGGGTTTGAGGGACTATGTATTTCCATGGAGTCATAACCTAATTTAATATCACTTAATAATAATTTGTAGGTGGTATTAAGTGAGTAGGTTGAAGGAGTTAACTGGTTTAGGTGTTGTACCTGGGGATACGTTATGTGTTATTGAGGAGTTCTTACCTGGTAATTGGACTTACGATTATGATAACGTAGTTAGAGCTACTGTAGTAGGTAGGGTTGTTACTGATTTAAGATTTAGAGTTATAAATGTAAAACCTACTGTTAAAGTACCTCAACTACCTTCTAAAGGTGAGATAGTCTACGCAGTAGTTACTATACTATATGATGATGTAGCGATAACTAAGATAGGTAGTAGTGAGTCTGGTAGGAAGTACCCTAACCCATTCACAGGCCTACTACACATATCTCAAGTTCAGGAGGGTTATGTTAAGAATTTCTACGAAGTATTAGCTGTAGGTGATGTAATTAAAGCTAAAGTACTAAATAATAACACACCATATATCCTAACAGTTAAAGAACCTAGATTAGGTGTAGTACTAGCATACTGTAACGTCTGTGGTTCACTAATGAAGAAACACTTAACAGATACTTTAAAATGTCCTGTATGTGGTAATTTAGAGAAGAGGAAGTTAAGTATAAACTACTCAAACGTAAAGTTTTAAGACTTACTAACCCTTAAGTAGTTATTAAGTCCTCCTGAACATTACTTAAGAGTATATCCCTACGTAATCTTATACCTACTACATCACCTATTAATAATGTCAATGCTTCATCACGACTTAATAAGTTACTCCTAACAGCATCTAGTAAACCCTCAATTTCTCTAGTCATAACCTCACTAGTTATATCTGGTAAGTGCTTTGATAGTATGTCGTAGACCTCAACACCTAACTTAGTAGGTATTAAGCATAACTTCCTCTTAGAGACTATTAAGTATCCATGCCTAACGTTATTATCTATTGCTTTAGCGTAAGTACTCGGCCTACCAATACCTCTATCCTTCATTAACCTAACTACATCACTAATAGTGAGTAACTTAACTTCAGACCCCCTAACAATCTTGACCTCCTTAGGCTTAAGAACTACCTCATTAACACCTTCTAATGAGGGTAACATGATTAAGTTGTTATATACTTTAAGGAAACCATACCTTAACACACTTACTGGTACCTCAATAACCTTCTCTAAGGTATTAATACTAGCTACGTACGTACTGAACTTAACCTCAGCTTCACTTAATTGACTAGCTATAAACCTCCTAAATATTAAATCGTATAGTCTTAAGTGATTATAAGTTAACCTCATATACGGTTCGTTAATTAAGTAATTACTTAACTCATCAACATCTATAGGTTTTGTAGGTCTTATACATTCGTGAGTTCCAACACCACCCCAAGACCTAGGTCTGAAGTCATTACTAATACCTTTCTTAGTAGTATACTCCTTAGCAACCTCAACACCAACACCTGATACATGTGTTGAGTCAGTCCTATGGTAGGTTATGAAACCTGATTCGAAGAGTTCTTGAGCTAACTTCATCACAGTAACTGCAGGTAATTTCAACTTATTAGATGCTTCTACTAGTAGATCGTCTGTACTATAAGGTGGTTTAGGCTGTAAAGTCCTAACCTCATCACGAGTCTTAACTAGTCTCACACCAGAGTTAGTTACGTAGTCAACTATCTTTAGAGCCTCCTCCTTACTCCTAATAAATACTATTAATGTGAAGTTGTTGAAGAGTTTAATAATTACGTTATACCCCCTACCTCCGATGTAGTCCCTATAATTACTAACTACCCAACCAAGCACTGGAGTCTGAACTCTACCACCACCAAGCCAGTACTTATTAAAGTAATTCTTAAGCATATCACTAACTTCAAAACCTACTAACCTATCATCAACTCTCCTAACTACTTGAGCATTAACTCTAAACATATCTATACCTCTAGGATTCCTAATAGCTTCTATTAAAGCCCTCCGAGTAACTTCATGGAATTCAATACGTCTTACATCCTTAGTAAATGGTTTTAAAGCTAGGTAGATATCATAAGCTATCTTCTCCCCCTCATCATCAGGGTCTGTAGCTATGAATACAGTATCAACTTCTTGAGCTAACTTCCTCAGAATATCTATGACTTTATAACTATCCCTTAACCTAGGCGATCCACATCTAGGACACTCACTAACTCTATCAGTAAATTGATGTCCGCAATCATAACATCTCTTAATGGAGGTGTAGATAGGTGTTAAACCATTACTACTAACTCTAATACCGTGTAAGCCCTCACCAACTACTAAATCAGTTACATGCCCATATGTAGGTGCTATAGTTGTTACGTAAATACTATCATCTACTGGGATAACTGACTCATAAACTACGTACTCACCTAAGTACCTCCTACCAGGCTTACCAAACATAGATGCTATAGTCCTAGCCTTAGTAGGTGATTCAACAACTATTAACGTAGGTTTTACAGAAGTATTTAGAGGTACTGTAGATAATTTTAAAGTACTTCTAGACTCATACTGTCTCTTCCTAACCTCATTTAAGTCTATATCACTTAACTTCCTAAAGTTACTACTCGGTATATAATTCCTTAACTTCCTAACGAATATATTCATTAAGTCCTCATCATCAACTAACACTATAGAGAGTCCTAAAGTCATAGAACCGTTGTAGAGCCTACTACTACGTCCAGATGCTTGGATATATGTCATGATATCCGGTGACCATACAACTAACTTACCATTCCTATACTTGATTACGTAGTCATTAATTACTAACTTATCATGACTCCTTAAGTAATCCTTAATAAACTCCTTAATAGTACCTGAGATGTTAATTATAGTGTTCTTAAGTTCTAGTAATTGACCTTCAACATCTATTAAATTCCTTAAAGAGTATGTAAGGATTTTAATCTTCTTAGGTGATAAATTCTTTAACCTACGTATTAAGTCTTCATAACCTTCAAACTTAAAACCTAACTTAACTAACTCATTAGAGATGTAAGTTAATGTCCTCGGACTCATCAGTAAGTTATCTATGTAGAATTCATTCTTAGGTATCCCAACGAAGACTATGTTGTAGATTCTTAATGGTTCGTCAAGACCTCTAGTTAGTATCCCATAGTATGTAGATACACCAACTACTACATCTACCTCATCATTCCTAAGCATATCTAATGCTTTTCTTGAATTAGCTAGAGCTACTCTAAAACCTAAGTTACGTAGGGTATCAACTAAGTGTTTAGAGTAGTTTAGACCTAAGTCCTTACTCACGAATACTAAAGTACCACCAACTAAGTTGTTAAGTACTTCCTTAAGCCTCTCCTCACTAAATACATCATAAACTTCAACTAAGTTCCTTAAGTAATCAGTTATAGCACCAACTTCAAAACCTAGGAGTTCTCTTAATATCTTAACCCTCTCACCACGACCCCTACCAGTAGCACTAGCAATTAATAACTGACCTAAACGACTATAATCTATAGATTTAACTAAGTTTAAAGTGTTTTGATAGAGTTCATCCTTAAGCTTACTAACTAACTCTTCATTCCCTGAGTATTTAGCAAATACTAACTCACTCTTAATACTGACTAACTTCTTAGCATAACTAATAGATTCATCACTAACCCCTATACACTTCAGTATTAAGTCAACTATAGATGAGGTCTTTAAGAGTGCGTCGAAGTCATCAACAACAACTAAGTTAAGTCTTAAGTTACTTATTAAGTCCTTATTCCTATGGATGAAGTTATGTGTTAATACAGTTATGAAACTACTTGTTAAGTCCCCACTCTTGATGTTGTCTGAGTTATAGAGTTTTATGTTGAAGGAGTTAAAACTACTTAACAACCTGTATATATGATTCATTAACTCTCTAGTAGGTACTATATAGAGTACTCTACCACCGTTAACGGCCCTATATAATGAGTAAATTAGTAGTAGTGTTGTCTTACCAACACCTGTTGGAGCTATTAAGGCAAAACTCTCATTAGCTAACATCCTCCTAGCCCAAGACCTCTGAATAGACCATAACTTCTTACCACATACATTACTAAAAAACTCATCAAATTCCTCTAACTCCTCCTCAACATCTAAGAAGTTTAAGTACTTACCGAGTCTTTGAGAATTAAGTAGTTGTTCCCTAATAAAAGACCTACTGTACGAAGTGATTAAATCGATATTCGGTATACAGTCCTTACATAGCAATCCTAACTTCATTCTAAACTCATCAATCTCACCACCACAGTTCGGGCATAAACCACTGTATACTAGCATTCGATAACCCACTTACTCGGCTATAAGTCCTAGATATCTTATTAAAACTTCTTACTAATTAAGTCTTGGATTCAGTAATCGATGTGGTACATACTATAACACGTAGTATTTATATTCTGAGTAAGTACTTTAATTTTAATGTAGGTAGGATGGTTAGGAAGTATATATTCATTACTGGTGGGGTACTCTCAGGTTTAGGTAAGGGGGTTACTACAGCATCTATAGGTTTAATACTTAAGAGTTTAGGTCTTAATGTAACAGCTATTAAGATAGACCCATACGTAAATGTTGATGCAGGTACTATGAATCCTTACATGCATGGTGAGGTATACATAACTGAGGATGGTGGTGAGGTAGATTTAGATATAGGTCATTACGAGAGATTCTTAGGTATTAACCTGTATAAGAGGAATAACATAACTACTGGGAAGATATACTTAAGAGTTATAGAGAGGGAGAGGAGGGGGGACTTCCTAGGTCAGACAGTCCAGATAATACCGCATGTAACTGATGAGATTAAGGAGGAGATTAGATCTGTAGGTAAGGATCAAGATGCTGATGTAGTGTTGGTTGAGATTGGTGGTACTGTAGGTGATATAGAGGGATTACCCTTCTTAGAGACTGCTAGGCAGATGAGGCTTGAGGAGGGGGTTAAGAATACATTATTCATACACGTAGTACTAGTACCTAAACTCACAACTACTGGAGAGTTAAAGACTAAACCAGCACAACATAGTGTTCAGGAGTTGAGGAGGATAGGTATTCAACCAGATGTAATAGTTGCTAGGTCTTCAGAACCCCTAACCGATGATGCTAGGAGGAAACTAGCTTTATTCACGAACGTACCGTATGATGCAGTATTAAGTAATTACGATGTTGAATGCGTTTATGAAGTACCTATAGTACTCGAGAGTCAAGGTCTTTCAAGAATACTTATTGAGAGGTTAGACTTAAGAGTAGTTAATACTAAACCTCAACTAGATACGTGGTTAGAATTCATAAACAACTTAAAACATTATGAGAAGGAGGTTAAGATAGCTTTAATAGGTAAGTATACATCACTTAAGGATAGTTACTTAAGCATTATAGAAGCTTTAAAACATTCATCAGCTAAGTTAAGAGTTAAGACAGTGCTTAAGTGGGTTGAAGCAACAGATATCGAGAGAGGTAGTATCGATGTAAATGACTTAGTAAATGATGTTGTGGGTGCTATAATACTACCCGGATTCGGGAGTAGAGGTGTTGAAGGGAAGTTAAGAGCTATTAAGACCTTAAGAGAGTTTGGAATACCTACTCTAGGGATATGCTTCGGACTTCAGTTAATGGTTGTTGAATTCGCGAGGAATGTATTAGGGTTAAGTAATGCTCATACAACTGAAGTAGATCCTAACACCCCCTACCCTGTAGTAGACCTACTAGAATCTCAGGAAGGAATCATATATAAGGGTGGGACTATGCGTTTAGGTAGTAGACCGATAAAATTAGTTGTAGGGACTAAAGCTTACGAGATCTATAAGTCAGAAGTTGTATATGAGAGACACCGTCATAGGTATCAGATAAATCCAGAGTATATAGATTTATTCGAGTCTGAAGGTTTTATAGTAAGTGGTTATAGTGATGAGGGATTTCCAGAGATAATGGAGTATAAAAACTCTAAGTTTTACCTAGGGATTCAAGCACACCCGGAATTTAAGAGTAGACCTCTATCACCTTCACCAATCTTTACAGAGTTTATAAGGTCCTTACATACTTAATGAAGTTCTAACTTAATACCCTACCCTCAATAACTAACATAGTAGTTGTTGACTTAACCTTAGGTATACGTCTTATCCTATTTATGATGATCTCACGAAGTGCTTCATGAGTTTGTGCCTCAACCTTAACAACTATATCGTAGATCCCGTAAACCTCATAAACCTCCTTAACCCCCTCAATCCTACTTAATATCTGAGCTACCTCATTCTCAGACCCTATCTCAGTATTAATTAACACTATAGCTATAGGCATACAACCACCAAATTCTACTACTTTAAATAACTAATAAAAGTACTTTAACTACTTTAACACCTCCAAACTAAGTAGAGGTTTATAGAGTTAAAGTTAATAATTTATAAAGTACTTTAAAGTTTTAGTAGTGGTGGGTAATGACGATTAAAGTTGAGAAGTTAAATGATAAGGAATTAATTATTAAGTTAGTTGGTGAAGATCACACATTAGGTAATTTAATATCTAAGTACGCTTTAAAACATCCTAATGTTCAGATGGCTGCATACTCTATAGATCATCCGTTAGTCGGATCTCCTAAAATAGTATTAGTAACTGATGGTTCTAAAACCCCATTAGAAGTACTTAAGGAGGTATTAGTAAAGATTATTGATGATGCTAAAGAACTACTTAAGATTAGTGAGGACTTATTGAGTAAATGATTAAGGATGAAGTAAGAGTATTAATAGTTCATTACCTCAGTAAGGATTTACTCATATACTTAGTTTTAAGAGGTGTTAAGGGGGTAGAACACTTAGGTTTAGTTAACGGTGGTATTAACGACTTAATAAACTACCTCAGTAGTACTAACTTAATAGATGAGGTTAGGTATATAGTCTTACCAGGTAATGAGGTGTTTAAAGTATACGGTCGTGACCGTATGTTAGGTAGTGTATCTAATGATGAGTTAAGTTCCTTAACTAATATAGTTGCTGAGGGTAGGAGGGTATTGAATTTAATTACTGAAGAGTTAAAGTTTATAACAACCCTATCCGAGAATAGGTTTAAGGGGTGTGTAGCTAATGGTTGAGTTCTGCCCTAAGTGTGGGAGTTTGTTAGTACCTCAGAAGAGTAGTGATTTAAAGACAGTTCTAGTATGTCGTAAATGTGGTTTTAAGAAGACTGTAGATACAGGTAATAAATATACGTTAAGTCAGAATATTAAACATGTTGAGCAGGATAAGATATTAGTTATAGAGAATGCTGAAGCTACTAAAACCCTACCTAAGGTTAAGGGTTATGTGATATGTCCTAAGTGTGGTAATGATGAAGCATACTACTGGTTATTACAGACTAGGAGAAGTGATGAACCACCAACTAGATTCTATAGATGTACTAAATGTAATCACGTATGGAGGGAGTATGAGTGATAAAGAGTTTAATAGTTAAAACTTCCTCAACCTAATATAGAGAACACTACTCTTAGGTATTATGAATCCCTTATCCTCAACCCTAATACCTAACTCATACCTTGAAATCTTCATAAGCCTACCAACTAACTTCTTATTATTAATCAGTAATACCTCAACATCAAATCCTACGAAGTCTGAACCTATTAACGAGTCCTCTAACTCATCACTACGTTCCCCATGAAGATCTACAGCACCTACCTCCAAGTAATTAATACCGTGTCTAAACACTATATACAGGTCCTCCCGTACTAACAATCCTAACTCATACCTAGCAACATCATCTATAACCCCCTCAAGCTCATCACCATTAACTAACGATATCTTAACAGCCATACCTCTAAACCTACTATCCACTATATTATCTCTTACTGGCAACTCATTAACACCTAATAAATTACTGGATTAAACATTAATAAGTAAAATCTACTCATACCTTAACGCCTCTACAGGAACCATCTTAGATGCTTTCCATGCAGGTAGTATCCCACCAGCTATACCGACAAGTAGTGAGAGACTTAAAGCTCTTAGTATAAGCCATAGGGTAATCTTAGGTTCTGAAATTACTGTCCAAGAACCTATTAGTCTTAGAGGTCTGTAGGCTATGAAGTAAGAACCTAAAACACCACTAACAATACCTACAACAACACCTACTATAGTCATAAGTATTGATTCGAAGAGGAAGAGTATTAATATATCATTACTACTGTAGCCTAAGGCCTTAAATATACCTATCTCTCTAGTCCTCTCAACAACTGATGTAAACATTGTAGACATAATACCTGTGAAAGCAACTGCAAAGCTAATTGATGATACTGTGAAGAGTAGGTTATTAAGTATGTTTATTATGTTAGTTACTGTCTTAGCTATCTCCTTAAGCGATATTATCTCGACATTATCTCCATACATATCCTTAATATTGCTGACTAAGGAGTCAACTAATTCAGCACTCTTAGCTATTATGAATATACCTGAATAGTCCTTTAACCCCAGTAGTGACCTACCTGCTTGAAGTGGTAGGAATATTGATACGTCAGGGTTTACAGGAAATACAGTACCGTATGGTGATAAAATACCCGAAATCCTGACTGAGACAGTCTTCAATGTTAACTTACTATTCTTTATCTCAGCTACATACACAGTTAAGGAATCACCTACGTTATAGTGTCTAACACCTGATTTAGTAGTAACTATGTCATTACCAACTACAGATGATGTATATAGTGTTGGAGGAGGTATAGAACCTTCAGCTATCTTACCCCCAACTATGATTTTATTAAGTAGGTTTAAGTCTAAAGCATAGATAGTTACTATGACTGTACTACCGTCGGGCTTCCTTAACTGACCTCTACTCTGGAAGAATGGGGTTATAGATTCAACAGCAGGTAGTACCTTCAACCTATCAACATCGTAATCACCTAATCTGTAGTCCTTTGAGGGGAATATAACTACTGTGTTCTGACCTAATGCCTGTAGTTGATTAACTATAGTATCCATATAACCCTCAGTAGTACCTATAATAGCTACCATAGCTGCTGGACCTATAGCTATACCTAAAATAGTTAGTGCTGACCTTAACCTCCTCTCTCTTAATGCGTTGAAGGCTAACCTAATAACATCAAGTAGGTTGAGCACCCCTCCTAACCCTCCTCCTAAACCATAATAGGTAAAACACTGTAGTAGCTATTACGAAGGATATAACACCTACTAATACGTATACGTTAGGTATTGTAATCAGTGGTTGCGGAGTTACTTGAACTCTAGATAAATTACTAACAACAACTACCTTATATAGGTATTCACGACTTCTTAAGTTATAGAATAAGTCGTAATACTTAATCAATACCTTAATACTGTAGTTACCTGGTTCTACATCCTCCCTCACAATAGCTCTTAGGGATAGAGGTACTTGAGAGTTAGGGTCTATAGTACCTATGTAGTACTCATCAGTACTGTATAACACGTCAGAAATTAATTGTGCTGAGACGTGACGTAGTGGTGTCTTACCCTCATTAACTATAGTTGCTGAGAACGACACCATACTACCATTACCAACTACTTCAGGTGATATTTGAGGACTTAATAGTTTAATTACCTCAATACCTTTAACAACAACTGTTGAGGAGATATTTAAATTATACAGCCTACCGTTGAAGTCTTGAAAAACCATAACTAGTACTAACGGGTACGGACCCTCAACAACATCTGGATTCGCTACTGTATTAAAACTCAGTGTTACTGATGACCTACCATTAACTAAATCAACATGTTTTATTGGGTCTGCTATACTTATACCGGGGTAAGGTGATACAGCAAATACTACTAAGTTAAATATTTGTGAATCACCTAAGTTAGTAATATTGAATTTAACCCTACTTAAACCACCACCAGCTATGACTTCATTCTCTACAGGTTCTACCATTATAAATCTAAACTTATTACCTATGTAGAGAGTTTCTGATATGTAGAACTCCTGAATAGTATTCCAGTGATCTAAGAAGTTTACGTAAATACCTATACGTGGTTCTAAATCACTAATATCTAAAATCCTAACTGGAACATCTATGAAGATTATATCACCTTGAGTTATACTGGGAGTTACTACTTGAGGGTATAGACCGCTTATATAGGGTAGTACACTAGGTTGTAATGGTTGAGTATAAGGTATTGAAATTATTGAGGAGTTGTTAGGTAATGCATAAACACCTCTAGGGAGTTCTAACCTCAGCACTAAGCCGCTTAAGTTAGGTATCTCATCACATCTCAATATAATCCTTAATAACCCTACATCACCTATAGCTGGTGTCATATTAACCCAGTAAACACCTACTAACTTCATTGAGTTTGAGATATCACTTACGTAGATGATGAAGTTATGAGTATCCCTTAATCTAATCCCATAACCTCCTGTCTGAACTATATAGTCAAGTATTAGCTTCCCGAAGTAGTTACCAGGTTTTAAGCTATTACCTAATCTAACGTTGAATGTAAGGTTGAATTGTTGATATGCTTGGAGAGGTCCTGAGTAGTAAGTCTCACATCTAGGGTCTTCACATATGAAGTCTTTAGGGAGTTCTAAATTAGCTATTACTGATGAGATTGTATGAGGTCCTAAATTAGCTAATCTCATACTTAATACAGCTTTATCACCTGGATATGCTGGCCAATTACTACTCCAGTTAACCCATACTAGGTAGAGTCTTAACTCCCTAGGATACTCACCTACGGATATATCAACATCAACTACCTCAACCTTACTTAAGTTAGCTGTGTTGAAGTAAGTTACATACTTGATACTTAATACTGATTTATAAGTACCAGGACTTACATCAACATCTATATCTACGTAAAATCTTAAAGTACATGAAGCTCCTCTCTCAATCCTATCACATGAAGGCCTACTACTTGGGTAAGTTAGTTTAAAACCTTTAGGTAACATAATATCAGCTATAACTCCAGTAGCTACGTCCTTACCAACATTAACTAACTCTATAGTTAGAGGTAGTAGTTTATCACCAGGTAATGCTATTCTAGGATTATTGATATCACCCCACTGAACGATAGAGACCTTCAACATAGCTCCGAAGGATTTAGGGTCCCAAACCCTTAACTCAGGAGTTAAACTCTTCTCACTAATAACATCTGAGTTCCCAACCTTCATTAAATACTTTAAAGTTATGTTGAACTCGTAAGTACCTGGACTAACATCATCTGCTATATCTAGTGTTAGCTGTAGAGAACATGTTGAGTATGCGGGAATACCATTAAAGCAATTACCACTAACACTACTTAAGTTAATACCTTTAGGTAGTGATATGTAGGGCTTCACTAAACTTACGACATACTCATCCCAATTAGATAACGTTACCTCTAATACCTCCCCACGACTTCCTGGAAAGACTACCCCGTAATTATTAGTCCAACGTATATTAGAGATAACGACCTTATCACTTATATCTAATACTGGTAAACTAAAGTTAAGTTCTTGAGAAACCCTTATTAAACTACCATCAACATTTACTGAGTAATTAACTACTAACTTAAACATGTAGATACCGGACCTTACTGTACTACCTATCATTATATTACCTATAGTTATCCTTAGTAGAGAGCCTGGAGATACCCTACTATCATCCGTGAAGTTAACTTCATTACTACCGTAGGTATCGCTAAACCCCTCAGGCATTATTAACCTACCATCTAACCCATACACATCATTAGTACCTATGTTAAGTAAGACTATACTTACATCAGCTTTTGAAGTATTCGGATATGCTGGTAGTGGCTCATCACTACCCCAATAAGCATTAACTAACTCTAAACTCCTTAAGTAGTCATGCGATACCGTTAAGAGAACATCAAATACCTGCGTTATATTCGTTGTTAATCCGTAAAGTTCTACTTGATAATTAATAACTAATGTAGAGTTGTATGAACCTTCACTAACCCCTACATCAATACCGTTAAACCTTAACTCTATTAAGTCCCCCTGTCTATAACTTGAACTCTCTATAGCTCCTGTAGCGTTGTTAAGACCTCTACATTTAAACCCTTCAGGTAGTTTTAGAGTTGCATATACGTTACGTATAACTACATCATCTTTAACCCTTAAGTAAAACGTTATCCCTAAATCCTTAAATTCTGGAGGTGCTGCAGTCCTTAAACCACTACTACTTACCCAGTAATAATCAATTAGTTCTGAAGGTGTTTTAGGTAATTCAGAGATTATCATAGGTACGTATAACGTAGCACTATACTCTACACCACCTACTAACACATAAGTTAACCTTAACTCTGATTTGTATGTCCCAGGACTTAAACTATCTGATATATTCAAGTTATTAAATTCTAATACTATACTATCATACCTCCCTAAACTTACACTTAACTCCACATAAGCAACTCTAAATCCTTCAGAATACGTTAGAATTCCTCTAGGTAGGTATAACTCAGCATAGATTTTAGAAACTGTACTACTGCCTAAATATGTTAGTACTACATAGTAAGTTACTTTAGAACTACCGGGGTAAGCCCTACTTGGACTTTCTAAAGACCTCCAACCATAGCCAATCACTTTAAAATCCTCTGGTGAGGCTCTAACAACTACGTTATATGTCGGTAACAAGTAAATAAGTAAAAGTATTGTTAGTAAGATAGCTACTACCTTAACCACCTAGTCGCACCAACTACTAAAGCATTAAGTTAATTAAGAAGTTTACTACTTAAGTAGGAGGTTATTGTAAGACCTTCTCACCAATTATCGTACCATCTCTTATAAGTAATATCTTCTTAGTTATTGATGCTACGTTAGAGTCGTGAGTTACTATAATAACTGTATGTCCTAATTCATTAAGTTTCTTAAGAGTGTTGAGTACGACTTCAGCTGACTTACTATCTAATGCTCCAGTAGGTTCATCACATAATAAGATCCTAGGATTAGTTACTAAGGCCCTAGCAATAGCTACCCTCTGCTGTTGTCCACCACTTAACTGTGTAGGTCTTTTACTCAACCATGATAACTCACATCCAGCTTTAAACATAGCCTCCTCAATCATCTTCTTACGTTTTTCACGGGGTATACCTAACTTAATTAGAGGTAACTCAATATTCTCTTCAATAGTCATACGGTTTATGAGGTTATACTGTTGGAATATAAAGCCTATCTCCTTATTCCTTAATCTTGAAAGCTCTTCATCACTTAACGTAGTAGTATCTACACCGTTTATGAATACCTTACCAGTCGTCGGTCTTTCTAAAGTACCCATCACGTACAGTAGAGTTGATTTACCATGACCTGAAGGACCCATAATAGATATGAAGTCTCCTCTATAGATGACTAAGTTTATATCTCTAAGAGCACAAGTCTTAACACCACCAGGGCTTATGTAGACCTTACTAACATTTACTAACTTTATTACTTCATCAACCATACTGTTAAGAACCAAAAACTCTTACTACTTAACCTTAAATAATATTCCTTACTCACTACCCTCCTCACCACTACCTTCTTCCTCACGCATCAAGTCTAAGAAGATCTCGTAGTATTCCTCCTTCTCCTGCTCATACTCCTCCTTAGACCTAAACCTCCTACCTCCTTCACTAACTATCGACGTAGTCTTAACTTTAGAGTCTTTAGCAGTAGGTTTAGATACAGTCATAGTATAACCTTCTTTAACCTTAATAACCTCCTCATAACCACATCTACTACACTTTAGTACTTCTTTAGACCCCTCCTTCTTAGGGAGGAGTAATGCACCGCATTTAGGGCAAAACCTCATTACTATCTCACAAATGTGAGTGTAGGATACAGGTTAATAAATGTTTGCTTACTAATAACTTCTAAGGTTAGAGTAAGTATCAGCTTCTGGTGTCTCTATCATCTAGGGAGTCAAAGGTAATACCGCTCATCACAACCTCACTAACTACTTTATCAATCCACTTTTTATTCTTATAATACATATATAATCCGTAAATCTTAATAACTCTTGAGGACTCAAGACATTGAACATATACTTCAGAACCATCTACTAACTTGCCTACTAGTTTAAATAGTTCATGACTGCCTGAGCTAGTACATGAGAGTAACTCGAGATTAACTACGAATCCGTTAAGTATTAAACCCTCAAGTTCTAAAGGAGTTACCTCTTTCATCCCCATCTCCTTAGATAATCTTAATACTCACATTAATTAAATTCCTTCAAAAACAGTGTTTAAGCATTATAATGAAGATGTTAGTATAAAGAGCATGTATTAGGAGTACTCTCCAATAGATACAAGTATAGACCTACTGATAGTGAGGAGGTATAGAAGTGTTAAACCATCTACAACTCTATTAAAGAGTATGTAGTAGCTGGTAGAGACATACCTAACGTAGTTGATGCCCAGACCCCGCGACATAAACTCTAACGAACGTATTAAGAGGTATGTTAGTAAAGATCTGCTAAGATCCTCGATAACATTTAATGGATTCCCATACTTAGGTTATAAGTTATGTATGGGTGGAAATAGCTTTAAATTTAGAGGAGTTATGTCTAGGACTCACTACTACTTAGTTAACGATTTAGTTAATGTATAGAAAAAGTTATAAGTGGTAATATATTATATTAAATGGTGTAGCTCATGACTATAACAACTAGAGATGTAACAGTTCGTAAAGTAGTAGGTAGAAAAACAGTTAAAGATAAGGTATACACATACACGTACTATACATTACCATTAAATCTGTACATACCTAAGAATGTCGTTGAGAAGTGGGGTACTGAATTCGTAATTGAGAAAGACGATGAGAAGGGGACTATAGTAATAAGACCTAAGAAACAGACTACATAGTATGTTCACTAATAAAAACTACATAATCAGAGAGGTTATGATTTCTAGTGATTATAAATTAAAGAAGGTATTATTTAGACGTAAGACCTCTTTAGAGATAATCTCAATACTTCTTCAACTAATACCTACCGGTTACGTCACAACATATAAGGCATTAGCTAAGGTACTAAACACTAACCCACGATACGTAGGTTATCTAGTTAAGGAGAATAAAAACCCTATAATAATACCATGTCATAGAGTTATTAAAAGTGATGGTAGTTTAGGTGGGTATACCTTAAATAGACGTAGTCTCCCTGAGTTTAAAGAGAGGTTATTAAGAGTTGAAGGTGTTGAAGTAGTTAATGGTAGAGTACCTAAGAATTATATCATAGATGATATAGATTCCCTCATTAAGAACTTGTAGTAGGTGTTTAATATGTATGATTATGAATGGATTTTAATGAGGAGAATTTCCCATAATACTTGGAGTAGTAGGGTTTTAGAGAGACTTAAATGGTATTATGACGTAATGATTGATAAGAAACCAGCTAAGTTCTTAATCTGTAGGAAGGTAGGTTTAAGTGACCCCTCATTAAGTGGGTATACGTATGAGGAGTTAATTGATATACATAACAGACTATCTAATGAGTTTAAGAAGTTGTTTGAGGGTGTTAGAGATGATAAGTTAAGTTTAAAGGAGTTTAAGAAGTTAGAAGAACCTAAAACTACTTATTTAGATGTTAAGATAGAGTTGGTTAGGAGGATATTACGTAGTTGTAGTTTATGTGAGTGGCGTTGTGGTGTTAATAGGTATGAAGTTAAGGGTGTTATGTGTAGGTTGGATACTAAGACATACGTATCAAGTTATTTCCTACATGTAGGTGAGGAACCTCAACTAATACCTAGTGGAACTATATTCTACGGTAGTTGTAATTTTAGGTGTGTATTCTGTCAAAACTATGAAATATCTCAAGTAAGACCTTACGATGGTGTTGAAGTTAACCCTAAGGAACTCTCACTAATACAGAAGTACCTACGTGAGAGTGGTGCTAAGAATATAAATCACGTTGGTGGGGAACCAACACCTAACATACTCACTATACTAGAATCCCTTAAGTTACTCGATGTTAACGTTCCGCAGTTATGGAATAGTAACCTATACTTAACTACGCAATCACTAACTATACTCTTAGACGTTATAGATATATGGTTACCTGACTTTAAATACGGTAATAACGTATGTGCTCAGAGACTCTCTAAGGTTAAGAACTACTTCGATATAGTTAGTAGGAATCATAAAATCATATGTGAGAATAGAGACCCAATAATTATTAGACATTTAGTAATGCCTAACCATGTAGAATGTTGTAGTAAACCTATTTTAGAGTGGGTAGCTAATAACTGTTCACACGCATTAGTTAATATAATGGATCAGTATAGGCCTGAATACCTAGTAGTAACTAAACCTGAGGAGTATCGAGATATAGCTAGGAGACCATCACGTAAGGAATTAGAGGAAGTGTACGAATACGCTAAAAAGTTAAGTATAGCGTTTGAGGAAGTTAGTAGGTAGTTACTATTTTAATAGTTAACTAGTAATTAATAATATTTTGGGCGGGGGTGCCCGAGCTAGGTCAAAGGGGTCGGGCTCAGGACCTCGTGTGGGAATCCCGATGGCGTAGGCCTGCGTGGGTTCGAATCCCACCCCCCGCACCTACTAATTAATCACTCCCACTCTATAGTTGAGGGTGGTTTATTAGTTATGTCGTAAACAACTCTCACAACTTCAGGTATCTCATTAACTATCCTAGTAGCTATTCTCTCAAGGAGTTCGTAAGGTATTTTTGCGAAGTTTGCAGTCATAGCATCCTTACTCTCAACTATCCTTACAGCAACTACGTATCCGTAAGCTCTAGCATCTCCCTTAACCCCTGTAGAGAATGTATTAGTTAGAACTGCGAAGTACTGCCATAAACTCTTATGTAGTCCAGTACCTTCGATCTCCTCTCTAACTATCTTATCAGCCTTCCTAACTATCTCAACTTTCTCCGGTGTAACTTCACCTATAACTCGTACAGCTAGTCCTGGTCCAGGAAATGGTTGTCTATGAATTACTTCATCAGGTAGTCCTAACCTCTTAGCTACTTCCCTAACCTCATCCTTATAGAGGTCTGCTAGGGGTTCTACAATTGCTTTAAACTTAATCTTTGAAGGTATTCCAGCTACGTTATGATGACTCTTTATCCTATCAGATGATCTCCTAAACCCAGACTCTATCCTATCTGGATATATAGTTCCTTGAATTAAATATTCAGCACCTACGCGTTCAGCTACCTCCTCAAAAACTCTAATAAACTCCTCACCAATTACCCTCCTCTTAACCTCAGGATCTATAATACCTTTAAGTCTACTGAAGAATCTCTCCTTAGCATCCACTATTACGAGGTTTATATTCATTTTCCCGAAGAACTCTTTCACAAACTCTAAATCACCATCTCTTAAGAATCCGTGGTCTACGAATACAGCAGTTAATTGCTTACCAATAGCTTTCATAGCAATTACTGTAGCAACTGTTGAGTCTACCCCACCACTTAAAGCGATAATAGCCTTACCATCACCGACAACACCTCTTACATAATCTATAGCTTTCTTAATGAAGTCCTCTAACTCCCAATTCTGCTTACAACCACATATTTTAAAGATGAAATTCCTTAACAACTTCATACCGTTCTCTGTATGTATAACTTCTGGATGCCATTGTACACCGAATATAGGCTTACTCTTATGTCTGAACGCAGCTACTGGGCAGTTATCAGTAAATGCAAGTACTTCAAACTCTTCCGGAAGTGTATATACTGCATCAGCATGACTCATCCATACCTTCTCTCTAACGTTTAAACCTTCTAAAATACCTACTGGTTTAACTATATTAACGTATGTTATACCGTATTCACCACGTTCAGCAGGTTTAACAACACCACCGTATATATATGCTAGGAGTTGATGTCCGTAACATATACCTAGAACTGGTAGGCCTAACTCTAAAATCCTCCTATCGAGCTTCGGTGAGTCCTCCCTATAAACACTTAAAGGACCTCCAGAAAGTATTAAACCCCTAATATTAAGCCTCTCATTCAGACTAATAACTTCCTCAACTGTAGTAGTATAAGGAAGTATTTCAGAATAGACCTTATTCTCTCTAATCCTCCTAGCTATTAAGTGGCTATACTGACTACCGAAATCAAATATTAATATCGTATCAGGCCGCATAGTCAACCCTTTAAAGAATTAATTAACTACTACAATACCCTACCTTTAAAGTATTAATCAGTACTTTCTTGATCTTCATATAACTCAACATAGATTCTAGCCTTAAGCTTCTCAGAAGATATTATAGGAGCCCTATCACCTAAGTCTAAAGCGAAGACTATCTGATTACCTAAGGAATCCTTAAACTTAATCTCAGCAATATATGAATACTTAATACCACCTTCTAAAGCTTTCATTAAGTTCTCATATATTCTAGACATAGCTAACTGGAATGAGACCGGATTTGAAAGGTCTTCAAGGTTTAAACGTATTTGAGCCATATTAAGCATTACCCTCTGGATCCTTGCATCACCGATAAACTCACCCTGTAGTACCATAACACATACCTAATTAAGTGTTAGTTAATAAAATATTTAAGTTAATATATGCTTTACCAAACCCTAAATACAGTAGCTAATACACCTAACATACCCACCACAATAACAGCTAATAAAACATCAAACTTAAACCTGTAAATCATAATTATGAAGAGTGTAGTCAAGATTAAGAGTGATATAAGTTGGTAAGATGTATTTAATGTCATAAAAGTATTACGGAATACTGAATATGCTGAGAGTAAGAATAAACCTATAACAACTGCTTTCAATCCATTAATAAACCCTCTAACATAGATATTATCGATATAGTATGAGAGACCATAAGCTATGAGGAGTATTACCATATACGGAGGTAGAACTACAGCAAATGTTGATATAATAGATCCTAGAACTCCAGCAACCTTATAACCTATATACGTAGCTGCGTTTAAAGCTATAGGTCCTGGGGTAGATGCAGCTATAGCTACCAACCTACTAAACTCTTCCTCACTTAACCACTTAGAATTCTCGACAAACTCTTTCTCTAATAAGTTAATTATTGACCAACCACCACCAAACCCAACTATACTAATTTTTAAAAACTTAATCATTAATTCTAAATATATATTCATAGCTATGTATATCACCAATTATTTATTAAATGCCCTCAATATAAGTTCTGAAATATCTAGAACTTCCAATTCTAACCCCTTACTCCTAACAGCAGTATCTAATTGAACCTCACAGCTAGGACATGCAGTAACTAATACCTTAACACCATTTGGTATATCATTTAATCTATTCAATGCGACATTAGAACTCCTACCAGGATCTAAGGCTAGGTAAAGTCCTCCACCACCACAGCAATTACTTTCTAATTGATTTCCACTCATTTCAACTATTTTTAATCCTTGGATATTCTTTATTATTTCTCTAGGTTCTTTAAATATCTTCATATGTCTACTTAATTCAC